>VMHT01041041.1_pt1 | contig 19505 bp, 9 predicted proteins | sample 4693611 | NCBI WGS metagenome assembly VMHT01 (sample SAMN12280063, study PRJNA550983) | marine metagenome | isolation source: seawater sampled from same location over 5 years 0.02-0.2 micron viral filtrate | place: USA: collected off the coast of southern California halfway between the port... ...
GATCCAATACCAACCAATCCGCTAACATCAGTTCCAGAATGGATATTACATGTAATAACACCTGTTCTAGCACTTCCGTCCCATGATAATGCTGATGCATAGTATATATTGTCAACTTCATAAGTACTAATTCCAATAACATCAGAGTCATGAGTATCAGTACTAGTAATTACTCCAGCAACAGGTGATATGCCCGTATCATAGAGTTTGAATGGATACCCTTCTTTGAAGTCTTGAACAAAGGAAGAGTTTTCTGCATTAATTAAGTTGTTTGTGTCTAATTGAATGACAAGTCCAAGATCAGTACCAATACCAACCGAAGTAGTAATACCAGTAACTAATCCGATATATCCTTTAACATCAGTTTCTAAAGGATCGATATCATTCCAGAACTCCCAGTTAACACCAGCTTGTGCAGTTGTGCCAACACCAACACCGTAGACGAAAAGTCCAAAGTCATCATCTAAGAGTCCATCAGTATCTCTAAAGTTTGCAACATGGTCAACAAACAGCGTAGTATCAGTTGCTGCATAACCAGCAATAATATTAGCATTTGGATAGAACTGCGCTTCCATAGAATCTCTTGCTTTGGAAACTAATCCACCAGCAAAGACCCTATCAACCTTTTGCTTGTTCCATCTCATTGGTTTATAATTGTCATTATTAACTCCTCCTCCTTGATAGAATGGAGTTTCAACAACAGACGCTGTTGCTATCCTAACAACAATTCTTGGATCTCTTTGAGCCAAGTTAGTATTATCCTTTGTAACCATGTTTCGCTCAAGATCAGCACTCTTGAACAATTCTACTGAATCACCTTCTTTGATAATTTCATTAACATCGAAGAATATACTATCAGTACCAACAGTTCCTCTATAGAAGAATATGAATACATCATCTTGTATAGTAGGAGCAGTTTCAAATGCAACAGATGTTCCACCTCTAAATGTATAATGTTTGTTTGGTTCTTGGAGAACACCATTAACAAATATTAGAAGAACTGGTCCAAGATCTATTTGTCTAGAATCTGGGTCGTTGTTATCAATTTCAAAACTAATTAATTGGTTCTGATAATATAATGGATATCTTAATCTTTCGCCATCTTGGAATGGTCTAATGTTATCAATATAATCTAAATTACCAAACTGCCATGCAGCAATATCGTCATTGAAGATATTAGTTACTTCAATTTCAAATGGTTCAAATAGATCACCAGCGTTAGGGTCAGTTGACAATCCAACTAATCCAAATTTATCACCTACTCTGAATCCATAGCCAGGTTTTGATAAAGTCCACTTAGAAATTTCATTCAATAAAAACTCAGGTCCACTTGAGTATCCAACATACTGAGTGGTTAAACCAACAATATCTACAGTGATAGAAGCACCAACACCTGTAGTTGTTGTATTTCCAAGTCCTTCTCTATAATTACCTTCAATACTTAGATACTGTCCAGATGGTGCTAATGAATTAATAACTGTATTCTTAGAATAACCAGATCCACCATTAACAAGGTTGTATATTAAAGTACCGCCAGCACCAACAGTTGCTGTTATCGTTGCACCAATTCCATATGGTGAATTGCCTGGATCTGTTACTCCAATAGCAGTTATTGTACCAAGATTTGTACCATAACCAGATCCATATGTTAACTCGCAATAGTAGATAGAAGCTGTACCACCAGAATGATAAGAGTGTGGTATAGTGCTTATACCAGCATTAACTTTAAATGTTCTGGTAGAAACAATACCAACTACATCTAACTGCTGATCATAATCAGGATAAATGTTAGTTGTTAAACCAACTCTTACTGTACCACCACCTGTGTAAGGATGCGCTAGAGTAGATACACCAACGAATGTAGTAAAGGATGTAGTAGTTCCTACTGACCTTACAGTGTAATAGTAACCTTGAACTCCGCTAGGATAAGTCTTAGAACCATATGTACATGTAACTCCAATACCAGCTAACTTGAAGTTCTCTGGATTTACTAGTCCATGATTAGGAGCAGTAAATTGTAGGATACCTTTGCTAGGATTGTAAGTTGCATTTGTTGGTGTTAACGCTGCACCAGACCAAGAATCAATATAAAGAGTACTTGCAGCAGCACTTACAAAACTATGAGCGTAGTTACCACCATACTGAACTGCGCCAGTTAAAGCACTTTGGAAGGTATGTGCATAAGCACCACCACTGATGACCGCATCAGTTGCTTCATGTCCTGCCATGATATCATAATGATGTTCACTAGTGTCAGTAGAAACACCAACTTGAAGGGTAATAACATTACCACTAACTGAGTGAATACCTATTGCTTGATCAAATGCTCTATCACGCTTCTGATCCATACTACCAACACCAGCAGCTTGGAAAGTATGTCCATAAGCACCACCACCATGAATCTGTGATCTCTTAATAGCACCAGTTACACCAGATGAGAATATATGATCCGATTGACCATCGAAACCAGCACTCATACTGTTAACTCTAAATGTATTTGTAGTTACATTAGATACCCTAATCCACTTACCACTATAAGGATCTGTTTCTCTAGGATATGCATGAGTTGTACTATAGTCATCCATAGAACATGTAAAGGTTACTGCACCAGTATCAAATAATACATAGTCACCATTACTTAATCCATGATTGGCAGATCTAACTGTCATAACACCAACAACACCATCATATTGCGTACCTGCTTCAGCAGTTAGTCCTTCATGCGGTACAAAATGATGAGTTGAAATATTTGTAGACGGTTGTGACGCTAAAACTTGGAACGAAATTGAATTTGCGCTCGTAGAAGCTATAGAAACCGCAGTTGTAAATCCAGGATCACTAGATCTTGGATAATAATGAAGACTTTGATAAGTGTCTAAACCACATCGGAATGATAGAGATTCAGGTGAAATTTGAATAGAAACACCTGACATAAAGTTATGCTCACCAATAGTAGCTGTTACAATGCCAGCAGTGGGGTCGTAAACGGCACTGGAGATGCTAAAAGGTTGTATAGGTGACTTACCTACATTTACAGCAAATGAGGTGGTTGTAATGCCTGTAATAGGTAACCACTTACCACTAACAGGATCTGATGATCTTGGATAGGTCTTCGTAGAAGTACCGCCATCCATGTCGCACTTGAAGGAAATAGAGTCATTATCAAACTTAATAAAGTCGCCATCGTGAATAAGTCTACCGCCAGGTACAACTGTAACAGTCATAATACCAGCATTTGCATCATAAACTGCGCCATTTACAGTTTGAGTATCAATAGTATTGCGTGGATATGTGTGAGTTGAAATATAACTATCTGTATTGCAACGGAAGATGAGCGATTCTGTCTTCAACTTAATAGAAGTTCCTGCTGTTAATGAATGTGATCCAATATCGAGTGAAAGGAATCCAGTAGAAGGAGTATAAGTTGCTGTACTGATGTCAAAGTTAACAATAGGAGAAGTTCCTACAGTTATAGCAATACCAGTAGCAGTAGTAGAAGCAACAGAAATTGCGGTATCATATACAGGATCTGTAGATCTAGGATATGATTTTGTCTGACTAGTGCCATCCATAGCACATTTAAAGTCAAGTGAACTGTTCTTAATCTTGATACTTCTACCTGCCATAATATTATGGTTAGGTATAGTCATCGTCATAATACCAGCATTAGCATCATAGATGGCATTTGTAGGTGTATAGCCAACATTAGTTGTAATACCTACAAACACATCAAAAGTATTTGCAGTAACATTTCTTACCTCAAGGAACTTATTATCCGCAGGATCACCTGATCTTGGATAGGTATGGTTTGTAGATTGACCATCCATCTCACATGTAAATGTAAGAGCATCAGTAGCAATACCAATTAAATTAGGATCAGTAAAGTTATGATCCCCATCGGTAATAAATGTACCAATACCACTTGTGTAGTCATAAACGAATGATGTAATTCCTATAGTAGTACCGTATCCAAGTCCAGACTTACCAACATCTACAGTAATAGTATCAGTAGTTGATTCTATAATTGAAATAGTTGAATTATGTGCAGGATCAGTTGTACGAGGATATGGGTGGTATGTTGCATAAGCGTCTTTATCACAACTAAATGTGATACCACCTGTAGCAATTCCAATAGTATTTGCTGTTGTCAATCCATGTGAAGGAATAGTAAGTACTAATCTTCCAGTTAATCCATTATAATTTGCATTTGTTGGTGTAGTAGAAACACCAGATGTAACAGATATAGAATTTGTTGTAGCACTTCTAAAGATGTGCTTATAACCAATACACTCCATTTGGAGTCCATTTAGATAAACAGTTTCAGCTACATCAAGGTTGTGAGGTCCAACTGTGCTGACTTCCATGATTCCAGTTTCATTATCATAGAATGCAGTTTCAATACCTACACGCTTTCCTTCTGTGGGGAAACCAACGATACCTGTAACAACACCATTTTCAATTACTGGTCTTACATTTGCGCCTACAAATGGAGCATATCCTCTACCTGGTGTAGATGCAACAGAAACTATGATGCCACCTCTAGGTAGCTGGTTTTCATTTATATCGCCTATGTCTATAATTGGAGTATCAAATCCAAAAGAACTAATACCAGTAAATTGAACACTAGCAATACCAACAGCAGGATTGTCTAATATTTTAAAGTTTGAATCTGTATTATTTTCGCTGAATGGTGCTTGGAAAATATTATTAATGAATAATACACCATTACCACCAGTTGAACCAATACCAGTAACAGCAACACCAATAGATGTTAATGGGTAGGTAGTTTCTAATCCATCAAAGTTGTTAGATATATCATCAAATACTTGGTTCTTACTATAATCTCTTCTGAGGAATGTTCTTCCACCAAAACTTGCTCTAGCATATGGTAAGTTAGCAGCATTGATAATGCCTAAGTCACCACCAAGAGGTGCTTGTGTGAAATGAATCTGACTATTTAATATTTGGAATGATCCTCTAAAGAGTCTAACATCTTGACCAGCAGCATGTGGAGTAGCTGCAGTACCTACAGCACCTCTTTCAATTTCTACAAGAGTCCAAGTACCAATACCAACTACAGGACCAATTTTATTAGTACCAAATCCAACTGTTCTTACAATAGAATACTCATCTTCAATCTTAAGCAAATCTCCAGATTGAACAGAAGAAATACCACTTAATACAAATGCAGTTACAAATCCTGCAACAGATTGTTCTAATGTGTAGTTAATTGCGGTATAAGATAATGGTTTCTGTACAAGACCACTAATAGAGATCATAGACTTAGAATCTCTCTTTCTCATAGAGAATCTATGCTTATTACCAGAACCAGTATTTGCAAGGAATGTTACGCCAGCACCTGCAATAGCATCATTTTGAGTTAATGCAATTCTATATTGCTGATTATTATCTTTAATACAATATACAGTTTCTGGTAAATATCCAGTTACACCAGCACCAGTTTTATAAACTAAAGCTGATCCACCTATTCCAATAAGGTTTGAATCTGGTTTATATGTTAACTGCTCGTAGTTAGAGAAGAAATGATTTTGGCTAAAGACACCACTGTTATAGGTTATTGCAGCAGGATCTGAAATATTTGTTTCACGAGCATAGATTGGTGTTCCTAGATAATTTAAATCGAATGATTTAATATTTCTATTATTAATACCAAGATATATTGCTTGGTTAACATTTTCATACGCTTGTCCATAATTAATTTCACCAATACCATCAATAGTACCATTAGGATCTAATAATTTATACAATACTTCGTTATAAGCAGTAATACTAACAATTCCAGCAACTGATGGATGGAATTCTAATCCATAAGTACCATCAGATCTATAAGTAGTTCCAAATGTACCTATTCCTGTTGTAGATCCAATTGCAGCAAGAGGAGTTTCATTAATGAATGATTGACTCTTTTCAGGATCAGATAGTAAATAAATTTGATGTATTGATTGAGTTGCGCCATAAGAAACATGGATTGTTGACTTAACAGTCAAATCTGTAAGACTTGTTATACCACAAATTGTTGAAATTCCAGCTTTTGCTTGACTTGTAGTTTCTAGTCTTCCAGATCTTTCTGTACCATCTGGTGTAAATGGAATCTTAAATCTATAGTTAGATGCACCAACATTAGATGGATCAACAACAATAGACTTATACTTGACAGTTATTGGGTTAGTTCTTCCATTTTCAAAGTCAAATTTTATTAAACCACTCTCAATCTTAGATGTTACTGTACCAATAAAGTTTGGAGCTGATAATCCACTTAAATTTTGTTTTGAGTTAAATGCTGCTAACTCAGTCAAATATGTATCAGTGCCATCATGCATTATTGCATATTCTAAATAATCAACCTGTTTCTGTTGATCTGAACCAGGATCATCTATAACTACTACTTGAACAACAGCAGATTGTGAAGAAGTAGTTGATATTCCAAAAACATTACCTGTAGTTGAGATTCCCAGAGTACTTGCTGCACCAATTTGAGCTACTCCACCTTCTAGTCTAATATGACCAAATGCTGATACACCAAAACCTATAGAATCGGAGAAATATCCTTGAAGTGATTTAACTTCATAATCTGTATCAAATGGTTCATTAGGACGGACAATTAGTTGTGTTTCTGACTTGAAGGCAGAATATTCAGTATCAAATCTAACATATCCACTACTTAGACCAACTTGGTCATAATTCTTCATTTCATTCTTCTGAAGAAGGAAAGTATCTTCATCAACAGTTACAGAAATAAATTCATTAAATTGATAATGGTTTTTAGCAGGATCTTCTGCTTGGTGTACAGTTTGTGTTAAGAATCTTTGGAAATACCTTCCTGCAGGATAAGTAGATACAATTCTATAGTCACTCAAATCATTAGACTCATTAGACACAAATTTAGGACTAATATCGTCAATATTAAGAACTCTATTTGTTTTGTTTAAAATAAAGTCAGAAAGTCTAGTATTTCTTAATTCTACAAATTTAGAGATATTACCTTGAGATTCAAAATCTCTTGCCATATCATATGGGTATATTGAATCAACTCTAAGAGGATCGCCAATAAAGTCAAGAACCAATCCACCAGCATCTTCTGCTGGGCTATTTGTATCACCAGGATTACCCAATGCCATAACTTCGGTATTGGCAAAGTTTTTAAGTCCTGATGGGTGAACTATATCATTGACAAAAGTAATTAAATCTTCATATGTCTTAGGACTATCAATTGCATAAGACATGTTTTGATAATAGTCATTATCAGGCAATACTTGATTACCATCATTAATAATTCCAACATTGTCTCTCCATCCAACTAATGTCTTAACAGAAGATGCTATATCAAAACTTCCAGCAAATTCTTTAATACCAACAACTCTACATTGAGCACCACTCAATTTACCTATCAATATATCATCAATCTCTAAAGGTTCAGCACCACTAACAATTATTTTAGCAGCATTTGAATCAATAAAGTCTAAAGCAACATCTGCAAGAGGATTATCATTTCTCTTAAATGGCTCATTCTCAATGAAATCGGATGATCCTTTAACAACATCAAATCTAGCAAGAAACTCATCTTGTGTTAATTGTCCAAATCCATAGGCAACTGTTGCACCAGTACCACAATTAGTACTAATTCCATTTAAGTTAAATGTAACTTCTCTTGGGTTAGTAGCATTATTATAATCAGTAACTTCAAAAGAAGTAAATTTATAATCTCCAGAGTTATAACCACTACCACTACCAGCATCTATTGAGACACCTTCGACCATCATTTTATCACCAACTGCTATTGGTTCCGTAACATAACCCAAAACTGGAGTAGTAATGGTAGCAGTTAGTATTCCAGCAGCAGCAGTTACATTGAGAATACTAAGACCATTACTGTTTCTAACAGGAGCAATACCATAATCATTACCAGACAATCCAATTGGAGGTACTGAAATAGTTGCTTTAGTTACAGCAGAGTCACTTAATTCGCAAGTAATAAGTCCATTATCTAAAATTTCACCATTTCCTTTATCAAACAATACTAGAGCTGGCGCAGTGATATAGAACTTACCACCAAAGGATACATTAACTTCTTTAAGAGTTGCAAAATTATCAATATTAACAACCCTAGGGACAAAAGCATCTGGTTTAAGAGTATTGTCAGAAGGATATCCAAAAACATCCTCTGGAACAGTCATAGATGCTAATTTGTTAATTGCTAACGATTCAGCAATTACTACAGCGTTTTCTCCACTTTCTCCAATACTAGTAATACCAGGAAGTCTAGAATAATTTAATCCAGGACTAGCTATTCTTGTAGAAGCAATACCACCAGTAGCATTAGTAGAATTGGTAGTATATGTAATATCTGCAATACTGGAATCATAATATAATGATTCTGGTTTATCTTGTAAATTAAGATTAAATGTAGTATCTCCAATACTAGTAATTGGATAGCTATTTGTGTATGAACTATCAATGTATTTTATTTCAGATCCATTGAATACAGTATTATCAGCAGTAGATATACCAGCAGAAGTGAATAAACTATAATATATTATTTTAGGTGCAGTCTCAGAATACTGTACTTTTATTGTAGGGTGATATACATTTGTATAAACTGGCATTGTTGATCCAACACCAACTGTTGCTGATGTACCAACACCAACTATTTCAAATCCAAGGCTTGTACCAGAACCAACAAATTCATTAAAGAAGTTTTTGTCATAATAGAATTTTAAGTCATTCCCAGATAGACTAGGATGACTCATATCAAATATAAGATCATTATTCTTAAATGGTCTTAATTGTGGATTTATTGGGTTGATAGTTTGTCCAGATCCACCTTGAGATGTTATATTAACAACATTTGGAGTTCCAGAAGTCTCTTTAAATGTTTCTGCTAATTGAAGTGTATTTTCATCAATTACAACAACATAATACTCTCTTTGAGTTACTCCATCTGGAAGATTGGATCCATAATATAAAACTTTATCACCTGTTACTAAATTATGCTTATATGAAGTAATTCTATTGGTCGTAGTGTTTATTCCAGTTTGATCAATACTAATTGGGTTAACAACTAGATAATTATCAATAATTTTAACAGCAGCAAAAGTTGTCGTACCAATACCAGTTGCAAGACCAGGTTTAACAATTAAATTGATTGTATCATCAGTTTTTAGTTCATGATTTGAAGTAGTCTGAACGGTAGAAGTAATTTTTTGTACAGATCCAGTAACTTGCTTATTTGGAGTATGTGTAAGTAAATAATCATAAGCATCTGTACCACCACTAATGAAATAAACATCTTTAGATGTTTTAGTTGTTTTTATACCAATACTATCTTCGGTTTTCCTTACAGCATAAACTGGATCTGGTATATTGAAGGTATTTCCAATTCCATCAGTTTTTAGACCTAAAGTAGCTCCACCAGAAGGAACAGTCAAGCTTAAAGCATCATTAGTTTCTAAACCATGATTTTCTAAGAAAATAGTTTGAGTTTTAATTGATCTAGAGTTAGTACCACCAAGATAATCAAAATTCCTAGTTATAGTCTGTCCTACTGTAGTACCAAATCCTACTGTTTCTGTAGGGTTAAAATAAATCTTTTTGGATGGCCAAGAATCAAATTTATTAGTGATTATTGGTATTTCTATTTCATCAGCAAAGAATGAAACTCCCAATCCAATTAAACTAATAGTACTTGCAGTTGAAACTGATCTACGAATTCTTAAAACATTATCATCGCCAAAGATATTCAATACATGAGCAGTTTCTGTTCCTATTCCAACTGTAGTTCCTATTCCAACTGTAGATCCAGCACCACTATATGATAATGGGGTCTGTGTTGAAAATCCGATTGTACCACCAACAGAAATTGAAGATGGAACGAATTGAACTCTAATATCAGTAACTAATCCAACAACATCAGTCTCTAGAAGTTTACTTGAGAAATTTAAACTACTAATAAGATGAGAATCTGTTAATTTGTATACACTAGTAGATAATCCAGCAACTTGAACATAATCACCCAACTCTAATCCGTGTGATGGATCAAAATGACCAGTAACACTTTGATTCTTCCATTCAAATACTACATCTTCATATAATTTAAATGTAGTAGTAATTTTATCAACTGTTTTACCATTTAAAAGATTTACTTTAGCACTTGCGCCACTTCCACCAGTACCATCATTATCAAATTTGACAATTGCATTAGAAGTATATCCTGTACCTGGAGAAGATATAATTAATCTTTCTACACCACCAGTTCCGATAAGATCAGGTAATGCTACATTAGGAATCTTTTTATATGGTTGATATACGAAATCATATCCAACACCATCCCCAAACATGTTGTATGGGAAGGTATTTCTTATTAGTTTAGAATTTTCAAAGCTAAAGTTACTTTGTCTGATTTTTTTACCAGAAACTGTATTAACATCTATTGGGAACCCTCTATAGGTATTACCAATGTAATATGGGAATATTGGGGTATTAGTCTCATCTACAGTAGCAAAGTATGCATAGATACCTTCTTCAAAGTCAGGTGTTTTAGTAAATCTTCCATTATGATCATCTAGATCTCCACTTGCATCATAAACATAATCTTCCACAAAGAAACCAGCTTCATAATCGCCAAGAGAAGGTCTATTATCAATTTGAGTAGTATCAAGTTTGTATGAAGACTTTAATCTTGTAGATCCTGACTGAATATTGTCTGGATCGGATAAACCATAAGGACCGTATATTGGTATTCCATCATATGCCCATCCAATAATAGGTGAGTGACCACTACCATCATCTCCAAGGTAATTTCTAATAGTTGCCCCATAAGCAACAGATTCGATTGACAATCCACCTTCAACTGGTGTTAGATAATCACCATTTTCAGTATTACTAGTATTGTACTTATTAGCTATTAGTTGTCTTACTCTAGTAGAGAATGTTGCAGCATCACCTGGTGCTTTAACAGCAATAGTTGTTGTAGTAGCAGCATATCCAACACCTTGAGATAGTACAACAACACTAGCAATAGATCCACCGTCCATAACAGCACGGAGTTTAGCACCAAAAGCACTACCAACACCACTAACTGTTATATCTGGAGGTCCATCATAATTCGATCCACTACTTTGAACAAAAGCATCAATAATTCTACCATTAACAATAGTTATTCCTATTTGACCAAAATCGCCATAATTGATATCAACTGCTGGTGCTTTTTCAAAGTTTATTATATTAGATCCATAATCTTTACCCTTATCATATAAAACAGCTTCAGTAACTTCACCACGAACAATTGGATTAGCATTTAAAGTTACTGGTGTATCTGAATCAGTAATAACATTAACATCAACTGTTACTGGTGGATATGAGAAATCTTGATATCCAACTCCATGACCAGTAAATCTTACATATTCCTTATTGTTATAATTTGTCTTATCTGGAGTTCTAGTAGTAGCAATACCAGAATAACAAAGTCTAAACTTATCATTATCTAAATTTAATACTTGATACTGACTATTAGTGGTTAAACCAGTAATTGCAGTAGCTCCAGCAGTAGTTGATATACCATAATGAATTACTTCACCATCTTTAAATCCATGATTAGGGAATTCTATAAAATCTCTAAAAGTACTAATACCTGCAGGTGCTACAGAAAGTCTCTTATTTGTATATCCACTTCCACCGTCAAGTATACTAACTCTAGAGATTCTTCTCTTAGTATTATAATCTCTTAATTCATGAATACCATTATTTAAATTTGCTGCTGTTGTACCAAATCCAACAGTATTGACACCAGCAATAGAATCAGCTTTTGACCTATAAAGTTTAAATATGGTTGCACTGCTAACTCCAACATAATAAGATTGACCTTGAACTAAACAAGTATCAATACCAACAGGAGCGACTGTTGTAAGACCAACAACATTGTTATTATTGGAGAAATATAATACCCTATCACCATTTTTATAGTAATGGGGTTTATTCATTATAAATCGACCATTACCTTGATCAGCATGTTCAATATTACCACCATCATAGAAAGACTTCGCATTAAATGTAAATTGTCTATATGCTAGTTCTGTTACACCTTTTGCCTTTGCTTCAGATCCATTTCCACCATGTATATCGACAGAAACTACTTTTTTGATCTCAAAGTCTACTGGGTCAATTAATACATCTACAACTGTACCACCAATAGCTATTCTACCAAAAGCAGTGTTAATTCCTGTAGAACTGTTTTCTATGCTTATTGAAGGTGGATAAAGAACATCATATCCAGTACCAGAGTTAACAAGATCAAGTGCTTTTAGAGGACCATAGTAAATATACCTGTCAGATTTGTAATTGGTGATTTCTACACCATTTACCAACATTCCAGTGTTACCATCCAATGTTTGCTCAGAAGTTGTCTGTGTTGCCTTTCCTTTAGACAAGTCCTGTTTTAAAACAAACCTTTTAAGTGTTTTACCTGGAAAAACTGATTTTCTTGCCTGTTCTATCTTAATAAAATCATGAACTCCAACTGTTACATCTGGAGGAGCAAATTTTACAGAAATTCCTGATGGAATGAAAGATCTTGAAGGATATAGTTTAATTTTGTTGTCTTGTGATAACACTTCGACAAAATAAGAATCTGCATCTAATCCACCAATAGAAATGGTAGATCCAACGGGAACATAAGCAATTTCTTCACCAGTTCTAAAAGGAACACTTTCTGCAAATGAAATTATTGTATATTTGTTAGATAAAGTATCATAACCACCCCATGATCCACCAGATACGGTAGGATTAGTTAAAGTGGCGTGAATTTTATCTGTATCAATAGGATATGTTGGAATTGAGTTAGAAGCTACAAATCCTTCTTGTTCATTGCTTTCTGAATTCTTTTTATCTAAAATATAGGTATTAGAAACATCTCCTAAGAGCTGATTTTGTCCACCTATGATAGGAACAATAGTACTTGTTGCTTTTACCTGAATTCTTCGTATATCATAAGATAATGAAGGGTCAGTTGTAAAAGTACCAGATACACTAATCGAATTAGTTGTATTATTTACATAAGTTACTGTTAATAATGACGCAGCAACTGTTTCTCTGTTTCTTACTAATAATTCTATCTTATCACCTTTTCTTAAACTAGCTTTATCAATATTACCACCTAAAGTAAATGTACTTCCAGTTAAATCGGAAATTTGGTATCTAGCACTAGTATTGTAAATCCAAGAGTTGAAGAAAATCTGTTCATATGTCTTTGAAGTCAATGGATTGGTAACAAATCTTCCAAGGTTCTTAACATTGACCCTTGAGGTCAATGACAATCCATACAAATCTTGAAGTGCATCAAATTTACTTAAAACACCAGTTATTTTCATGTTAACTGGTTTTGTTAGGTCATTATCTTCATAACCATAAACAAAGGTTTTTGTAAAGATGTTTTTAGTCGATGCAATATCTCTTGATGTTGTAGTTACACCGATAAACTGGTTTATAGTCTTTTCAGTATACTCTAAACGCATATAATCAGTTTCTGTAGATACACCTACTTCAATAACACCAGTTTGACCAAATCCAACAGTAGAATCAACTGTAATAACTGTTGCGCCAAGACCAATATTACCAACTGACTGAGTTCTTCCTGGAACAACAAATGTGCCTTGTATTAGGTCTCTATCATCATATCCAATAAAGACAGAAATGCGATAATAGTCATCTCTAATCTGCACAACCTCTGAAATAGGTCCACTAGCATCATTTACTAAAACATTACCTACTTCATTGTCTTGGAATAAAGTTTGACCGATTAATTTATTAGCATCTCCAGAAACTACCTGTACTGCAAAGGATTCTCTTCTTAAGTAGTTGGCATATGATGGTTTAATAAGGTATTTTTCAAGATCATTGATTTTTGGTTCTAAACCAAACAATGCTTTGAACAGAATCTTGAAAGACTCGTCAGTACCCTTAGATTCGTATAAACTTCTTGCTTCTTTTATAAAATTATTAACATCTAGTTCAGGACTTAACTGTACTCCTTCTAATCCAGGTGAATATTGCGCTTTTATCTTATCATAAAATTCATGAAGGAATAATGCACTTAAATTCTGTACTGCAGATCCAGAATCATGAGCAGAAGATGTAGTTTGTGTCCATTTAATATTATCCGAGTCATTAATAGCATGATATGTCTCAATACCACAAAATCCTCTTACACAACCAGTAAAGCTATTAGTCGTTACACCACTATAGGTAACGATTTCATCACCAATCTTTAAAAGACCCCATTCTTGAGGAAATCCCTTAGTAGTACCATCAACTGTAATAATATCATCAATATTGGTAATACTAGAGGCAGTAGCTACTTGCCCAGATATAACATCCTTAGTTAAATTGTCAATTCTAATATATTTGTCAATATTTTCGCCAAGATCTACAGGACCACTTTGATATTCTTGTGAAATATAATATTGCTTTAAAAAATCCTCGAAAAGGGGATTTTCTGCGAGAGCGAACTCTGGAGCTTGATCACCAACAAGTTGGTATGTCTTAACTCTGGAAGATAAGGGGCTATAGGTTTCTATCATCCTTTTTTATGACCTTGTGATGGTTCCATTAGAGTAACTAGAGGTGACTTTATATCCAATTCCAGATATTTGCTTTCCAGAAGATATTGTGTCTCTCACGATATTTATCTTAGTATTTGAGATGTCTAATTGAAGGTAAATATCCTTCAATCCAATAATATCATTGGATTCTGGGTATGCTTGTATTTCAACCACACCAGATGCACGAGAAGTTCCCGTTATATTAATAGTATTGATCATAATTTCACCTTTTACATAATCAACAGTTCCTGCAGAAGGTAAAACCACTGGTGGAGCTTCATCAGACAATTCAGTTAACTGAACTACAGCAATATCACCTGTTTTTCCATCTGAATGTGGAAGATCAGTAAAATACAAAGTATTTAAATTACCAGAAATAGTAAATCCAGTACTTTTTATGTTTTTACCCTTAGGGTTTACATGGAAAGCATTACCAAAGCATAATTCATACTGAGTAGAGGCATTAAACACTGGTTTTAAGTCTCTTCTTATAATTAATCTAGTAATATTTGATGTAATTGCATTATTTGTACCATCTATAACTTTTAAAGCATCAGAATATTTAAATCTACCGCCAAATGCATTTAAATTAGTAGATTTTCCATAATTTGTTAGAGAATTACTAACTTGAGTCCTAAGACCATCAATATCACTGTATATATTTGAGTTAAAGTAGACAGAAGTGTCAAGTTCAATGTAAAGTATCTTAAGATCAACTATTCTTTGGTTAATTCCAGCAATAGAATAGCTTTTTAATCGATCTAAGATTTGTACTTTAGTAAAGTCGGACAAATATGTGGAATTTCGAGGTTTTACACTTAGTACAACAGTACCAAACTCAGGTGGATCCAATTCTTCACCACCAATAACGGAAACTGACTCTGCATCTGGGAATACACTCTGTATAATACCTTCGTAATCCCTTGCTGTAACCGCCCTGTACTGTGATGAATAGACTCTAGGCGCAATATACTTAATTGAGTCAATATCTTCTATCTCACCGCCTCCTTTGGCAGTTTGAATAGTACTTATAGTAGGAGTTATAGAAGAAGCAAGAGGAGAATCAGCATCATCTACAGCATCTCCACTGAATGAGAAGAATTTACCATCATTTCCATCCTTTCCATCAGTAATAATATAGCTAACTTCGATTACATCACCATTATCAAGTTTCTTACCAAACAATCCATCACCAAATATCAATTCATACTTCTCATCTTTGATTTCTTGTATAAGATAGATGTTTGATTTAGCATCTAAGTTAATAATATTGTCAACCTTAGAATATTCTAGTCCAGAACTAGATCCAGACTTTCTTACAAAGACTCTAATTGATGCAGTATCTATAAATGAGTTGTCTAAAAGGAATTTTTGATCTAAACTAGCATTTACTGTAAAGAATTTCTTTAAAAGAGTACCTTGGTATATGGTAACATTTCTAAATTCAGCAGTTCTTGGTGGATTTACTAAAATACTGCTTCCAGTGTCTATTGGACTACTGACAGTTATGTCTTCTGGAATAGAAAATGTGTAAGAAGTGTTATTTTTTGCTCCAACACAGACTAATCCTTTTCTTAGTTTAACAGTATTACTGTTTCCGTTGAACTTAAAGTCGAAATTTATGATAGCTTCTGCAGATTTACGAGATCTAGGTACATATCCTATGTTTCTTGCTAAAGAAACTACATTTTCTCTCAAAGTTGCTGAATCCAAGAAGGATTCATTGACAACCATGTTGCTATTAAACGCTGAAATATAAGTATTGTACGCTAAAACATCAATTAGAACCGACATATTCGATCCTTCAAAGTCAAAATCAGTAAAATTACTGTTTGCTCTGAGATAAGAACGAATTTGAGCCTTAATTTGATCAAAATCAAGGTTAGTAAACTTGGTTACGGGCATTTTTTTTACCTAGTTGCCTCTAAAATGAAGTTAAATGTTTGAAGTGGAGCAGATTGCCCTACAATTTCATATGTAATAACCAATTCAAACTCATTTCTGTCAGGATTGGGGTTTGCTTCTACTATGATATTATCAATTCGTGGTTCGTATGTTGCTAAAAGACTTTGTACCTCTCTTGCAATAACACCTCCAGTAGCAACATCACAAAAACCAAATAGAAGATCATAAACATCTGATCCTATATCGTCATAAAACCGTTCTTTAGTTCTGGTTTGTACTAGATTTCTCACCGAGCGCATAATAGCTCTCTCGTTTTTCAAGACATTTAAGTCTCCAGTTACAGGATTAGGTTGAAAATCGAGGGTTATGTCTTTATATCCTCTAGATTTAGCCGCCATTAAAGAATTGGCAATACATGTCAGGGTTATTTATACCCTATTTTCTCAATTCCAACGAGTGACTACTAATTCTATACTATTATCATCCATTTCCCACTCTTCTGCAACCTGCCAACCTTCTTCTTTCATAGTATTATGTACAGTCATTCTTGCATATTGTTGAGTTACCTTCTCAATAAACCTTTTTGGTGGAATAGGACTTTTCCAAGTTTGTATATCAGCTACCAATTCATACTCTGTACCATTCCAACGAAATCCTATATCATTACCTATTGATATATCTACCTGTACTTTCTCATGGTTATGACCAATAGGGTTAATTAATAGTTGATCCTCCTGTACATCATACTGAAGGATCTCTAGTGCTTCGAGCAAAGCGGGTTTTTTAGTTATCTTAGTCTTTATCGTACTGAAGTGTGACATTAGCAGCCTTCTGAATCGTGTACATAATCCTCAACAGGTTCTGTCTCATAGAATGCAGGAGTAAACTCCCTAGTCAATACATTACCTAGCTCATCTTCTACACTCTCAGTAATCTTTAAGCATTGGTCACCAACTGCACCATATATCTCTGCAGTTACATTTCCATTCTGTTGAATGGTATACTTGACTGTTTGCTGTTTTGCCATAACTAAAAAAGCGAGTGTGTGTTATTTAGAATTGTTTAGGATGTGTAATTACATCTCCATGTATCTCACCAATGTCATCTATATGTGCATGGTCTATATCAACATGCAGACCCTTTTCATAGAAGTCTGCAATTCTCTCTAGTGCATTTGCAATGCGAGTCAAATCATCACTCATGGTTTTCCTGTTTTTATCTGTGTCTCTAGTATAGCGTCTCTTATAACAGTTTTCAACTGTCTTAACTTTTTCTTCCCAAGTCCTGCTCTAGTATCGATCTTTACCTTTACCCAGTATACTCCTGCTAATACTAACAGAAATGGAATTGCTTCTGCCCAAGAGATGTCATTCCATGCTTGTACTACATTCATCTTCCTTGACCTCTATAAGCTTTACGAGCCGAGTTTCGGGCGGTAGGGGAATATTTGGTATTCTTACCTTGTCCCTGTCGAGTCTTCTTTGGAGTCGTTTGAATCTTGATCCCTGTCGAGGATACTACTATCTTTGCCATTGTATGTTGAATGTGAAATAATATTTGGATGTGGATACCCAGTGTCATAATAACACTGAGATAGCTCCACTATTTTATCGAGGAATGCATCCTCAGAGAGACCTGTGTAGATCTCTCCTCCTTCGATGGTTATATTATATAACTCGTTGCTTTTCATGCCCTACACGGATACGAGGGTCACACCAGATGTCAAATCCTGCTTCGAGAGCATCTAGACAGAAGGAGACATCCTCTCCACACATGTCTTGTACCTCTCCACTTTCAAAGACTTGCATCTTAGGTGCAAACCAAGGATACTTCATCTCTTTATGTTCCCATACACCATGCTTGATAAGAACCCAACCGAATCCAGTGTAATCGACTGTAAATGGTTTCTTACGCTTAGACATGGTTTCACCAGTCTCATGATTCATAACTCCTCCGTTATTACGGAAGTTATCCTCATCGAGCCAGTGAGCAACAGAAGTAGTTTGACCATCTTCTGTCATATACCAACCTGCAGCAATATCTTGATCCATAAGGACTAGTTGTAAGAACTTAGGAGTATTGAATACAATGTCACTATCAATCCATAACTGATAATCATATTGCAACTTACCATCCCAAGGTATCTGATCTGGTCCTCTTAAGACATTTGCACCAAGGCACTTGCATCTAGCAAAGTTTACCATTGATGAGTAGTCTTGAGATATTTGTATACTAACTCCATGTTGAACTAAGTCAAATGCGAGTTGTACAAAATTCTTAAGGAAGACATATGAACAACCACGACCAGGCATACAAAAGACAATAGACTTGCCCTTTAGTATCTCCCATGCTTTATCGTAGTCCCATTCTTCTTCCGCATTTCTCTTAGGCGGGTTTTTCGCCTTAACCGTAAATCCTTTAGCCATAATGTTTTACTTGGACATCAGTATTATAACAGATTATATATGCTTAGTCAATACGACCCCTCGGATATGTCATCTTCTTCTACTTTAACTATGCGTAATTCGTCATACTTATTAACTCTCTCTTTAATTTTTTTAATCAACTGCTCTTCATCGAGGTTAATTAAATCCCCTACTGGATAGTTGTGATCATCGTAAACATGGAAAGTAGTGTTCATTCTTCGTCAATGTAAAGACCGTTATCTGTAAGTGTTATACTAACTTCTGTATCTTCATACCAGTTGAGTTCATTGACATATGACTCAGGAACTGCTATAATGTATTCATTGGTTACATTATCGACTCTTATGACTGTTTGGAATTTATCTGATTTTTTCACAATATGCGTGGACTGACCTATGATTTTATATATCAGAAATTTTTTTTATAGATTGATATCACGAAGTCGATCTGGGTCGTTTATAGCTTATGAACTAGGAACCCTATTAAAACACGCATCACGCCACACCACGATAACACATAAGACGCAAAACACTGTCCCTAATTGATACTTAGTGTGTCACAC
>VMHT01116923.1_pt1 | contig 19503 bp, 33 predicted proteins | sample 4693611 | NCBI WGS metagenome assembly VMHT01 (sample SAMN12280063, study PRJNA550983) | marine metagenome | isolation source: seawater sampled from same location over 5 years 0.02-0.2 micron viral filtrate | place: USA: collected off the coast of southern California halfway between the port... ...
AAGATTACAAAGAATTGATGAAGTCCTCGGAGGAGTCGTTGGTGCCGTTGCAGGTCGAGGGACCATGGCAGCAGCGGGCAGAGGTCTAGCGGGTGGTGCAACAAGGTTAGCGGGAGCCGCTAAACGAACGGGTTTCAATCCCAGTTCGTCCGGTGGACTGCGATCCACAGTGAGAGGATTAAAAAAGAATCCTTTGCTTGGCAGTAAAACTGCGAGAAGGGCAGCGATTACAGGATCCAGATCGTTACTGAAATCAGGAATTCTACCTAAAGCCCAACAACTTGGAAACTACATTAGTCAAAATCCAATTAAGTCAGGAATTAAGGCTGCCATTGGTGTCCGTGTCGTTCGAGGTATTTTAGGAGGTGGAAGTCGTGGTGACTCTCCACGGGAACGAAAAACTATACGTCAAAGAATGAGACTTGGTTCTCGTGGAAGAGGAATGGGACCTAACAGATGAACATTAAAAAAATTATCGAAGCAAGAGTTCAGTTTGCCACAGACAAACAGGCAAAAGACTTTCACTCACACATTGAAGGCTCCGGTCTTGCCACAGGAACAAGAGAGGGATCCTCTGTTGAGTACGACAGTAGCGACACTCGAACCTATGTGAAAACTGCCATTCGTCGAAAGATGAAAGAACTTAGAGGAAAGATTCAAGATGTTAAATGAAAGAAAACTTACTGGTGGTGAGTTAAAAAAGAGAGACGAGATCGTTACAGCAATCAAACGAGATCGTAAGGAAGAAAACTTAACCGACGAAGAAGTTTACGCAATCGCTACCGCACAAGCAAAGAAAACAAACGAGGGAATCATGGATCCATACAAAAGATTACAAGCAGTTCGAGAGTCGATGGACTTTTTTGATAAGAAAAATCAGGGATCAGAAGAGAGTGAATCTCCCGAGGAAGCAAGACTGAAAAAAATTAAAGGTAAGTTTGGTGAAAAATTTGGCATGAATTATGATCCTGAGTTTAAAACCTCAAAACGACCGGAAATGAAAGCCCAAGCAAAAGAAATCGACGCACTCCAAAAACAAGTCGATAAACTGAAAAAAAATATACCAGTAACGAAACAAACAGATGTGCAAGCAGACATGGACTTGCGTGCCCACGTTGAGTTGGCTGTTCACAACTATTTGGGTGAAGGAAGTTTGGTTAAGAACCCAGCAAGAGGTGTTAAGCCAAGCACAAACATGAAAATCACATATCGTGCTGGTGAAAAACTTGATCGTGCGATGAAATACTTCGACGACTTTAAGAGTCAACAGAGAAAAATCCAGAAACTCATGCACTCCGCAGAGATGGACAATGAAGGTAACTTAGTTATCACTCCACGAAGCACACAGGGTGCGAAGAAGATTCGTGGCATCATGCAAGATGTTCTTGCTCCTCGAAAGCAAGAAACCAACGAAAGTAGAAAACTTAGTGGACACATGAGCCAAGTCATAAAAAATAAACTCAGAGTCAAAAGAGACAAGAGAATGACCGCTAAGACAATAGAGGGACAAAAAAGACGAATGAGAAATAAGGCACAGTCCCAACGAGAACGTTAATCTAATTAAAAAGATACATACATAGTATACAAACACTAAGGAGTAACACAGATGACATGGATACCACCCCGAGCAGAGGACATTGCCTCACCATTAAACCCATTTTTTAATCTCACCAACTCCGAGGTAAAGAATTTTAACCCAGAACTTGCTAAGAAACTCACTAAGGAGAATAACATGAACAGAAAAGAACACCTTAATCTCAATGAAGCCATTTCCAATGTCTGGACCGGTGGAGCAAAAGAAGAGATTCAAGAAAGTGAAGAAATCATCAACGAGGAAGTTCTTGTTGAAGAACTCACAAATGATATCACTGCTATTGTCGAGTCTATCCAAGAGGATGTTGGCTTTGAACTTAGCGAAGACGAAATCAACTACATTGTCGATCAACTTCTCGAAGCCGAAGATGGTGAAGAAGAAGAAGAAGAAGAAGACGATGAAGAAAAAAGCAAAAAAATGATGATGATGAAAAAGAAGTGATTCATGTTTAACGACAAAATCACTCAAAAAATTTCTGAAAGCGTCAAAGAAGTCTTAGAGGCTAAAAAAAGAGTTCCACCTGTTGTGACAGGATCGGAGAATAGAGTTGCTCCATCCGATACACAACAAGAGCCTGCGAATATCCCACCTGAAACACTCGTCCGAACAGGTCGTGGTAAAGGATTATCAAAGGATATTAAGACAACTGACGCTGCGATGACACCAATCAGATTACCTGATGTGAAAAATCGTATCAGAAAGTTTTTTGGACGTTAACCAAATCTTCTATATCCGGACTTATCAGTCCCGCTGTCTAAGTTTTGTTTAAGTCTTTCTGGAACACCTGACTTCATCTTGTTCATAAGTTCTGACCATTGACCTCCGGTAGCCTTATCGGGGGTCAATGTTGCATCTGCACCTAGACCGGGTGTAGTAAATGACCAATCTCTCCTTACCTCACCCTCCTTTTGACATTTTGGGCACGGCTCTGAGATTGGCTGATCTCTCTCGGAGATCATTTTTGTTTGTTCAAATTTGTGCGAACAAGCATCGCAAATGTAATCATAAGTAGGCATAATATTTATCTCCAGTCACTTGTTTTCTTCTAAATTCCTCCGAATCCAAATCAAATCAGTCCGAATCTCTGCGAGTTCAGTCATGATCAATGAATTTGAAGTGCTTAACGACGACATCTGATCTTCTAATCTTTCTGTTTTATCTTCAAGACCTCTGATTCGATATTCAAAGTTTGATTTTACCTCACTTGTGTTCCAAATCCAAGCACCAATTGTAATAATCCATCCAGTTAATACAGCGAGTGGTAATTGTTGCTTCAGAGATGACATCAGTTGAGTCCGTAGCAGCGAAGTTTGGTTGTGTCAAACGTTGAACCACCACCATTGTGGAACACTTTGATAACATAGAATGGAAAAATCATAAATCCATGTACTCCCGACGCTTCAAAATGAAAATCAAGGGTCACCGTTTCATTTGATGCGGTGACGATTTTCAATTCGACATCATCACCTGTGCCATCTGACGAGGTAATCATTAACGCTTTGTATTGTTTTGAATTGACTGTTGCTGCTTGAGTTAAGTCTAATTCGGTGACGCTTTTATAGGTATCCATGCTCTTTTCTCCTTTGAGTCTTGGTATTTATAAATATTGTGGAGGTAACAAAAATGTCAATTAGACCAACTATTTCTGCACATGGTGGTGGAGTTCAACAATTCCCCGTGTTCCTCAATAAAGCATTCACTGGGTATCAGTTTGAAAAAACTGAAAGGGACTTGATGAGTGCGATTAATCAAACAGTAAAGCAAACTCAAGACAAAACGATTAACCTTGTCGGTGCAAATGGCACGATGTTAGAGGGGGTTGTCGGTGCGAGAAAAAATCCAAACACAAACGCAATCGGTGGTGACAGTCTTTCAGATGTGACAATTTATACGAGAAAAGGAAAATCCTATAAAATTAACACAAAAGGATCCATCGCACCCGTTCAGACAATCACCAACACAAGAGCGTTGTTTGCCTCCAATCCCGCACTCGCAAAAAGATTTGTCACAACAGCGATTGCAAAATACAAGGCTTTGGGTTACAAAGAAGGTCAGATGATTGACGGAAACGTTCCGGGGATCTATGCTGAACTTCGTGGTGAACATAACAGAAGAGTTATCACAGGAACACCACAGTTAGGTGGCCCTGTTGATTACTTCTTTGAAGGTTCACCTACAGGAACACCGGACGATCAGGGTAATGTTCAACTTGGTGGTAACTTAATCACTGCAAATGACCTACATAAGTCACAGAACTTCTATGTTCAAATGGGAAAACCACCAATTCAAGCGAGATTTGACTTCACTCGGGCAGACAACTTTGGATTAAAACTAATTCACGATCAAGGTGGCAGACAACTCAATGTGATTGACCGACAATTTATCTCTGCTGGCTCAACAGTTATAAGGATCTAAGATGAAAACAAGAGAAGAAATACAAGAATCTGTCGCTAGTAAACTTGCCGCATCGGGTTTTAGGGCTTTGAAGCGAGGTGCTGGAGAACAGATGACACAATTACCATTCACACTTGGTGTAAACGTTGCTGGTTTGGTAGGAGATCAAATACGACAAGGACTTAATCTTTATGGTGGAAGAGCGAGAATGGGGGCTCCATTTACAGCGGCTGGAACAAAATCGAGAAGACTGCAAGGAAAACAAAATGTTGATCGTGCAATTGTTGACCCACTCATCGGAACCCAAGACAAGCCCGGTGCTGTCCAACTTGGTATTGCGAAAGGACTTGATAAATTTGATGACCTTCGTTTAGATAGTGTGACAAGTAAAATTAAAGAACTAAAAGCCATGGAAGCAGAACCTTCAAAGAGATCCGAAAGAGAAAACGCAGAACTGACTGCGAAGAGGAAAAGACTGGAAAAAAAGCAATCAAAGATTAAGGGAAAACTCGGGATCTCGGAAGAAAGAGAAAAGCGAGATTACTCATATGATTCCAGTATCAAGGGAAGAACAAGAGGTGAAAGATTTTTGAAACGTTACGGACAAGCAAGAAAACTTAACCCAGAGTTTTCAGATGTTCCTTTAACCGACAAAGATCGACAAGATTTGCAGAAAAGACGGGATCAAGAATATGAAGGTAAAGTGAGACGACAAGCCGCTCAAGGAGAAACAGAAAGTGCGGCAGCCTCCAGCAAAGAAGTTGCTGATGCTTTAGCAGCGTTGAAAAAGAGCGGTGAGTCGATTAAACTAAAAGTTAAAGGGGCTCTCAGAAGTAGACTGAATCCATATGATTTGGAACCATAATAGTAATCTTGATTTTTTAATTTGATATGTTAGGATGTGACAATGAAAAGAAAAACCTTTGAACATGCAGAAGATTATCATTTAGATGATCTGAACATAATAACCAACCTGAAAGCAAAAACAACCAGTAAAGGTAGAGTCTATCTTGCTGATGGTATTCAACTCCCCAGCGTCACGACGGTGTGTGGGTTCGAGAAAGCCGCTTTCTTTGCGAAGTGGAGAGCAGACAATCCCAAGGAAGCAAGACGAGTCACTGTGCGTGGCAATCGCTTTCACTTGTTGATCGAGAAGTATCTCGGAAACGAGGAGATTGACGATTCTAAATTTTCGATGAACGAGTGGGATTTGTTCTACCAACTGCAACCAGAACTGGACAAAATCACCAAGGTTCATGCACTCGAAGTTCCCCTGTTCTCTACAACCGTCGGCTTAGCGGGTAGAGTGGACTGTGTTGCGGAGCATGACGGAAAACTATGCGTGATCGACTTTAAGGGTAGCAACCGTCAGAAGCGATCTCAGGACATTGAGAACTACTTCCTGCAAGCAACCGCTTACTCTCTCATGTGGCAGGAGATGACAAACCGTCCCGCTGATGCGTTCAAGATTCTGATCTCATCTGAAGATGGTTCTGTTCAAGTGTTTGAAGATAAGCCAATAAAATATGTAAAAAGATTGCGAGAGGTGATTAATCGCTATTACGAATACATGGGAGAAACAAAGGAATTAATAAATACAGTATCATGAATATAAACAATATTAACAGAAGAAATACCAGAGAATGGAGCATGGTAAACGAAAACTCCAGAGGAGAGGCATTTAGAAATGCCGTTGTAGGCAAGCACGGAGGATCGTTTACCTATCTCGGCAAAAGAGCCGGTTGGAAATGGAATGACACAAGTATATTTGAGAATCTTATAAATTTAAATACTAAACCTACACCTAAATCAAAATGGATTTTTGTTTTCCCAGACGGCAAAGAAGAGATTGTTGAAAATCTTTCAAAGTTTTGTAGAAAACATAGCCTAAATAAGGCAGCGATGTATGAAGTTTACCACGGTAAGCGGAATCATCACAAGAATTTTAAACTGAAAAAACAAGGAGACTAGCCATGGAATTCCTAACCACCACATACGGATTAATTACTCACTCGGTAATTTTGTTTGTCGCAGGTGCCTTAATTGGTAAACCTTTGTGGGAATGGGTTAGAAGCCATTTTCCGTGGAATAAGTCTTAAAATCACCCACTAAAAAAAAGCACCGCTGGTATCCTGTTACACACAGAGGAGAGGTGATCCGAGCGTGCAATTTAGTGGGACCATTCGGTGCTTTTCAAGGGGCTTGTAGCCCCTTGTTTTTTTATAAATAGTACGGAGGTATATTTATATGTTCGGATTGTCAGAAGATTTTGAGTATTTGGAGGACACATGGGTGAATGTGGAGGAACTCAAAGAGTTCATCAATATGTATGCTCATGGGAACCTAGAGGACTTATTCGAGGATAAAAAGCCTAAACAGAAACGAAAATATAACAAATCTACTGGTAGAAATTATAAACAAGACTATAAACAATTTCAATCAAAACCTGAACAAATAAAAGACAGAGCATCAAGAAATGCTGCGAGAGCAGAAGAAGAAAAAAATGGCAACGTGAGCAAAGGTGACGGGAAAGATGTTCACCATGTTGACGGAAACCCACAAAACAACAGCAACAAAAACATTCGCATCGTTTCACGATCAAAAAACAGAGGTGACAGATGAACATTGAATTCTGGAGAAAACTTCGAGAAGAATACAAAGAAGATGACCTTGATGGAACCGATGCCGCTCGTAAAAAACGTGCGAGACAAACTCCCGGTCAAGAAACAATGGAAGATTGTGGTTGTAACGAGGAACTCGAAGATATTCAAGAAGCAGAGTATCAAGGGAAACAAGTAAAACTTAACAAACCCATGCGTGACTCTGGTGGTAACAAAAAATTTAAAGTCTATGTTATGGGTCCAAAGGGCAACGTTGTCATTGTTCGTTTTGGTGATCCCAACATGGAAATCAAACGTGATGATCCGGGTAGAAGAAAAAACTTCCGAGCAAGACACAACTGTGACAATCCCGGTCCAAAGTATAAAGCAAGATATTGGTCATGTTACCAATGGAGAGCCAGTGCGAAGGTTGAGGATGACTTCAAGCCAACAGGAAACTTTATTGGTGAAGGTTTGGACGACTGGTTCGGTAAAGGTGGAGAAGGTGGTAAAGAAGAAGGTGGATGGGATCGCTACAACACCAAAGGTGAAAAGATAGGCAAATGTGGTGATGCTGAAAAAGGTGAGGGATACCCAGCGTGTCTCTCTGCCGAAAAAGCAGCGAAACTTGGCAAAAAAGGAAGAGCCTCCTTCGTGAAAAGAAAAAGAGCAGCACAGAAAAAGGCTGGTGATCCCAAAAAAGGTAGCGGGGAAGCGGGAGAAACAAAAACGTCAAAGAAACCAACAAATGTTGAAACAGGAACAAGGAATGAAAATATGGAATCAAGAGAATCTTTTTGTCGAAAGATGATACAAGAAGCAAGGGAAAAGGGTTATCTTGAGGAAAAGAAAAAGCCCATTCCCACGGATCCGGCTCTTTATTCGAGAGTTAAGGCCGAAACTAAACGAAAGTTTAAAGTTTATCCATCAGCATACGCAAACGCTTACTTGGTTAAAACATACAAGAAGCGTGGTGGTGGCTACAGAATGGGAAAGGATGACTAAATGAAAAACTTTGAAGACTTTATGAAAAACTTTGAGGAATCACGACAGGTAAGATCAGAAGATGTGAATCACTTGGCTGCGTTGATACATATACTCGAAGGAAAGAAAAAGAAGAAGAGAAAATCGGGTGAGGATGAAGAAGGCAAAGCACCCAAAACAGGACACGAAATGATTGATCCCGACACTGGATTTGAAGATCCTTTGAAGGGATACCCAGAACAAAAAAGGATCTACTGATGAAATCATATAAGCAACTATTACAAAAACTCGATGAATCCGAATATTCGGTCGGTTCTTATGAGCATGGTCGTGTTGCCGGTGCAGGTGGTCGATCAGCGGCATCTGATCTTGGTTCGTATCGCATCGAACTGGATGAGATCGTTGGTCGAATTAATGCCTTCATTAAGGAATATACGAGCAGAGAATTTCTTGACCCAACAAATCTCAGAAATCAATTAAAGGCACGATTAAATCATGTCGGTCTTGATTTTGAATGTGATGCAACAAAAAGACTTGGTGAGGGATCTTTTACCTACCAACTCCAAAGATTTGGTGGGTCGTTTGGCACCACTCCTGAGCATAATTTGCTTAAGGATGGTTTTTTGAAAAGTGATATGATTCGTGAGTTTGTTGGTACGGGAATGATTTTGTCCTTTGACATCACACGAAACGAACATTCGATGTTCGAGGTTGATGCAAGGATTATGCCCGGCGATGCTAATTGACAAGAGATTATCCGAAAATACTTTTATGTCCTTTGCCATGAAGATTTATGACAATCCGAACTGTAAGGATGTAACTGAATTTGAAGAGGATCTCAATCGAATAAAATATGTCAAAAGACTTCTTAATAAGTATGTTGAGAAGGACATATTAAGAACTAGACTTCTTATGAACCACATTATCATTATGTCAAATGTATTTGGTGTTACTGGCACATCAAGACTTCTTTTTCACAAACTCGAACCAAATTTATTTCCATCATTAAAAACTATTCTTGATCATTTATCTTTGTTACCAAAAAGAATACCGGAAGTTGAAATCGAAAAAATACCTTTAGATCCAAAACTCACAAAGGTGTTAGGAGAGATCGAATGAGTTCAAGAGCAGAATTAAATAAAATCATACCTGCGTTTACCGCATACAAATTTCTTCAAACTTTGATTCAACCCTACACAGAGTTTGAGGCATACAAACTTGGAATTATTGACAAAGACGGAAACTTTATCAAAAAAATCTCCAGTCTCAAAAAATCGAAAGAGAAAAAAGCGGCTGCGATGTTTTTCCGAATCATCATCAACCTTAAAAAGTTGATCGCACAGATTCCAAATCCCAGTGTTAAACAAAGATTGAAGACTCTTCCAACATCACTGTTTCTTATCAAAGAAGAAGTTGAAAAGGTTGGGGGAAACCCAGATGAAATTGAAAAAATATTCTATGAGTTTGTTCAAGAAACAAACCCAGAACTGTATGAAGTAATGACTTCCGCAGGTGGAGGGGTTTCTGGTATGCACCAAAGTGTTGAGCCAGATGTTCCTGCATTTTTAGATAGCGGAAGAGAGGCTGATCGACTAGCCATCTCTCCGAGAAAAAAAAGAAAGAAAAAGAAAGATGAGGATGAGTAATGGAATTTTTATCACCTGATTTCCTTTCGCTGCTCGCAGGTTCAGCGACAGGATTCTTATTTAAAGCAATGGCTGAACGTCGTGCCCAAGAGCAAGAGCGATGGAAGATGGCAATGGGCACAGCCGAAAAAGAAAACGAACATGCTGATGCTGCCGTGAGCCGTGTCTCAATCGACGCAGGTAAACTGGTTCGTCGGTTCATTGTGGTTGTGATCTTGTTTGGCACAATCATCGCTCCATTCATCATCGCATACAGCGATGGTATCACCACCGTCGTGGAACACGAATCCACCGTCTACAAGCCTTGGGACTTGCTCGGTTTGTTTGGTGAGGAAAAGGTAAGAACTTACACTCCGGTTGAGGGCTACCTATACACTGAAGAAAATAGGCAGATCCTTGTCACCATCGTTGGATTCTACTTCGGAACCGCAGTCAGAGGAAAATAAAATAAATGCAACCACCCAATAGAAAGTCGTGCTATAACTTTAGAGTTACTGAAATCGTCAAAGTCCTTGATGGTGATACCATTGATGTCATCATTGACTTAGGTTTTGATCTGTACAAGAAAGAGCGGGTTCGTATCGCAGGTGTTGACACACCCGAAAAAAGAACACGGGATCTTGAAGAAAAAAAACTTGGTCAGGATGCAACCGATTGGTTGACAGAACACCTCGACGGTGCAATCTCTGGAGAGGACGATCTGGTGATCCGTACCGAACTGGTCGGTGGGATGGGCAAATATGGTAGACTCCTTGGTTGGCTCTACATCGGTGATGAAACTGTGTCGATTAATGAAAAAATGATTGAAGAAGGTTATGCTTGGGAGTATGATGGTGGGACTAAGAAAAAGGACTTCCAAGAACTTAGAGAAATAAGAGGTATTCAATGAATGAAAATAATGATTGTGTCGCACTTAAAAGAGTCTGTGCTTTCTTTTTGGGTGTAGTAATTGGTTTGGCTGCTGGATATCAGTATGGTGTCGGACAAGTTAAACAAAACTTCAACAACAGAACATTTAAGGAAGCAGAAAAGCCTGTCCTTCCAAAGTATCAAAAAATGCAAAGAGAGCGAAGAGAAAAGATGCGTGAGCAAAAAGAAAGAGTCCCTCGATGAGACACTTGTCGATTCTTTTTCTCATCGGTTGCTCAAGCGTGCAGAGTGTAAAAGAACCATTCGTCACTGTTGATGAAAACGGTGAGCCTTACACTTACCACACAATCGACTCTGCAACACAAACCGAAACGGTTGGTCTACTTGGTGCAGGTGATGCTCTTGGAGTTGACACCTACCAGCGTATGGAGGAAAATGCCTCAAAAAAAGTTTCGGACCCGTGGCTATATTTGGATGGATTATTGCGGTATTGACTGCGGGTTATCTTGTTTGGAGAGAATTCTTTAAAAGACGGTCATAGACCGTCTTTTTTTCTTGTCATATGAAAAGTCTTACAAATGTAGTAAGCATCAACGATGTCAGAGATTGGGTTCGCTACTTTGTCTTTAACTGAATTGATACCAAATAAACCATACAGTGACTGACCTGTTTCTTGTTTGAATGCCGCATACATGTCAACCTTGTTTGCATTACCTCTACCAGTAGCAATCTTCTTTGGCTTGCTGGGTGGAAGAATGGTGTAAGGTATGCTGGACTCCCAAAGTTTGTATTTTAGAATCCCAGTGTTCTCTGCGATATGAAATACCCTACCCTTTGCGTTGTAGGCATAACCTTCGATTGCCACATCCTCACAACCAATCACTTTATCAACAGCCCAATCAGAGATGCTTTGATACCGTTGACATTCCTCGTCGAAGCCACTGTTAAATGTTCCGTGAATGTTTATGTCAACTGTTTTTGCGTGCTTGCGAACATCACTTAAGAAGTAGAACAAACACTTATCATAAGTGAACATATCGTTTTGTTCACCAGTAAAAACACAGATTGCCGGACATCTCAAAGAATAATCTATACCCGCTATTGCCATTGTAAATACCTCCACCTAGTATTTAGGTGGAGATACGAACTAGCAACTCTTAGCGTATTGCACACCTAGAACAATGATCAGAGATGCTCCAAGTCCAACCATAAGTTTCAGGAAGTCCCGTGTCACCATCGGGAAAACCTTTTTGATTTCATCCTTTTGACGGAAAGATGCAACCGCAAGTTCTCGTCCAGTAAGAAGTCCGACAAACACCCAAGTCGTTGACATCGGAATGTCGTTCATTTCTTTGAAAATGTAAAGAACGATAAAGTAGAACAGGTCAATCAGAGTTGCCGACCGAACATACTTTGTATTTCTTTTTTGCATGACAATTTCCTGAATCTTGCCACCACGCTTTTGTAGCATCCACGCAAGACCAGCGACGAACACGGTAGAGATGATTACCATGACCTCCACGGGAATCTGTCTCGGCATAAACACAGCGATGTTTGCCATATCGTGACTCAGCCAAGTCCACCACAGGAAACCTGTCGTAATCCACTGTCCGACCGACCACCACTTCTTGTGTGAGTCTTTGATCGACTTACCCTCGTCTATCACACGAGTCAGAGCAAACCAGATCAGGTAGGCAGCAACGCCAGCCACGGCATATCCTAGCATAGACTTCATCAAAACTTTTTGTAAAACAAGAGTTGATGCGAATGCAGAAAGCACAAGGAATGAAGTTGATACAGGAATACCAAAACGAGTGAGCAGCAATAGGACTGCTGGTGCGAGTGCTTGATACCACTCTACTCCCTCAAACGGAATCTTGTTGAGTCTGCCATATGAGATATCACCATCGTATGCCCACCATCCATACCAGACTGCAAAGAGAAGAACCGCAGAGGCATAGCCCCACATAATCTTCCAGTTTACTTTTCTGTTGCTCGCAATCCAAGTTCCAAGCGTCTGAATCGAATCATTTGCGATGACGCTGTAAGCAGCGAGAAGAAAGCCAATCCACATCCAAATCGTGATATCACTCATACATTTCACCTCCAATTATCACACACATAATATAGCAAAGATATGATTAAGATTCAACAAAGACAATGTTTTTATTGTATTAATAAAAAACCCCCAGCCGAAGCCGGGGGTTTTTCTCTGATGGTAATAGGTATCAGAATGAGAATCGAAGTCCGAAGCGAACTCCTTCGTCACGATCATCATATTCAGCAATAGCCGCAACACCATCTCTAAACTCACACTTACCACCAACGGTAAACGTGGTTTCATCAAGGTGATCGTATTCGACACGACCATAACCGGAGAAGGTATCTTCCACGGTGAAGACAACACTTTCAAGAGCGGCAGTCCACTCACCATTGTCGTCAGTGTAAGCGATGAAACCATCGTCCCACGAAACATCAACGGTCCAAAGTTCCATTTCCTCACCAACGAAACCAAATCCGAGGGCACCGAGTTCGGCACGACCACCGTATGTCACGGAGTCGGAGTCGAAAACGTCATCACCCACGATATCAAAATCGAAGGAAACATCACCAGCATCAAATCCGAATGATGCACCACCAGCACGACTCTCGATGAGTCCATAAGTGGATGATTTGGTTAAACCATAGGTGTAACCAGCCTTAGATGTTTTCATTTCTTGGCTAAAGTGCCGCTTGAAATAACCCACGGTAACATCAAACAAACCGAAATCTGCTCCAACATGAGCGTCATACAGTTCGATGTCATCGAGATTGTCGTTGGTATCGAAAGCGAAACCATAGACTGCACCCTCAGACTCACCGTATGCACCAAGCACCAAGCGAGTTTCGAGTGTTTCAACACCGTCAATAACGGTCACGGCAGTTTGACCTACACCGCTAAATTCGATATCTCCCGCTGCGGTAAGGGCAGAAAGACAGATTGTAGATGTAAGAATGCTCATATTAGCCTCCAACTCCAGTTACGAGATCAAATACTTTCTCCACTGCATCGACGAACCAAACCACACCTTTCCAAGCGAATGGAAGAAGGGCAAGGGTGACGAGCATGGAACGGCAGATGCCGAAACGACCAAGAAATTTGGTCATACAGTCTGTTCCACACGGTGCGGAACAACTCTCATTTTGGGTTTTTGTAGCCATATAATTCTCCTTATGTTGGCTTATGAGGTCAAATCGACGACCTCGCATGAATCACCTGAACATGCAAATGTTTGAGTTCCAGATGTATTGTCTGTTTCCTCATAACTAGCAAGTTCAGACCAGTCAACTCCGACTGGCATCTCACTCAATAGGTTTATGTAGGTTTCCTCATCACAGTCTTGATAAGGAGCCTGACGATAACTATGGTCAGAGTGTGGGAGGAAAGAAATACCCGAAACTTGATCGAAATATTTCCAAACCCACGATCCAACCTCCATCCACTCGTCCTCCTTGACGGTGATGGTAACAGATGGTTTATGTTCACACCAGTAATTTTGGTATGTTCTCCACATTTCAAGTTGCTCCAGTGCGGTCATGTCAGTTCGACATGTGGCATTATCTGGGGATTTAATGGGGAATGAGAAAACCATCGTATGATCCGGTTTCATAACACACGGTTCAGCAGGGAATCCCTTGTCAATCATAAATTTACACAGGGGATCCTTGATGTCCGCTCGGACTGTCCGGATGTAATATGGGCTGTGTCTCGCATGAATACCTGAAGCAGCGTCAACGAGTTGTGAGACCGTGCCTGAGGGTTTCACGCAAGTCACTGAAGCGGACTGGTTGATACCAATCTTTTCAGCGAATTGTTTGTTGGTATCAACTGATTCTACTCGAAGATCCGTGAGTAATTCAGCGAGTCCCAAAGTCTCTCCGCTCGTCAATGGACAATCCATGATTCCCGTCAGAGACACACCAAGCAATCTCTCCTCTTCGCAGTTCTTTTTCCACACCGAAGAGAGATACTTAAAGTTTGTTAATGTAGATTGCCAAGTCCCCAAGATTGTCGCAAGACGAACCTTTCGCATGAGGGATTCTTTGTCATCTTCAACTCGAATGACAACCTCCGAAAGATTACAGAATTCTTTGTCTCGTAGGATAATCTCTGAACACGGGTTTGTCCCGAATTCATAATTTGAGCCACGACCAACATGATCGTCACCACGCAATTCTTGAACAGATGCAACTTGATCTACCGCTGCCTTTCTATTGAACATACCCCGCTCACCGGACTTGCTCTTGTAGAGCGAAACCCATTCATCCATGAAAGTGCCAATCTCGGGACGTTCTTTGTATGCGACTGAGTTGTTTGCTAACGCTCTCTGAGGATTGGCATCCCACCATTGTCCGGTCTTTGCATCACGCATTCTTTCATCCGTGAGCGAAGAGAGAGAAATCAGGGCAGAGCGACGAACCCCACCAACAACTACAATTTCAGCAATCTTACAGACGATATCGTGGACTTCGATTGAATTAAGTTTGCGACCTGCGGCTTTACTGAAAGAATCCACCGTGAATCGGAATAAGTCCTCAAGGGGTTCTGGTCCAGACGCTCGACCGCCGAATGTCTTAAGTCTCGCTCCAGCAGGTCTAACTTTTGATAAGTCCCATTGTGGAATCTGACCGTTAACGAGTAACGAGACGAGTTCACGATATGCTTTCGACCAACCAAGTTTGCTGTCTTGGACAACAATTGTAGTGTGGCTGTCGCTAAATTCTTCAGCGAGAGTGGGCAATTTGTTGACAAAATCTCTTTCAACACTGAATCCGACTCCTGTTCCGCACATAAGGACATACAAAATCTCATCAAAAGATTTCAGATTGTTCATTGCAACGAACGAACAATTGTATCCAGCGACATTCTCTCTTTCCAAAGCGGGGCCTGCGGTCATCAATGCACGCATGGATGGCATCACTTCGAGGTTAAGAACTGCTGATCTAAGTTCCTCCACGACTTCTTTATCTTCCACATAATTGTGATTGTCTTTTAGATGGTTTTCAAAGAAAGTAAAGTAGCGATCTACTGTTTCTTCCCATGTTTCACGACGATTTTCATTCTCTAACCACCTGCTATATCGACTAAGATGGATAAAGTCCTGATAAGAACTTGGTAAACTCATATAGTATTTTCTCCTGTTTTTCTGAATTGTCTCTTATGTAGTTCAGTTTGTCAAGTGTTTCCACGAAACTGGGAAGTAAGGTTCAATAATATTTCCAACTGCTTCTGAATATTCTCGAATCTCCCACTGAGCATGATCATCCATGCGTTGCTTGTAGAATCTTGCGTACGCAGCGAGTGATCCTGTCCAATACCATTCGGTGTACATCCCCTGTGGAAGAACAAACCTTGCTTGTTCGGGTGCAATACCCTTTTCAATCAATGTGTTATAAACGTGAAGAGCCTTTTCATATGACTCTCTGTAAATGGCATCAAATAAATTCGTTTTAGATTCTTCTGCAATAAACTCATCGCTCCCTTGCTTCGCACCATCTGTTGGTTTACCTCTCCATGTGGGAGAGTAAAACTCTGGTTCATAAGAAACATAACGACGGCTAATTTCATTCTCAACAAACCCCTGTTTGTGTTTGAAGAATTGTGTGCGAATCGAAACTGGTGCTTTGATTCGCAGTGTAATTTGTGGGTGTGCAAACGGTGTCCAGTGGTTGTGCTTTGCAAGATAACGAATAAGTCTTTCGTCTTCTTTTTTCAGCAACCGCACATCATCTTTTGTATGGGGACATCCATTCAATCTTTCAATTGCATCAAAGTCTAGTCCCCACTCAGATTCTTTGTTAAACGAGACTCTTGCGGCATTACACACGGTGAGATCGGTTCCCATGCGATCCATAAGTTCCACATGTCCTTTGTCTAAAACTTCAATTTTCATCAATCGTCTCCGTCGCTTTTTAACATAATGTAAGTAAATGTAATTATCCCTAAAAATACGAGAGATAAAAGAATTGTTTCTACTACTGGCTCACTCATCTTCATCCTCCTCGTCAACATAATTAAATTCTACACCTTCAACGTCAGTGAAAGTTTTTGCATAATCAACTGCTCTCTTGTGTAAAGTTTCGTCCATTTCTTTTACATACTCTGCATAGTGTGTTGAAAATTCAAACACCGCTTCTAAAAAGGCTCTGGCTTCATCACTCATATTTTTTTCCAGTCTTTAATTTTTAAAACGGCTTCTAACCCATAGTATGAGTTTTCCATAATAATTTCTTCTGGGTTTAGTCCGGCAAGTACCATCTCATTAACATCTTTTTCTTTAATGGTGGAAGGCCAAAGACAAACACTCATCCCTGCATCGACAAGTTTTTCGTAAAAAGAAACGATCTGTGGATTTCTTGGTTCATTGTCAAGTGCGTAAATAATTTTCGAGTCTTTGATTCTGTCTGGAAGATCAATAATCGCACCCGCACCAACGAGAGCAACCGCATTAGAAAGAAACAAAGAGTCAAGAGGTCCTTCTACCACGACAACTGGTAACTCTGGATTCACACCGTACAAATTATACCAAAGTTTATCAACACTCTCTGGTTTAGCAGTAAAGTATTTTGGAGTATTTCCGTCTGTGATTCTTCTTCCTTGTGCGGCATAAACATTTTCTTGTTCATCCAAGAAAGGAATCACAAGCCGTTCCTCTTCAGGATATGAACATGAATCGTTAACATGAATTTTTGCGAATGAATCAAAGTTCTCTGTGTGTAAAAGATTCTTAAAATGTTTCTCTGGAATCTTCCTGTCCTCAACAAACTTACGACATGGATGATCTTTTTCTAGAAGATCAATGGATGACATATTAACTATGCCTCTTTCTTTAGTTTTAAATGGCACAAAATTCATATCTTCTATGTTTACCTTTTTCTTTCTTTTCTTTCTTCCAGAGAAACTTTCGTTAAAAGTTTCCATTTGATATTCTTGTGCAAGACTTGGTGCGACCTTCTGTAAGAAGTTTTTTATGTTACTACCAAAACCACAATTATGACAACGATAAAAGAATGAATTACTTTTTGAGTAAAAATAACCCCGACATTTTGTTTTATTCTTTTGTGAGTCACCGCAAACTGGACATCTACAATTAGCAAGTGTCGAGGACTTCCACTTGAATCTGCTAAGTTGACCAGACACCATGTTGATGAATTTTTTGTCGATGAACTCAGACATTAGAATTTCCAGTTAGAAACTTCTTCACCTTTTTTACTAAACTTACTTGGTCTAAAATCAAAGCCATTTCCTGCAACATTACCACTCTCGCTATTTGCTTCAGAAAGATCATCGTATTCCTCTCGTTTAACATCACTCAATTTCATCTTTGATCTATCAATTCCAATAATAAACTTTCGATTTGCGGAGGCACTATTGTAACGATTCTTAAGTTGTTTTACAAGGACTTGTCCCATTTCTTCTAGTTCTTCTGTGCTTGTAATCGCAAACATAAAGTCTGCTGTCTGTGGCAAACCAAAAGACTCAGCAGTATCTTCAAGTCCAACGTCACTACTCACAGAACCAGATCGGTTCAACTGAGTGGCAGTAAAGATTGGAACGTTATATTCTCCCGCAAGTCCTCGAAGTTCCTCTGCAATCGCTTTGACGAATGTGTAAGAGTTTACACTTCCGTTTGCTTTCAGACGAGATGAAGAACAAATGTTAATATAGTCGATGAAAATAATTTCAGGTACAAAACTTTTCTTTAACTTTAACTCTTCTAACAACACACGAAAATGATTTGCATTTGCCGTTGAGGTTGGATATTCCTTGATAAGCAATTTACCTTTGACTTTCTTTTTCAAAGTTTCAATCTTCTTATCATAAACCGCACGAGGCAATTCACGAAGATCACCGACTTGAGTGTCCATCAGGTTTGCGTCAATGCGTTCTGCGATTCTTTCTTCTGCCATTTCAAGTGTGATGTAAAGCACGTTCATATTTTGCAAAAGACAATTCGCAGCGTGATGGCACATAAACAATGACTTACCAACACCAGTTCCTGCCATCACAACGTTCAAAGTTTTCATCGGAGTACCACCACCTGTAATCTGATTGAACAGGTCAAGATCGAACGCAATCTTCTTTTCTTTTTTCCGATAAAAGTCATAACGATCTGTTGAATCATCAAGATAATCGTGTCCAATGTGTGTGTCGAAAGAAACGGCAAGGGCATCAGACAAGATGCTAGGAATCGCCGTTTCTTTCTTATCATTGGAATCACCCTTAAAGATTGAAATAGATTCATTGATTGCATTGAAGATGGCACGATCTTTACAGAACTTTTCTGTCTCATCAACAACCCAATCAAGATCAACATCTTCTTTAGAGTATGATTCAACGGTTTGCACACATTGTTCATACAATTCACCATTAAGTGTTGTGTCATTCTCTAACATAACACCAAGTGCCGTCATGGATGGTGGTGAATTGTATTCATCCACATAACTTTTGATATGTGAAAAAACTTTCTTATCAATTTCATCTGAAAAGTATTCCTCCTGAATGAAAGGAATAACTTTCTTGGTGAACTCATCGTTGTGAATGAGATTTTCTAAGATGACAGTTTCTCTGTCTTTCAATCTTCCCGTCCAATCTGTTCGCTAATTGCAGAGAAAAGAACATTCGTCAAAAATGCTTTGAGTTCTTCCGTTTCTTTAATCTCCGCTTCTTCTTTTGTCTCAATCTTGTAATCAAATTCAAGAGACATACCAGCACCGTTTTCAGCGAATGTCATGTCAATGTCGGTGAACTCCACGATTGCATCATTCATCTCACCACCAGTAAATGACAGAGCAAGAAATCCATCATCCTCTCGAAGAACATTGAATGAAGTTTCATTTTGAAGTTTTTCATAATCAATTGCCATATCTAAATTCCTTTCGTGTGAACTCATCAATCTTGTCCAGAACTTCTTGTGTGTAATACTTTTCTGGATCATTGTTGATTTGCTTTTCAAACGCAGTCTTACCATCAGGCAGTTTGATGCGAGTCGAGACTTTCTCGAACACACCAGCACCAACAGCAAAGTCAACGAGTCCATAATACTTGTTCAGTCCTGTCTTATAGTTGAGTTGCACTGTAACCTCTGAATTTTCTTTCGTCAACCTTCCTTTATAAAGTTTGCAACGAATTAAGTTACCAACAACATCAGTTCCGTCTTTATCTTTTCTCTTCGACAGATACACGATGGTTGAAGCGGCATACTTTAAACCAGAACCACCAGACATTTCTTTGGTTGGAACGTAAGCACCAACAACATCGTAAGTGTGGTTTGTCATGATCATCGGAACACCGACTTGTCCGAGTTTCAAAGTAAGAACACGGAACGTTGACTTAACAAGTTGTGCCCGAGTCATGTCACGAACATTCTTACCG
>VMHT01088918.1_pt1 | contig 19494 bp, 35 predicted proteins | sample 4693611 | NCBI WGS metagenome assembly VMHT01 (sample SAMN12280063, study PRJNA550983) | marine metagenome | isolation source: seawater sampled from same location over 5 years 0.02-0.2 micron viral filtrate | place: USA: collected off the coast of southern California halfway between the port... ...
CTTGGGAAAGCCATAATCCATCTCCTATTGTTTTGGATTGTACAGATGCAAACAGTACAATTCTTTGCAGAGGCTGTCTAACGTAGGGTGTATCTTATACAAGGGTTGCAACCAATGTACTCAATAGGCCATGCTAATCAGGTAATCTTTAAGATTTTTGTCGTTTGCGGATTGACAATGTAAACAAGTAGCTAACCTGTTTACATCATACATGACTATAGTTATACTTATAAATAACTACTTGTCAACTCTTTTTTATCGTGCAGAGCCAGATAAATCATAGATAAATTTACCGCTACGGATAGCATCCATGATTTCATCAGAACGCTTTTCGTATTCCTGTGCTGACATTTTATCTACATCTGATTCTTTAAGGTACGTAGACGCTTCATTAGTCTGCGGCTTGCTTCGTTTATTTTTCGCCGAAACTGCTTCTGCTGCACTCTTATTGCTCTTGCCCTTAGTTTCTTTGCCAATACCTCTATCTGCTTTGTAGAGGTCAATTGCTCTTGCTGCTGAACGTGCGTCATTATCATTCTCGTACAGTGCGTCCTGTACCCACTTAGGTTGTTCTTCTGCCCACTCGTGGAAGTCATCACTGTCACGAATGTCATCAAAGTCTGGATGCATCTGCATTAGTGCTGCTTCTGCTTTTTCTTTCGTAGCTGAGTTATGCATCTCATCAATTGCTTTCAAGCGTTCTTCAAGAGCAGTTGATTGCTCACGTGCTTTTTTCATTGCAATTGTTTCAACAATAGCTGCTACATCAGGATACTCTGTTGCCCACGTCTCAATGTCCTCATCGGACTTAGGCAACTTCATTTCTTTCTTAGTAGCACTTTCCAGTTGACTTTTAAGCGCAGCTAGTTCAGTCTTAAATTCTTCTGCCTGTTTCTGTTGATGTCGGCGTAGGTCAGAGTAACGCTTCTTAAATGTTTTTTCTTCTGCGCTAGTAGGTTCAGCTTCTACTTCTTCTGCTTCTTCACCTTCACGTGCCTTCATCAGTTCTTCTAGTTCTTCCTCGTCACGCTTTACTCGTTCTTCTTGCGTGTAAGGTTTATTCACAAATGCTGCCTTTGGTGTTGACTGCATTTCTTCTGCCATAATTGTATCGTTCATTGTATTCTCCTTGTTGGGGCCACCGTAGCCACACTGTCGGGCGTGGGGGATGAGTAGCCAACGAATTGTGGATTATTTTTTAGAAGCTAGTCCACCCTTCTTCATCTTCTTAGTTTTCTTTGGTTTAGGTTTAGCAGCTAGGCCACCTTGGTTGTAACCTCCCGGACCTAACTCATCTCTCTCAGACGCACTAAAATCAGAGCCACTACTAAAATTGCCGCCGCTATCTGCAGGTGCATCATCTTGTCCCGGACCACCAGTTACGTCTGCGTAGCCAGCAATTACTTCTCCAACAGTAGGTTCAGATGTTGTTTGTTGTGTTTCATCTCCTGATGTATCTACTGCTGTTCTAGCACCAGCAAGTTCATTAGGATTAATAACCATACCTGTACGTAAATCAATATTACCTTTTTTAGCTTCATTACGCATAGTTTCTCTAATAGTTTTTGCTGTACTTGCTGAGTCAGAATCACCCCTATCTTCTGCTTCTTTTATTAAAGCGTCATATTTATCTATAACTTTCATTTCTGAGGCTTCATTATATACATCCCTACCAAACTGAGTTTTTTGTGCTTCTGCTTTCTTTGCAATATTTCGTCCTATTGGACCTTTTCCAATAAGTGAAAAGTCTTGTTTTATAGCGGAAGCAAGACCTGTATTAACTTTATAACCCGTTATTGGGTCATACATACCACCTTCTCCATCCAGTATATAACCAGTTCCTGTGATTGTACCTTGTTCACCAGCACCTGATGTACCCATAACAGCACCCACTAAGCCAGCAATAGGATTTTGAAATTGGGTAAAGCCCATTCTTTTAGCCAAATCAGTTCTTTGTTTCATTCTTTCCATATCACCAAAAGCACCACCTTGTTCTACACCTTCATCTCCACCCGGTTCATCACGTACACGTGTAGTCTGCGTTTTAACATCTGTAGGTGTAGTTGTTACTTCTTCTGTCTTAGTAGCTTCAGGGTCTACAAATGTATAGCCTTCCGGTACAGGGTCTAGTAAATCACCTGTAGCTAAACTTTTACGCAGTTTAATAACATTACCTGCTTCATCTTTATATTCAACATATTCAAAATCTACGCCGGGAACATTCTCTCCTACAAAACCTTTAAAGGTAGGAACCTCTGCAGGTTTATACACAGGAGCAGTAGGCACTGCTGCTTGTACGGGTCTTACAGGTTGCACGTATTGACTTGATGCAGCTTGTTGTGGTACGGCTGCTACGCCTGTTGTTGGTTCAGTTGTTGTAGGATCATAATACACACCTGTATCTGTATTAGGTGTAGGCATACCTCCTACTGCAAACTCTTGACGAGTATTATACTCTTCTTCATCTTCCATGTCAAGGTCATTAATGTCAAATGGCAAATCATCTGGCATAGTAGCTTCATCACTATTGCCCATCTGACCCATTTCTTCCATCATCTTCAAGCCCATCTTAGCTTCCTGACGCATACGCATAAGATTGTTAAGACCAATAAAACGTACAACGTCAGCAGGGAATACAAACTCGCCTTCACTTAGCTGTGCAGGAATGTCATCACGTACTTCTTCTTGTGTAGAGCCGGGTGGAACATCATTGCCAGACACAGGGTCTATTGAACCGCCTTCATCTTTGAGTCCACCGTCCTCAAACATTTCCATTTGTTTTTGCATTGGTACTGCTCCACCTTCATTAAAATGCCGTAGTACAGGAACATACGGCTTTATCGTTTCATACATACTTTTTTCTTCTGGTATATCTTGTACTCTTTCCATAGGAAATTTTTCGTCTTCCATAGGTATATCTTCACCTACATCTTGTATAGGTTCATCTTGATTTATGTTTTGTTCAGAAGATAATTCTTTAAAATACTTATCAGTTCTATTTCTACGTTTATCAGCATGTGGTATACCCGCATTTTCAAAACGATCCTCAAATGCATCTGATATGTCACGAGGATTTTCAGTAGTATCTAAGTATTGTTTAAGTACTTCAAGATCACCTTTTCCAATTTTTAACTTAGATTTCCATCCTACGTCTTTATCACTCTCTGCATATATAGCATCTAATACGTAGTCTATTTGAGATTCGGTACTGTCTTTTTTACCAGAATCTTCTAAGTACTCTTTATACCAAGATTCATTACCTACACCTTTTTGATAATCATCAAATTGAAATAATCCTACACCACCGCCTTTTACAATTCTAGGATCACCAGCACGACCAGATATTGTTTGTTTTTGTGTAAAGTCAAAAGAACCACCTGTTTCCACATCTATATTAGCTAACATAGCAGCTACAGCTTCTTTACGTAAGCCTCTTTTTTGTAAATGTTCTACAACTTTATTTTTGTTTGCCTCGTATACTTTACTGCGGTCCTCTTTGAACTTTTTAAAGGCATCAGGGGATTTTGACTTAGGTAATTCCATTTATCTCATCTCTTAGTTGTTTTAGCCTACGTAATACAGTTATTGCACCCTGTTGTCTATGCAGTGCAACAGTATCCGTTGATTGCTCCATTACTTTGTGATGTTGCTCAATTGCATCATCTAAGTAATTATTGAATGCCTCCCATTGGTGGTTGTTGCCCACCAACGGCTTGAGGCTGCTGAGTATTTGCTTCTTGTCCATTTGCACTAAATCCTTGTTCACCCGGTACAGGAACTTGTCCTGTGCCTATATTACCACCACCTGCGCCAGTTGGGTCCATTGGACTACCAGTAGCCATACCTTGTTCTGGTTGTGCAGGGGCTTGGAAGCCTTTCATAATTTCTGCTTGCAGAGCAGCTTCATCCATATTGTTGGTTACTTTGTCGGGGTCTAAGTCCAATGACGATGCAATCTCACGAATTACATATTGGAACTTAGCAAAAGGTGCAAGTGCTGGGCTGCTTGCCACTTGCAGGAACTGCATCAAACGCTGGCTACGTACTTCGTTAGCCATAAGACTTTCAGTTCCACGTGCCTTAACTTCTAGGTCGCCTTTAATTTCAGGGTCAAAGTCAAACTGCATGTTAAAGCGAAAGAAACCTTCACCTAGTGGGCGTAGAAGATAGTCATCTACATTCTTTACTACAGTCTTAATGCCGCCCTGTGCAGCACCCATAAGCATTGATATGCCGGATGCAGTACGACCTACGCCAGATACCCCTGTTTGCCCATGAGCAAAGCTAGGCATACCTGTGCTTTCGTCTGATAACTGACGTGCTTTGTCAAACAGCATCATATTCTCTGATGATACATTTGGAAACTTAGTTCCAAAGATAGCTTGACCCGGCGCACCACCTTGCCTACGGAATACCTTGCCCGGATATAGTGACAAGTCTTGACCCGGTACTAGATTAGTTTCATCCAGTTCCATAATCAAGTTACCCGATAGGACAGCGTTATCGACAGCCATACGCATAAACCCATTCATAAGAGTTTGTGTATCGTCCATGTTTTCTGCAATACCCACACCAAAGAAAGAGTATGGGTTTAGTTCGTATGGCGCAGCATGATATGGAATCTTGCTAGGCTTAAATGGATTAAGAACCATACGAATAAGTTTACCATTACATATCCATACGTTTGCTTGTAGTTCGTCAAAGTCTTGCAACTCATCTGGGATTGTAATGTCTTGCTCTTCAAGCATATCGACATCAACCATGCCCCAATACTCAAGGACTTCAAAGCGTTCAATAGAAGACTCTGGTGCATAGTCAGACAGGTCATCTTCCCAATACTTCTTTGTGTAGTTTTCACCAATAGCAATAACTTCGTCAATCACTTGACCACGGAAGTATGGACGCTTCTTGAGACTACGCAATTGTGAACGTGACATCTTGTGTCGTTCAATTACGTACTGCGCTTCATCCATGTTATTCGCATCAGGGTCAGGATAAAAATTCCAAACTGATACATGCTGTACTTGCGGAACTGTCTTAAACAGTGGGTCATAGTTACCTTCATCATCCCAATTAGGATACTCTTTGTCCGTAGCAAATGGACCTTTCATTACACCTGTACCAAACAGTGCCATCTCAAATGCAGAGTTACGCATATGCTTACCCGCACCAGACTCTTCTAGTTGGTCGTGTATCTTTTTCTGCATCTTCTTAGCAGCAATCATAGCAGGGCTAAATGTAATTGCTGTAGGTGTCTTACCCGGACCTTCTTTTAGCTTCTCCTGCACTGGCTCTAGTTTGTTCTGTACTACACCTAGCTTCTCCTGCAGTGACTGTGCAGTAGCACCCGGCTCCAAGTCGTTGCCATCACCAGCAAAACCGTATGGGCTAGTAGACAGCGCGGTGTCACCACGTAGCTGTTCTGGTTCCTGTGGGTCAAAGCTAACATCTTCTACCACACCTTCTGGTAACTCAGTAGGGTCTACAGATAAAGGAAAACGCTGATTAGCAAACAAGACATCTACAATCTGTCCGTAAGCTGCCAGCGTCTTTGTCTTTGTTACTTTAATAAATACGCGAGACTTCTCTGCCTCAGTAAACTGTACATCAGGTCCATATAGACCACGGTAGTTACGGTAGGCACGTAGCCAGCGGTCTTCATCCTGTTCACGATAGTCTTCTGAACGCTGGTATCTTTCGTAAATAAATGGAATGATGGATGATACATCCGCATCAACAACTACAGAATCATCTGTGTCTTCCAATGCGATTGCATCGTCTTCAATCATAATTTCTTCTTCAGCCATAGTGTTTTCCTTAATATCCGAATGTGCTGTCTGCTACACGCATACCTGTACTTGGTCTTCCCATAGGGTCATAATCAAATATACTAAATCTTGGTCTGGACATTATACCATATCTTAGGGCATCATACAAGTGGTCTTCACTATTCGTATCAATGTCTTCTGGATTTTTCTTATCAAGCGGGATGGCTGGTAACTGCGATATTGTATTTGTGCAGCTATTAAAGAATACAAGTCTAGGCTCCTCTGTAAATTCATCTACCTGCAAACGCCTATGTATTTCGTTCTTACCTGCTACACGGCTACCACGGCTTCTATCTGATGGACGCCAACGACATCCTCTTGCTATCATCGTTTCTGCAAGGCTAGGACCAGTATCACCACGTTTATGCCACAAAGAAGAATCAAGCACACCGTACTTAATAGTGCCATCACCAGCCTCTAAGTCTAGTATCATATCTGCCAAGTCTGCGGCAAGGACTTTAGAAACGTAGAGTTCTCTATATACCACAAGTTGTTCGTTAGGTGCAACAGCAAACCAAATAACACCAGACTTACTACCGTAACCGTAATCACAAGCCCTAAACTTAACCCAGTTGTGAGGAATATCAAAAGGCTCGACAACATGAATATGGCGGTCAAATTCCGTAAATGCCGCACCTTCTTTAATATCCCAATCTCCATCAAGGAGTTGTCTTCTTTGTTGTTCCGGCATGGAGAGTAGCATGGCTTCGTAGTCACCCGACTCTGCCAGATAAGGATTGTCAGATAATCTTGCTGGGATAAACCGCCGTTTAAAAAGTGGCTTTCCAGCTTTTTCATGTCCTGCTGGGTATCGCAGAATGTCTCCCGTATCCGTATCTGTTGCATCGAATGCTCTATTGTATGGTGCAGGGTCGATGAATGTTTTCTTAACCCAATGATGTCCCCGACCACCGGGGTTAGTTGTTGCTCTCATGTAGATAGGTAAGTCAGGTGCAGTGGACCGTAGACGTGAACGCATGTAATTCCAAGCGTAGGGTGTGGCCCACTGAGTCAATTCGTCAAACCCTATCCAGCTAAACGCTAGACCCTGATAACGCAATACATCATCATCCCTATCAAGATACGACATCCACAACCTTGCGCCAGATGGTGCAGTCCACTGCATTTTTCTCTCTGACCATTTGATACCCGGCCAGATTTTTGGGTACAACTCCTGCGACTTAAATACAAGTTCTCTTAGTTCTTCTGTTGTATGTCGCAGTAGCAATCCACTAAATGCAGAATGCCCCATGTAACGTAGTGGGTCAGCTAACATGGCATAAGATTTACCACCACCAGCACTACCACCATAAAGTACTTCTCGTTCTGCTGCAGCTAAGAAGTCTGTCTGTGGACCCTTATTGGGTTTAAATAAAACATTGGCTGTCTCTTCAATAGCCTGTGTTTCATATTCAATAGGCAGTATCTCAACTGTTGGCTTTGGAGCCTGTTCTTTCTTCTTGGAGGCTTTTCGCTTTGGCGATTGCCGTTTCCGCATACTCTGCCCACTTGAGGAGGCTTTTAGCTTGGTTCTTACGTCTTCGTTCATTCTGTAACCGTTTCCTTAATCCCACATGCGAGATGTATCTGCCAGTATTTGCACTCAACCAGTTTGCTACTTCACGATAACTGTATTGATTTACGTGGCTACGTGCTTTCTCTAATAGGTCTAACTCTGTTGGTATAGGGTCAAGAATGTCGGGGTCTTCATCGTTTTGTTTATAACCGAAAGGTACAGTCCTTGCAATGCGAGGTATCTGCACCCATACGTTTTCTTCTTTGATGTCTGTTGGCTGTGGTAGCTTCCACTTACCTATGCTACGTGTCATTTGTTTTTGCGGTTGTCTACTGTAGATAAAACCATACCACCCTTGCGGAAATCCTGTGGACCAGTACGAGATTTAGTAACACCACCTTTAGATAACTTTCTTTTAAATCTATCTGGAACTTCTTCTAATTTACCTTCTGGTATTTTATTTACAGGTTTTGTTTTAACTTTATCTAACTGTTCTTTAGTCATATCTAAAGACTCACCTTTTGGTATTTTATTTACAGGTTTTGTTTTAACATTATTTAATTTATCTTTATTACGCATCATATAGCGTTCTCTATGCATAGTTAAATTTTTAGAAAGTCTGTTTCCTGCTTTCCATTCTTTCATAGCTTCAGCTAATAGTTCTTCACGAGTCATTAGTCATCATCCTCTACGATTGCTTTAGGTGGCATAAGCATTACACCGCCCGATGCTTCTACTTGCATCTTCTCAGTCTTTACCAGACCAGTGCGGTCAAGCAGTTCTTTGGCTGCTGCCATCTTATCACGTATGCCTAGTTCAGTTGGGTCATACAATGCATGTGTCATAGCTATCGCAGCCTTCGGCGCGTTACGTGCCATGTACATTTGAGTTGCCTCAAGTATTTCTTCTTTAAGACCTTTAACAATTTCTGCAGTACTAGAAGTGTCAGCATATCCCGCCAGTTTCTTTGCTTGCACCATATCTCCACCTGCTTCTTCAAACAGGACGTTGAGTAGTGCTTGTTGCTTATCAGTTAATTGTCTAGCCATTAAAACTCACCATTGTGCATTGCGTTTGCTAATTTTGTACTTCTTGATTTTACCTGAATTGCCCACCTGCTGTCAAGCATTTCTTTTGCTGCATTGATAAAATCTTCATTATGGATAGCATTCCACATCTTTACGAACTTACACAGTCTTGGGACACCCATATTGAATGCCATATCCATAAGTACAAGTTGACGTACACTGTCTAGCTTGTCTACGCAAGGGTGCGCACGTACAAGTTCTTCCTCGACAATCTGCACGTCATTCTGTGCTAGATACATAGCATCTGCTTCCGTGATACCTTCAGTATGAACAATAGCCATATTAGGTATGTCCATCCATTCCAGTTCTTCTTTAGTGATGCCACGGTCTTCTAGGTTACGTCCGATACCAATAGTATCAATTCCAAGTGTATCCTGATATACCTGAAGGCGTAAACCTTCATGTGCAATTAGTTTCTGTATAAAGTCTTCTCTACGATATTTCATTTCTCATGTCCCAGCCACACCGCAAATGCACCTGTCATTGCCCCCGTGACTACACTCACCAGTGCTGACTGTTGTGTTGTCGGGTCTGGAAGAAGCATGAACCATTCCACTACTCTCCACGCTGATATTGACATCATCAGCATCATAAAGCGGGGTAGTATCTTCCACTTTAGAAATCTTTCCATTGTTAGTTCTGCCACGATTAATCCTCGCTTGTTCTTCCGTAGTCCTGTTGTGCATGTCCCACATATGGTACACTATTTCTTTCCAAAGAATTTAGTTGCGCTACGTACTCCAAAAGAAGCGGCAACGATAACTCCCAAGGAATATTGATACCATTCAGGCATTGAGTTGAGTTGCGCAAATCCGTTTGCAACTATTTCTTCCATACCCGGTATGAACGCAAGAACAAGAGGTAGACTGAACAGAATTGTAAGCCACTCATCTTTCCACGATGACTGACTACCTTTAGCCATTTCCAAATCCCAGTCAATCTCGCCAGTAGCTTTTCTTTCCATGACTGTAGCTTCTGCTTTAGCCCTTGCCACTTTTGTTGCAGCTTCTGCTTTAGTTTTTTCAACTTTTCCATCTAACCATGTCCCCGCTAAATTAGCAATTGGTCCAATCAATAAGTTCAACATTAGCCTCTCCGAAACTTTGCTGTCTTCTTTGCAATACCTTTAGGCTGTGCTACAAACTGTTTACCTGCAGCTTTACCTTTTCTCTTAGCCCTAGTTGTAGCAGAGTACTCTGCACTTGTCAAGGACTTTATTGCTTTTTCAGGTAAATATCTTTCTCCTGTTTTTGCAGAAGGTTTGCCTGATTTAGTGCGCCACTTCTGTGCTGTCCAGTTTTTCAAACTCTGCTGTGGTTTTTTCATTTTAGTTTTTCCCTAATTGACTTCAGTGTTTCCTTCAGTGTAGGTTCATCTTTTTTACGTGGATTATATACACATTGATATTCTCGTGGACAAAACTCACTAATCGTTATAGTTTCTATTGTATTGTTTGCACCTCTATACGTACAGATATACTCTGTGTATGGATTTTGTTTTACTTTAATTCTTTCATAGTCAACAAGTCTGCATGTAGTCCACTTTATTTCATCTGCCCTAGCTTGCTTAGACACAAGGAACATAACAAATGCATAGAGTAGTGCAGAAGCTAGTCCAAGCATAACAATCCATGCTACAATCTCTACAAACTTACGTCTGCGTTCTCTCTGCTTATACAGTGTTTCTTGTCTCTGTTTACGTATCTGACCTTCCATACGAACTAGGTCATCCCATTTAGACCTACCCATAGTCAGGCTAATCCACTGCTGCAATTCATACCGCTGCGCTGCTGCCTTCTCTTTATTAGCAAAAGCAGTAATGGCTTCTTCTTCAATACTTGCGCCACTAAATAGCTTCTTGAAGATAGGCGGGTTCTTGGCTTCCTTCTGTGCTTGGTCAATATCACTTAGCGCACCCATCCAGCGAGACAAGTCACCAGCCATAGACTCAATGTCACGACCTACTTGCATCCCCTTCTTGATAGCACCGAAAGCAGCCGATGCGGTAGCCATTGCGCTAATAGGGTCCATCTATGCAGCTTCTTCCGCTAGTTCTTCTACAGGGTTCTGTGCAGATACACCCATCCACTTAGACCACTCAGCGTAGTAGTGACGCATACCCACCTCATCGTGGATTGTGCCACCTTCGTGTCGCCCATGCAGGATGTTACGTGGCTCTGTGCCTGTACGCATTGTAGTCCCTTGACCAGCTACGCCAATCAAGTCTTCGTGTAGGTTACGACCAAACGGCCCCCAGATAGAGTTGTGATGTTCAATACGTGTGGCTCTATCTTCTGGACTGTCACTCTTCAAGCCATATCCACGGAACTCAATCAATACTTTGTTTGGTCCTAACGGGGTTACGCTGTCGCTACGGTAGGCACTGCCGCGTAGATTAAAGTTAAAGCCGGGGAACAGGTCAACCATGTACCACTGGTTTGGTGGTAGGTTAGGGAATGACAATTCACCTCTGTCTTCAAAGCCTTCATACTCTTCGTAGTTTACTGTAAAGCTAGATACGTTTACGTGTCCATTGTTGAATGGTATATTCTTACGAGCAAAGTATGCATCATTGAATCCGGTTACACGATTGTGGTAGTGCATGAAGTCGTGGTAGAACTCACTGTTAGTGTCATGCCACAACTTGTAGTTTGTGTCTATAATAGCCTTGTGGTAGTGGAACACTTCTAGTGGTTCAGTATTGATGGCACTGTCTATACAATCAAATGCACCATCTAGCCACTGCTCAAGTCCCTGTGTAGGATTGCGGTCTAGCGTAGTCCACACCATTCCACCATAGGCTACCTCTGTATGTAGCTTGTCCCATCCAGCGTAGTCTAGTTCACTGATATGCCCAGCTACCCGTACAATGCCGGGGTTGTGATACAGATAGGCTTGAATGCCATCAGGCTCGTGTGCAATCAGTATGTTCTTGTGTGCAATCTGTGATGTGCGGTAACGGCCTACTTCTGGTAGTTCACTCTCGTGGCATACAGGAACCCACACTTTAGCAAATATATTTTCAATCTCTTGCTCATACAAGTCTTGGTCAGAATAAATAAGAGAGTTGATATGTTCTATGTTAGGGGTCTTAGTCCATTGTTTGTGATTACGTGGCGGCATTAATAAAGTTTTACATCCTCTGGGTTTACATATCTGGGTACACAGTACGCAGTTACTCTATCTTTTGGGTCTACTAAGTAGCTATACTGATAATTACCATAGCGTTTAGTGACACGAGAGGCAAAGTAGTTACAATCGTTTATATCACGAAAGTACATATCGCCACTCTCTAGTCTACGTGCATCCCCGGTTCCCAAGTAAACGAGAAGCAGGAATACATGGGCGGTCACGACTTATACCCACCACCCGCTTTCTTGTAAGCAGACGCAAGCATCTGGGCTTTACGCGCCGACCACTGACCGGGATTACCGCCTTTGCCGCCAGCTTTAATGCGATTGAATTGTTGCTTTCTCATTCCGGGCTTAGTATAATTGCCAGCTTCGTTAACTCTCGACTTGCTCTGTGGCGCACCGCCTTTCGCAAGGCTAACCTTTCTAGTCGGTTTCTTTTTCGCTGCAACCGATGGGGCTTTCTTTTTAGCTGCTGGTTTTTTAGGGACACTTACCATTTCCTTATCCTTTATGTTGCGGATTGTAGTATTCTTCTACAGACACTATTACTTCTATAGTATTCGCAGTCTCACCATACACTACAATCTTATCACCTGAATGCAAATTAAAGTATCCACCATTTACTAGGTTAGTTACAGAATGACCTGACATAGACAGACCATTTGCAATATAGTGATACTCCGTATCTTCTGCGTGATAAAACTGGACATACGCTTTTTTAGTAGCTGTGTTGTTATTACTAAGATGTAGATAACGTGTAATAGCACTAAAGTTAGCAGGGCAAGTGTACACAACTGTAGCACCTGCGTCTGCTGAAGTAGAGGCTATTGTATATCCTTGTGTATGGAATTTTGAAGTATCTAGGTTTGGCATTACTTCTTCTTCTTAGCCATCCCACCACGCATCATCTTTTTCTTTGATGCAGCTTTCATCATACCACCACCACGCATACGCTTCGGTGCTGTCTTAGCTGCCATTCCACCGCGCATCATCTTCTTTGATGCCATTTTAGTTTTACCCTTCATTACGTAATCTCCGTCTGTCAAGCACTAAGGCTTCGTATGTATCTTCTGGAAAGTGTTTGTAGTATCCACTCTTCTCCAGACTCAATGCTGCATCATCAAGCAGCGATAGCTTCTGCACGAACACCATGCAGTATGTCAAAGACTCATCTACGATGTCATCTTCGATTAGAAAGTCCAGACCTGCCTGTTCAGCGTTATAGTCTGGATGGAACACCATAAGGTGCAAGTCAATGCTAGCAACTGACATCAATTCATTCATGCCATCACAAAAACCATCTAGGTACTTTATGTCTGGCAATGTCTCACTAGCCCACACAACAATGTCATAGTCATGTGTATCAAATACACGTACTGCTTCTAGCAGCCCATCAATACCTGTGTTGATACTGAATGTGACTTTGTTATCTGCCCATGCTTGTTTAGCATATGGACAGGGTGGTAGGCCATTTAACTTTACATTCGGTATCTCAAGAAAGTTATGTGACCACTTACGGATGTCAGCTTCTATGCTATGCACGTCTGTTCCGTTTAGCAGCACTCTTAGTTCTGGCAAAAGACCTATTCTGTGAAGGACGTTGCAGAGTAAGATTACCCCTACGGTTATCACGAGGATTTCCATTTTTATGCGCTACATCCTTACCTGCAGTATTTACACCAGCTTTCTTGACTATTTTACGTGCAGCATTACGCCCAGCACGGTTAGCTTTCTGTACAGGCTTAGAGTGGTAGTTAGCATACTCTTTCCTGTAGTTACGCTTCTTAGTGAGTGCCATTACTTACCTGTAATTTTGTTGTAGGCTTCTAGTCCTTTAGGGCCACTAGCTTTAAGTGCCTTCAGTCCATCGTTGACCATACCACCTGCTGCATACATATGCTGCTTGCCATTAGCCATACCGCCACGCATCATAGCAGTCTTTTTCTTAGGCTTTTTCATTTTACCCATGCCAACACTAATGGCAATTACTGGTACTTCTTTTTTCATGTCACCACCCTTATTCATTTCTTTAATCATTTTCTTAGCATCTTTGACTTCTTGTACAGTGTAGTCAGATTTATTTTCAAGAATTGTTCTAGCTTTTGTTAAGGTCATTACTTTTTACCCTTCTTGAGATTACCCTGTGTGCCACGTGCTGCAGCCGCTGCAGCTCTACTGCCAGTGCCACCATACAAAGCCATAAGTCTTTTACGATCTGCTGCATTACTAGGGAAAATTTCACCTTTAGGGCCAAATCCAGTATTCTTACTGGCTGATATATTTGTACGCTTTATTGGTGCAGTATCTTTTGCTTTATCTGGTGTTGAACCAGCATTTTTTTGTTTTTTCTTACCTGCATTAGCTGGTTGATACTGTGGGCCTTTTCTTCTACCTGCATTAGCTGGTTGATACGAGGCTTTAGGTTTAGTTTTACCTTCACCTGCCTTACGACCCGGACCACCTTCTTTTGTTTTAAGTGTAGATGCCTTTGCCTCATCTTTTTTACGAGTAGCGCGTTCTAATACTGCTAAACCAACAACCCCGGCTGCAGCTTTTTGTACTTTAGTTGGTCCCTTTTTAGCTGGTGCTTTAGGAGATGCTTTAGGTGGAGACTTTACTGTTTTCTTAGCACTAGGCTTGTCTGTACCCTGTACACGCTTCATAGGTTTAGTCTGTCTGGTTGTCTTAGGTGCAGTACGAGTAGTTGTTGTAACTGACCTACTCTTCTTTGGCATAACTGTTGTTCTGCCTGTCTCTGTCTTTGGTTTAGCTGATGCAGCAGGTTTAGTCTTGTTAAACTTTTTTGCAATTTCACCTTGCTGTTTTAAATTTTTACCTGCTTGTTGTGCCTTCTTAGCAGCAGCAATAGCCTTACGTGCTTCTGCCATAGCCCTAGCACCCTTGATACCCTTATATACAAGTTTACCACCAGCACCAATAACACCACCAGTAATACCTAGTTCTGCCATTGTTGCAATAATCTTAGCTGCAGCCTTATCACCTTTAGCAAAGGCATCTTTAACACCTGCGTCCTTTGCAATTTGTTCTTTCATTCCTTGTGTCAATGCCATTATACTAATCCTTTACCATTTCACTTTATGTGACCAGTACTTCGCTGACAGCTTGCTGGTCGGCTTGCCCTGTGCATTGTGACGTGCATAGTAGGACTTCTTACGTGCTTTGTCTTTAGCAGACTTAGGATTCTTCCCAGCACCTGATACGCCTTGCTGTCCAAAGCGAATAAACTTGTACGTGTCACCTTCCTTCGCCATCACGCAATGTGACTTAGTTTTATGGTTAGGTGTACGTTTAGGAACATTAACTTTCGTTAATCCTTCCTCTTTCATCTTATTCTTTACTCTTTCAGGTATAGCCATTACGTAGGTGTTCCTTTAGGTTCACATCTAAACTTGAAGCTGTGGGGTATACGGGGTAACAGAGATATTGTATCTGCTATCATCTCTTCAACACGTAGGACACACTCTGCCCTAGTCTTGTATGGGCCACGAGTATCCTCTGCCTCAACACAAGCATCTGGGTTTATTAATGTACAAGCCAGTATAGCAGCATAAAACATTTACGTGTTACCTTCTGTCCACCCTTCTGCTCTCATAGCATCTTCTACATGCTTTAGAGTAAAGGAACGACCATAGTGTGCCTCTACTGCTTGTCGCACGTAGAAGACATCGCTATGGGGTATGTGAAGTTTGTCTAAATTATTATTGACTATTGCACTGTAGAATGCTTCAAGTACATTGTCTGTATATAGTTTTACAGATTTCTTCGCCATTGTCAAGCACTTTCTTTGTCTGCACGGATATATCACTCTAGTTTCATATATGTGTACAGTTAAGTGTATTAACAAAGAAACTTTAGTCCAGTTAAGTGTTATATCTAAGTGTTTTTATAATTTAACTAATAACAGTTAAGTGATTCACTTATATGATTCTAGTTATAGGGTAATTATACTCGATTTTACACATCTTGTCAAGTCTTTTATTTTCATATACCTATAGTTGCCTATTTTTTAGGCAGTTGCACAATACTTGTGCATGTATATGTGTCTATTACTCTTGTGGTTAACACTCAATTTACCTGATCTGTGTGTTTCTACATGTATATATACTACAGTACGTGGGGTGGCTCCTGCCCGTACACCTTGAAAATAAACAGTAATGACGTCTAGCCAGCCAAATAAAAACATTATGCGACATTGTACCTTGTAAATCATTGTTTTTGTTGGTGTTTTGATAGGTAATATGTAAAAGATAACAGAACATGTATCAATTGACGTTTTAACGTACTAACACAATGGCACGTTTTACCAGACCAGACCGGATATTGAATAGCCGTGCATAATATCGCTATCGCTACACTTATATAATACAAAAAAATTTTTATTTAATTTAGCATTAACACTTGAAACATTAAACGATAACGCCTATTTGAATATTGACGGCCTATCATGTCACCAACAAAGGGATATTGAAAAATGAAAATTGAATTATCAACGTATGACTGGCAAGACGCAATCGACGCCGCTAGATGGCCTTTAATGATGGATCAGAAAGTTGTAGATTTATTTGATTTGTCGATGGAAATATACGATGGCAATGCGAATGATCTTGTACAGTCTATTAAAGACAAATTAGATACATTAGAACAAGGCTCGTATAATCATCAATACGCATCGGATAGGCTTAACCGTTTATTTAATGCTTATCTTAAAAAAGGGGAATAAACCAATGGAAAAAGTTTACACACAAATATCTCACAAGCTAATGATTAAAAATATTAAAGCTATGTATCAATCATCTAACATCCAGCAAGTAAACGCTGGCATGGCATGGTATCAAAACGCGCAAGATCAAGCGCAAGTAATAGCAATTAAGCACGACATGCCAGTTTATGTTGTTGTCGCTGTTATTGCCGCGTTATCACCTAACAATAAATGGGATCGTAATATTCAAAATGCCGATGATCTAATTACCGCGTTCTTAAATGGTGACGCCATCGAAAGTGTTAAGGTATCGACATATCACAAGATGAAACAGAAAGCATGGAATATACTTGAAACAATGCCCGATTATGACGCGGCAAAAACCATGCTTAATGGTCAAAAGATTACCTCTTTCTTTATGGATATTATGGGTGAATTTAATGTTACCATTGATGGCCATGCGCGAAATATTGCCTATAACGAAAGAGTAGGTTTAACCGATGATCGCACAAATATAGGCGTGCGTGAATATCGCGCTTTGCAATCTGCGTACTATGACGCGGCAAAAATACTAGGTTTAATGCCATATCAATTACAGGCTATTACATGGACAACATGGCGCGAATTGCATGGGATTGTTTAAGCAATGGACATTCAAAACGTATCACCAAATAGGCTAATACCATATTACCTAATGTCTAGCTATCTGTACTATCATGCCAATGCACAAGTTTTATCAGATGATGACTATGATTTAATGTGCAAGCGTATGATTTTAGAATGGGATAATATAAACCATCCGCATAAAAAATTAGTTACAATAGACGATTTGCAAGCTGGTACAGGTTATGCCATACAATATACAAATATGATTAAGAATGCGGCAATGTGCTGGCTATCAGATAATAAATAAAATAAAATTTCGGCATGGGTCTTGAATACTCAAAAACAACACCCATATGTAATATAGGACAACAAAACAGGACATTAAAAAATGGTAAAAGATCGTAATGAAGCCATAGCAGATATTGTTTTATCATATGCTGATATTGAATTAATTTTGACAGCATTAGAACATTACGTGCCAAGGTCACATACTCAACATTTTGATGGTATGGAATTGATACAGTTAATGCGGAACCATGAACGCCGTTTATATCGCGCAAAACAGGAAGGCTAAAACCATGAATATATCACAAAAACAAATGCGTAAATTAATTGACTATGTTGAGACATATAGTCGCTACAAAGAATTATACAGCTTAGAATTGCGTAAAGATAAGCCAGATTGGGCTATTGTTGAGGATCGTTTAGACATGGCATACAGTTACGCTAACATGATTATCAGCATTTTAGATGGCACTGGTGTTGATCCTGACAAGGTGGCAGAATGTATAACCTATTTTGTGGAACTCTATAAGGATGATATGAAAGCAAAAGAGGCCGCATAAAAATAATGTGCTGGGCATCACATAAAAATGCCCTACGCCTATTGACATTTATTAAAGCAATTATTATTTAATATCTATCAGGTCAATGCACTCGCTATTATAGCGCAGGGATAGCCAGATAATCCAGACTAGGACTGTAACCGCTTCGGCAACGTCAGCTAGTCGCGCCTAAGTCGAACGATTAACGTGGTTAAGCCAGTAAACGACTCTAAAATAAAGACGCTGGTGGGTATGGTTAGCCCTCATTAGAAATAACCTGCATCGCATACGCCTAACGACTACGCGCTGTTTGACATAGTAAATATAACAAATTTTCTGGGGGCAGTCTTATGCCACCTGTGATTGCCCCCAGATAAAAATAATTGTTGACATGGTGTCAATATGGGGTGTAATGTTCACCCATAATCTTAAACCAACAAAAGGAGAATAAAACAATGGCTAAAAAATCAAACCGCACTACTGAGGTGCTTGTCGTAAAAGGTGTTAATGTTTCTGCCCTACGCGGTCAGTCAATCAAAACAGGACGCATCTTCAACAACAATGGTTTTTTCGCATGGCAGATTGCTAATGAAGGCGCACGTGATCGTGGCCGCTTCGCTAAAAAGTCTGCCTAGCCTAAAATAAAATAGCAGTGCCTGTTGACATAATAGGCATTGCACCCCATATTTACACCATAAGCAAACAGTCATAGAGGATGTAACATGACAAAAGCACAAAAAGTCTATCGTATATTTCGTGAATACTTACCAAGGGCAGAGTCACGCTATGCCACAATTCAATTAATAAAAATATGGGAAAAGGACTTGACAGATGGTGAGACGCACGACTAGGATACATAATTGGGCGGCAGTAGTAGCCGCTAGACAAAGGGCTACAGTAGTGCCAGCCCATAAAGGTAAAGGCACTAAAAACAAAAGGAAAGAGGACAGAAAAGATGCGTTCAAATATCAAGAAAATGCGTATAAAAAAGGTGAGTAAAAAGGCACCTGAATGGCAACGTCAACGGCTACAAGAGCAGTCATGGCGTGGCATCCTAAACAAAACCTTTGACTTATCAGAACCAGCCCAAGAGGCAATCGCTATACACCAAGGTAGGAGATACCCATAATGGCTATGATTTTAATTGCACTGACTGTTGCACTATTCAGTCACGATAATGCAGAGTTTATTGAAGACGTAGAAGTAAAGCGACAGCAAAATTGTACCTTTACTTATGTAGGTAAACAGGATATAAGACCAGAAGTGCCACACATAGGCGTGGACAATACACACATTTACTTTAGCATGGAGCCTTGTAATGACTAAAAAACTATACAACGTAAAGATTGACTTGTGTGTTTGGTATGACCGCAACTTTGAGATTGAGGCAACCTGCGAAGATGAAGCAAGGAACATAGCACATGACATTGCCAGAGAGCAGACCCAGCACCTGATTGGTGTTGATATTGATGTGGAAAATGATGGTGGCTGGACGTATGCTGACCAAGACTATAGCACTGCATATGTGGAGTTAGAAGAATGAACTGCTGGAACTGTAGAACAGAACTGATATGGGGCAGTGACTTTGACATTGACCATGAAAGTGACAACTATTCAATGATGACTGCCCTGCATTGCCCTAATTGTGGGTGTGATGTTGAGGTATGGTATCCAAAACAGGAGAATGAAGATGAATAGATTTATTATTGACCATCACCCTGATGACATAGCACGACAGCTATGTGACCAGCACATTGTCAAGATGCCACTTGAAGAAGC
>VMHT01060705.1_pt1 | contig 19490 bp, 30 predicted proteins | sample 4693611 | NCBI WGS metagenome assembly VMHT01 (sample SAMN12280063, study PRJNA550983) | marine metagenome | isolation source: seawater sampled from same location over 5 years 0.02-0.2 micron viral filtrate | place: USA: collected off the coast of southern California halfway between the port... ...
CAGTGTTCTTGGGCTTGCAACTATATTCAGTGGTGCATTCTTAGGAATCGTTATCATGGCAGGTGCATTGGAATTTGGTAAGATTGTCAGTGCAGCTTACCTACACATGTTTTGGGAGAAGTTGAATTACTTCAAGTATTATTTGGTGGTAAGTGTTATAGTGTTAATGTTAATTACCTCACTCGGGATTTTTGGTTACCTTGCAAAAGCAAGTTCGGACACCTCATATGCAACAGAATTTGCACAACAGGAAATCAGTCAGATTGACGGAAAGATTGGTAGAGAAGAGAACAGAATTACACTATTAGAAGAGAGAATCAGTAAATTAAACTCGGGTGGATTAGACGTATCAGATTCGGTCAATGCACAAATAGAGATTAGAGATGGTGCATGGGATAGAGTTCAAGGGGATATTGACTTTGCACAAGGTCAAATCGATAGTTTAAGAACTGAACTGAAAACACTTGATACTCAGGTAGCGGAACTCAGAAACAAGGGCGTAGAGACGATTACAGTGGACGAGGGAGTGTTTAATGACGAGGTTCAAGTCATTGACTATGTTGCACAAGCAGACCAATTATATGATTCTCAGAAGGAAATAAGAGAACAAATCCGTGCAGATATCAAAGACCAACAGAACAATATAGACAAGTATAGAGACCAAGCACAGAACACTATAGACACTGCAAACATAGAAATCAGTAGACTACAAGACCTCTCAACAGGTGACGCAGACGAAAAACTAGAAAATATAGAAGAATACAATAGACAAATTGATAAGATATATGATACAATACAAGGGTTGAGAGAGGAAAAATTCCCCTTTGAACAGGAAATACTCGGTTTTGAACGAGAAGTAGGGCCGATACAGTATATTGCAGAGGTTATTTACGGACAAGAGGATTCTGTCAAGTACCTTGACAACGCTATTAGATGGGTGATTTTTGCACTTATTTTTGTGTTTGACCCACTTGCAGTGTTATTATTGATTACAAGTATTGCACTTATATCTAATCCTAGTGGAAAAAAACCAAGAGTTTTATCTGTTTTGGATAGACCAACAGTAATCCGAGTCCCGAAAAAAACTAAATAGTATTATGGCAGAAAGAGAACAATGGTCAGGAACACTTGAAGAACTCAAGGAATACATGACAGAACAACATGCAAAACTGGATAGAGAAAACACTCCAGCAGATAAAATCGCTGAAATAGAATCAGATTATACTACTGGAATACAAAAAGTACAAGATGCAATTGACGGAGTCTAATCCCTAAATAAACATGTTAAACATAATCAATCACGGAGATTAAAATGTCAGATGAATGGACAGGTACAATTCAAGAACTAAAGGCTGCTATAGAAGCAAATCCACCAGTCGCACCCGCGTCGGATTTAACAGACGAAGCTTTGACACTTGCAACTGCAAGTTATGACGCTGCAATGACTAAACATACAGAAGTTCTTACAGCAATTCAAGCAAAGATTGACGAACAAGTAGAATAAACCCCCTTGTAATTTCACTCAATTCATAGTATAATGAATGCATGCTATGGTTAGAGAGAAAATATCTTTCCCGTATTGTTTCACTCGTAGAACAGGGAAAATGGAAGAACGACAACACACTGAATCATCGGTGTAATTATTGTGGTGATTCCCAAAAGAATCAATTCAAGGCACGTGGATTTCATTTTACCATAGGTCAAAATTTCGTCTATAAATGTCATAATTGTGGACATTCTACTTCAAGTGTAAACTTTCTAAAAGACCATTTTCCTATTATACATAAGGAATATCTTAAAGAGTGGTTGACTGAGACAGGTAAGAAACCTAAGAAGTCTCAAAAAATGTTGAGTGCAAACGAATTTAAGTTCACTCCAAATGAAGAATTACTAAATATGAAGAAAGTCGATTTGAGTGCCGTTGCTTTTAAGATACCCGATAAGGTAGTTGCACAAGAATTTGTTGATTCTCGACAGATTCCTAAAGAACGACAAGAAGAACTTTGGTTCACACCTCAGGCACAAACCTTACATTTATTATCCAATAAGTATAAGGACAGAGTTTTGGGGAATGACCCAAGAGTAATATTACCATTCATAGACGAGGATGGGGAATTGGTTGGTATCACTGGTCGTGCAATAAACGATTCACCTCTTAGATACTTAACCATGAGATTCCTAGATGACGTTCCACTCATCTATAACATACAAAATGTGGACAAAACTAAAACTATCTATGTGACTGAGGGGCCGATAGACAGTTTATTCCTACCAAATAGTATTGCAGTCGGTGGTAGTGATTTCAAAAAAATAGATGACTCGTTAAAAGAGAATGCAATAATCATTTATGACAACGAACCAAGAAATACAGAAATAATTAAAAAGATTGAAGAGGTTATAGACCTTGGATATAACGTGTGCATTTGGAATGAAAGAAAAGTGAGTGAGTTTAAAGATATCAATGATATGATACTTGGTGGTTTAACTCAGAATGAAGTAGTTGAAATTATAAATTCTAATACTTACAGTGGTCTCTCAGCAAAAGCAAAGTTACAGGAGTATAAGAAAATATGAATTCAGATATCAGAGTCGTCAAATCAGACGGAACCAAGGTTGAGATAGATTTAGATAAAATCCACAAAATGGTACACAAAGCATGTAAGAAGATTACAGGTGTATCAGAATCATTAGTAGAAATGAATAGTGGATTACAATTTTATGACGGGATAACTACAAAGGACATACAAAAGATTCTAGTAAAATCTGCAAGTGATTTGATTTCACTTGAAAATCCTAACTACCAATTTGTTGCCTCAAGATTATTACTTTTCGGAATTCAAAAACAAGTATTCAACACTAAGTGGAAAGACTCAGAAATCTATCCACCACTCAAAGACATTATTCAACGAAACATTGATATAGGAGTATATGACGATGATATTCTAAAATGGTATAAAGAAGAAGAGTTAGACCAATTAGACAAATATATCAAACACTCACGTGACCTTACATTTACCTATGCTGGATTACAACAAATAGTAGACAAATATTTGGTACAGGACAGGTCAACTGGTTTGGTATATGAAACACCACAATTCATGTATATGTTGATTTCCATGACTTTATTTAAAAAGTATGGTGGTGAACTAGGAGACAAATTAGATTATGTTAAAAGATATTACGACGCGATTTCCCAATTTAAAATCAATATCCCAACCCCCATCATGGCTGGAGTTAGAACTCCTTTACGACAATTTGCATCGTGTGTCCTTGTCGATTCAGACGACACTCTCGACAGTATCTTCGCAAGTGATATGGCCATTGGAAAATATGTTGCACAAAGAGCTGGTATCGGAATTAACGCAGGAAGAATTAGAGGACTTGGTTCTAGAATTAGAGGTGGTGAAGTCCAACATACGGGAGCTATCCCATTCCTTAAAAAATTTGAGTCAACAGTTAGATGTTGCACCCAAAACGGGGTAAGAGGTGGAAGTGCAACAGTGCATTTCCCAATATGGCACCAAGAGATTGGAGACATATTAGTATTAAAGAACAACAAAGGAACTGAAGATAATAGAGTTAGAAAACTAGATTATTCTATTCAGATATCAGAATTATTTTATAAAAGATTTCTTGCAAATGAAGAAATAACATTATTCTCACCACATGATTGTGAAGGGTTATATGAAGCATTCGGTACACCCGAATTTGACGAACTCTATGAGAAGTATGAACGTGCAACTTCTATTCCTAAAAAGAAAGTAAGTGCAAGAGAACTATTTACCAGTCTTCTAAAAGAACGTGCAGAGACAGGTAGAATTTATATTATGAACATTGACCATTGTAACTCACATAGTTCATTCTTAGATAAGGTGAACATGAGTAATCTATGTCAAGAAATTACTCTTCCTACAGACCCAATCCAACATATAGACGGAGGTGGAGAAATTGCACTTTGTATTTTAAGTGCAATCAATGTAGGAATTGTAAAAGAAGAGGAGTTGGAATCTCTTTGTGATTTATCAGTGAGAGGACTTGAAGAACTGATAGATTTTCAAGAGTATCCAGTAAAAGCTGCAGAAATGTCAACCATTGCAAGACGTTCCCTAGGAATAGGGTACATAGGACTAGCACATTACCTTGCAAAGAACAGAGTTCAGTATGGTGACACAGATGCACTAAAACTGGTTCATGACTTAACAGAGAGATTCCAATACTACCTTCTTAAATCGTCAAACAATCTTGCAAGAATCAATGGTGCATGTATAGACTTTGACAGAACAAAATATAGTCAAGGATTATTACCCATTGACCATTATAAGAAAGACGTAGACGAGTTGGTTCCAAATAAACTCATTATGGATTGGGAAAAACTCAGAAAAGACATACAGGAACATGGGTTAAGACACTCAACATTGACTGCACAAATGCCCTCAGAGTCCTCTAGCGTCGTCTCTAATGCAACGAATGGGATAGAACCACCTAGAGACCACCTAAGTGTCAAGAAGAGTAAAAAAGGAACACTTAAACAGGTTGTTCCTCAGTATTCTATGTTGAAAAATGCATATACTTTACTGTGGGATATGCCTGATAATACAGGATATATCAATGTGGTTGCAGTTATGCAGAAGTTTTTCGACCAAGCAATCAGTGGAAACTGGTCTTATAATCCCGAGAACTATGAGAACGGAGAAGTTCCAGTGTCAGTAATGGCAAAGGACATGTTGAATACATATAAATACGGGTGGAAAACAAGTTATTACCAAAATACCATGGACGGAAAGAAAGAAGACGTGGTAGAAGACTTACCAAGTGCAGTAGATGACGCTGCAAATGTAATGAGTCAATATGATGAGGGAGAGGAAGATTGTGAAGCATGTGCCATTTGAAGAAAGAACAGTAGAACTCGAACTTAACCATACAACACCAGGCGGTAAGAAGAAAAAACTAACCAATAGAACAAATCAACTTACTGCAGATTTCATTACCAACAGATATGTGGTTCTCAGAGATTTTGTTCCAAAAGATATAATAACTTTTGCACTTGATACATGGAAAACTGTAGAACATAATCCCGAATGGTTAGATGTTATTCTCAAACATGAGAAGACTGATATTACAAATAATTCACCAAAAGAATCTATAGGAAAATCTACTGGTGGTTACTGTTCACCATGGGGTGTTGCACTAAATAGATTTCTCAAAGACAAACTCAAAAGAGTATTGGACTTTGAGTTGGGTGAAACATACTCTTACACTAGAAAGTATGAGAGAGGTGCATATCTATCTGCACATAGAGATAGACCAGCATGTGAAATATCTACAACACTATGTCTAGGATATAAAACAGACGATGGTAAACCATGGAGAATATGGGTTGACAATTCTAGAAATTGGGTTGATAATGATGATATTGCATTTCTACAAAGTGAAACACAAAAGGTTCCGAATAGATTAAGAACTTCAGTACCGATTGATTTAGAGGTAGGGGACGTTCTACTCTACCAAGGCCCTAATGCAGCTCACTGGAGAGACTATTTGGTTGGAGATTATAGTTATCATATATTCTCTCATTTTTACAATAGAGAAGGAAGAATACCAATCGGACACCCAAAAAGTGTTTGGAGAGGAGAAGACGAGAATACACATAAACCTCACTTCAGAGATGGTTTTATTCCTAGTGCTGGAAGATATGACCCACCATGTGTTCTTGAGTATGACGGAAGACTAAGTAGATATCACATGCAAATGGATAGACCAATAGAATTAGAGGAAGCCTATAACAAATTCGTAGAATCATATGAAACTTGTGAATATGGATTACGAAGTGAATGGGCAAACAGAATGGAAGACTAATATGACAGTATTTAATAAAAACAAAGTAGATTTCACAAAGAACAAAATATTCTTTGGTGAAGAATTGAACACTCAAAGATTTGACGAGTTCAAATATCCAATATTTGATAAACTCACTCAAAAACAATTAAGTTTCTTTTGGAGACCCGAAGAAGTGTCTCTTCAAAAAGATAGAAGTGATTATCAAACACTTACTGATGCACAAAAACACATATTTACCTCTAATTTGAGGTATCAAACCTTACTCGACTCAGTTCAAGGTAGAGCTCCGTCCATAGCATTCTTACCATTCGTGAGTTTGCCTGAACTTGAGTCGTGTATTATCACTTGGGACTTTATGGAGACTATTCATAGTCGTTCATATACACATATCATTAAGAATGTATATGCAAACCCAAGTGATATCTTTGACACTATACTTGACGAAGAAGCAATTGTAAAACGTGCAGAAATGGTGACTGAAAAGTATGACCAATTCATTGCACTTGGAAGACGAAGATTGTTAGGACTCAAAGTTGAGGATTATGACCTTTATAAAGCATTATATCTTGCACTTATATCTGTAAACATTTTAGAGGGAATCAGATTCTTTGTATCCTTTGCATGTAGTTTTGCATTCGGTGAGTTAAAACAAATGGAAGGAAGTGCAAAAATCATATCACTTATTGCAAGAGACGAATCACAACACCTTGCAGTATCACAACACATACTCAAAGCATATAAGAACCAAGAGAATGATAAACTCATGAATAAGGTAATGAAAGATTCAGAAGAAGAAGTGTATAAGTTATATGAAGATGCAGTCCAACAGGAAAAGGATTGGGCAGAGTTCTTATTCAGAGACGGGTCAATGATTGGACTAAGTGTTCCATTATTGAGTCAATATGTAGAATTTATTGCAAACAAGAGATTACGTGCAATAGGACTCAATCCTATATACGATATCTCTAGTGCAAATAACCCTTTACCATGGACACAACACTGGTTCAACAGTAGAGGACTTCAGAATGCACCACAAGAGACTGAGATTGAATCATATCTTATTGGTGGTATAAAACAAGACGTATCAGACGATACATTTGAGGGATTTAAATTATGATTGAAATATGGAGTAAACCAGCATGTCCTTATTGTGTTAAGGCAAAAAACTTATGTGAACAAAAAGGATATCAGTACACATACAAAATGTTAGACGAAGACTTTACAAGAGAAGAACTCTTTGAGAAGTTTCCAACTGCAAGAACATTTCCACAAATCACTGCACATGGTGAATACTTGGGTGGATATACAGAGTTCGAACAGTGGGTCGGTGGTCTAAGAAAAGTGTAATGAAAAAGTATCAGTTATATCTGAACCCACCACATAAACAAACAACACAAGATAGAAGGTGGGAACATTTATTCAAAAATATAGATAGAATGTACCAAGAAGTCAGAGTATTGACTGCTGGTTTAGATTTTTATCAACCCGAGGCAAAACACCCACTTCCGTATGCAACACTTGACGGAAAGAAAAAGAGTTTTGAGAACATGTATAAATTAGTCATGATTCAGACGGGTAAAGTAGAAGACGATTATATTCCAAAGGAGGAGTAATGGAGTACAGACACGGATTTAGAGTTTATTGTAATAGTTGCAAATCAGAATGTGAAATATTTCACGACATGGAATCACACCAATACGAAATTGACCATTGTCCATTTTGTGGTGCAGATATTGACGAAGACACAAGAGAAGAGATAGAAGAGGAAGAGTAATGGAAATCTACTGCAAGGACAACAAAATGTTGGACAAGGCAATCTCTCTTGCAGAACAACTTCAAATTGCAGATGAACAAGGGGTCACTGTATACATAAAAAGACTACCACCCTCATTCAAACAGAAGGGAATCATAGAATTCCCTCGATATTTCAAAGAAGAGACTCATATTGATATCTACATTAAATATGACTCAGAAAGATATGTCACACTTGCACACGAAATGGTGCATTTAAGACAGGTCATAACAGACGGAATCTTAGATGAAAACGAGGCATATACACTAGAAAAAGTTCTAGATATCACTTGACAATAACCCTTACTTTTTTGTATACTAATAGAGTAATAAAAAAGGAGTAAGAAATGTCAAATCACTATAACGATTTAATAATGGACGGAATCATACAGGACGTAGATTCAATGTCTGATGTAGATGTGATATCTAACCTTAATGTTGCAAATGTATCGAAAGTATCCAAATTTGTTGGAGATGACGTACATGGTGCAAATATCATAGATTATGGTAGAAGTGTTTTAGTGTCTCAAATGTGGGACGATGTAATTGCTGGATAATATGCATTTACAAGATTCAATAGTTAGTTTAAATACTAGGAAATTTGGTGATGTTGGAGAAATCCTCATGACCAAAATCATAAAAGGTCTAGAGAAATCAGACGATTTATCATACGACAAGAAACTGGATAATCAGAAAGTTGAAATCAAGTTTAGTCGTGCATTAAAGAAATCCCCACCATTAACAGAAGAAAACATATATGAAGTGTTATCAAGTGATAACGTTTCTAGACTTATTAGTGATTCAGACAAAACTGTTGATAAATGGGACTGCAATATTCAACAGGTCAAAGTGAAGTGTTTTGATATACTGTATTATGGTGTGTTTTTCAAAGAATGTATTTACATATTTTCAATAAAACCTAATCAGATTATGGAAGATACCAACATAAACTTCTCAGATAAACAACATAGAGGAAATGTTGGAGAAGGACAATTTCACCTAAATGATAAGAAAATAGAGTATCATATAGACAATTATTTACTCAAAAAAATGACTTATGAGGAGTTCGAATGTACGATAAAGGCTTGACAATGGGAGCCACTTTTTGTTATACTAACAGTATGGAAAATAAAGTAATAAAAAGAATCTTCGTTGATATGGATGGAGTATTGGCAGATTTCAACACTGGTGTTGAAACTTTAACAGGGAGAGAATTCCCTAACACTGACGCTGGTCATAATGACTATGACGAAAGGAAAGAAGAGTTAACTAACAAAAGACTATTTAGAAACCTACCACCTATGCCTGATATGTATGACTTGATTGCATATATCAGACACACTGGACTTCCTTGGGAAATCCTAACTGCTGCTGGTGTTATCAACAGAGAGTTGGTAGTGTTTGACAAAAACGAGTGGATTAGAGAATATGTCAGTCCAAGTGTTGTTGTAACTTGTACTATGACTGGTAGTCAAAAAGGTATGTTTGCAATAAAAGGTAGTGTCTTGATTGACGACAGAAAGAAGAACCTTGAAGCATGGGAAAAACATGGTGGAATTGGTATTTTACACACTAGTGCAGAGGATACCATTAACCAACTAAAAGCTTTAAGGAATGGGGTAGATGGTGAGTAAGACCTTAATTGGAAATTCGAACTCAAGAACCGACAGAAAACCGCCAGTCGGATACCTCATTTCTTATCTAATCGGAGAATAATATGGCAAAATATGTAGGTAGTGTAAGCACTCCAAAAGAAAGAAAGAAAACACCTAATGATGTAGTAATGACTAAACCAATTACTGCAAAATGGATTGTTGATTATTTTGCACCAAGCGGAAAATTACTTGAACCATGCAAAGGTGATGGTGCTTTTTATAATCCTTTAAAAAATTATGGAGATACAGATTGGTGTGAAATAAGAGAGGGTAAAGATTTTTTTAATTACACAAAAAAAGTAGATTGGATAATAACAAATCCACCATTTAGTATTTTTGATAATTTTTTAATTAAAGCTTTTGAGTGTTCAGATAATGTTGTATTCTTTTGTCCTTTAAATAAAGTTTTTAAAGGCAAAAAATTAGATATGAAAATATGTGAATATGGTGATATCAAAGAAATCATACACATGGGTGGTGGGAGTCAACATGGATTTCCATTTGGATTTTCAACAGGGTGTATCCATTATCAAAAGGATTACAAAGGTGATATAAAATACACGAGGGTGTATGACACAATTTAAAGGAGAAATAATATGCTAAACTTAATCATTCAAACACAATATAAAGAGAACTATGCTGCTCATGATGAGGACTATGTTCATGGTGTTTCAGAACCATACTGGAAATTCAAAGGTGGTTCTTCGTATCTGATTACGGATATTGATTTTATCAATACGGAGTATTTGGAAGGTCTTATCGAAGAGACTAAATTCCTACATTCTTATGAGAATGAAGGGTCAATGGAATATGTCCTAAACTGGGAACTCATTGACGAGAATGACGTGTCTAATCATATGTCCGAATGGGAAACCCCTTATATTCTTGAGAAGAACTCAGATGGGTTTTGGGAGTCCTCTAAAATCACTGAGAATGGTGATTATGGATACATGATTGAGGAGATTCTCAGAAAGAAAGAGACATGGGTTTACACTGAAAATGGTGTAGATGGAGTGTCAAAGTATATTGTTTCGTATGAATTAGTTGATGGAACAGTATGTGGTTCTAACGAAGAACTCGGTGCATACCTTGAAGAGAAAGGACTCTCAAAGAAAGTAGTCGCATAAACCCCTAAACAATTCACCTATATATTACCATGTTTAAGAAAATATGGAATTTTATCAAGCGTATCCCTTATTACTCAATGAAGGTATCTGCATGGATTGTTGAGACATTCAAACGTCTCTTCACCAGTCGTTTTAAAGTCACAGTATCATTCAATTCCATATATGGTGATTCAGACGATAGAGAATTCATTACAAGAAAAGTGTTAATTCAGAAAGAAAAGCACTTGAAATTTCGGGACGATAATGGTAAAATAGTAGAGTATAGAAGTTCAGGCGGACTGAATTATATAATCGAGGAGTATGACGGATAATGCAACAATTTTTTATCGCAATAATCCTTGTTCTCGGATTAGGTAGTTGGTATCTGTATAATCAGAACCAAACACTCACTGCAAATAATCAGAAATTGGAATATGCAGTAGAAGAACAAAAGGCAACTATGAATGCAATGAAAGAGTCTTATGAAAAACAAGGACAATCTCTTATGCAGATGACTAGAAAAGCTGCAGAAGCAGAAAAGGAGAAAGCAGAGTATCTCTCTATCTTCTCAAGACATAATTTAGATTTACTTGCATTGAAAAAGCCAGGTCTTATCGAAATAAGATTTAATAATGGAAGTGAGGAAGTAATGGAGGGACTAGAAAATGACACAAAAGAACTTTATAAGCTTAGTGTGCCTGACACTACTGATTAGTGGTTGTTCACTGATTCCTGCGAGGAATGTAGAAATCGTATCAAAACCGATACAGATTGATATCATGCAACCCGATTTGCCTAGACCAGTCGAACTGACTGCACCTAAATGGTTTGTAGTATCAGAAGCTAAGATTGTCAATCCATGTCGTGCAACTATTCCATTCGAACCTAAAAAGTTTGATGATAAGGGAGTAGAGAAATTCAAAAGACCAAAGACTTGTGAACTGGACGAGAGAGATAATCCCGACTGGCCAGTTGGATACACATATCTTGATAGGTTCTTAGACGAAATGAAAGCACAAAACAATGGTGAAGTGTTATTTGTTGCAACAACCATTGGTGATTATAAAGTCATGACAACCGATATGCAAGAATTGAAAAGGTATATCGCACAACTTGGAGAAGTTGTAATCTATTATCGTAATGTAACAATGCCTAACGGAGAGAAAGGAGTAGGTGTTGCAGTGAAAAAGAATGACAAAGGTAACTAACACACCATACAGTCCAATCAGAGGGGCAACTGTTCCTCTTTTTCCTATTAAGATATTCAGAGGAACACTTCCTTTGAATCACGATATGGTTGCACAATCAATTAGAAATGCAATCGAACCAATCAGAGAATCAGACTCTAATACTCAAACAAATTACACTACTTACTTCAATCAACAAGTAAGAGAAGAAATGTTCAAAGAACAATGGTTCATGGATTTCTCAGATATGATAAAAGACACATATGTTGCATGGTTATCTGAAGAGTTTGGACATGACTTCAGTAATAGTTGCAGAGATGATATACACCTATTTGCATGGGCAAACCAATATCATGATTCTAATTACCACGAATCACATAATCACCCTAACACAATAGTGAGTGGAACATATTATGTCAAAGTAAATCAAGAATCACAACCAATCAAATTCTATAATCCAAATCCAGCAGCTTCAATATTCGGTGGTGGAAGACCAAGTGATATACACTATAACGAATTCCCAATGACCAATATGCATTCTACTGGATATAATGAAACTGCACAAGAAGTGTATGTTCACCCAGTCGAAGGTGAGTTTTTACTCTGGCCTTCTTATATGTACCATTCTGTACCTTTTCAAGAAAACACTGAAGGTACAGATTATGAGAGAATATCATTTTCATTTAATCTTCACCATAAGATAGATGTTGACAATAATGAAACAGGTAGAAATCTTTCATATGATTTTTTAGGGAGTGAATGTGGGTAAAGTATTTGCATATGACGAAAGATTCAAACAGTCTGCAGATTGGGATATATCTTTTGACGGATTCTGTTTGACCATTGATAACTTTTATGAGAAACCCGATGAGATATATCAATATCTTATGGAAACAGATTATCCACTATGGAAATATAATCCCGAAAGAAACTCTAAAAATGGTATCGAATACAATGACTGCAGAGTCATAGACAAAATAGGTCACCCTACAAGATTGTATATGAATGATATGGAAAGAGTCCTTGACCAATGTCGTCAACACTGGTGGAAATTTGGATATGAATGGGATATGCAGTTCGAAGTAAATTGCTTTCAGACTCTAACACATTTTGATAATACACTACAACACTACCCACATATAGATTCTGCATTCGAAGTTCCCGACCATTTATCTACACTCAACATGTTAGTATATTTGGATATAGAAGAGGATGGGGGAACTGCAGTCTATGAAGGAACATGGATTACAAACAACGAACAGGAATCATTACTATATCCAGTCGAAGAAGAATTTGAATTGGAGAGAGTAATTGAACACAAATTCAACAGGTGTGTCATATTCCCAGGCAACAGATTGCATGGTGCATATATAAATGATTACAATAATTATAAAGACGACAAGTGGAGATTCACTCAAGTGACATTCTTCCACCCACAACAAAATGCCTGAAATAGAAGCAATACCAACACCGACTGATAAACTCGAAGAAGGAAGAGTAAGAGTTCTCAGGCCTATGAAACACCATGAGACACCTCCAACACTTATAATGGTAGGTGAAGAGGCATTGAGTAAAGACGATTGTGATTTGATTATTGCAGAACACCAAAAGGTATCAAAATCAAAAGTACATGTCGGTGACGGAAATGTCATTACACCCGAAAACCAACAACTCTTAAATAATCAGATTCCATGGAAATATGATTTAAATGGAATGTCGATTACAGTCATTCCACAAGATACAAATGCATTCAATAAGATAACAGAAATAGTGGACAACTTCATGCCGAAGAATCCCGACTATGGAATGATTACATACATGACCATACAGGAATATCCACAAGGAACATTCTTTGCAACTCATAAGGACGATGCAGAGTCAAACGATAGTGCAACTGTAGTGTTCACACTCAATGACGAATTTGAGGGTGGAAGGTTTCACATTAAAGGACATTCAATTGCACAACGTAGAGGAACTATGGTTGCATTCAATAATAACACTGAGATATTACATAGTGTTGAACCAGTAACAAAGGGAACAAGATTCTCACTTTGCATATGGTTCTGTCCTTTCGAGGAATTGGAGAATGAAGAACTATAACTGTAGTGTTTGTAATGAACCAGTGAAAATAGAAGAAGTGAAATATCATACACCAGTAGGTAAACCACCAGTTCATATATTTTGTGGGCCTGAATGCAGTGTGAAATATTATAAGGAGAAAAGGAATGCCAGTTAAATTTGGAAAGACAACAAAACAAGTTGAACGTGGAACTAAAAAAGTTACCATTGTCCATGAGTATATGAAGTGTCAATCAATTGATACACTTTTGGAGAAGTTCAACAATTCGGGGACAAAACCTAAACTGAAACGTAAGATTCAAGTTGAATTAGATAGACGTAATAAGTTAGGATTGTCAAATATTATATTTTATCGTGAGGAAAAATCAGATGGCATTTTGGGATAAATTCACAGACTGGTTAGGTTTTGAATGGGTACGTGCAAGAGACGAGAAAGGTCGTTTTGTTGCAGATGACAAATCAACACCCGACATAGACGAATCAAAGAAAAAAGTCTATAAGTCTAGAACTAAAAAGAAATAATTTACTGGGGCTGTAGCTCAGTTGGGAGAGCACCTGCTTTGCAAGCAGGGGGTCGTGGGTTCGATTCCCTCCAGCTCCACCAGTTAACGGAAGATTGGCAGAGTGGTTGAATGCACTGGTCTTGAAAACCAGCATACGGAAACGTATCGAAGGTTCGAATCCTTCATCTTCCGCCACTATTTAAGGAGGTATATTAAATGAAAAATATACTAATGGGACTATTAGTCCTAACAAGTGCATTTGCATATGCAGATGTAAACGGAAATGTAGGTTACTCAAGTGACTACATTTGGAGAGGTGCAACCCAATCAGCGGGTGCATCGTCATTAAGCGCAAATATCGAAGTGGATTCAAATGGATTCTTTGTCGGTGCTTGGGTTGGTGAAGTATATTTCGGTGACGAAGCTACACAAGAGAGAGACCTATATGCTGGTTATACATTGGACGTTGCAGACAACGTTGATGTGACTTTGGGTCTAATCCAATATCGTTATGATAAAGGAGATTACGATACCCTTGAAGAAGGATTTGTGAAGGTGAGATTCAATTCACTGAACGTATCCTATTTCTTGGACACTGATACAGAGGACGACTATGCACATATATCATATGACTTATGGTTTGTTCCAGTTGTTGATGCAAGTATCGGTTACGGATATCATGATGAAGGAAATGATTTCTCAACATTAAACGTATCAAAAGACTTCAATAATTTTACACTAAGTGCCTTAGTTTTATTGGACGACGCGTTTGAGAATCAAACTACTGATTCAGTATCTTTCGGTTTAACTTATAATTTTTAAGTTATGTGGGGATTAAGACATAAAGATACAGGAAACATTTCTGCATTCTTTATGCATATCCCCAAGACTTCGGGAACTCGTGTCCTAAGATACATATCCAATGTGTATGCAGATGAATATGAATTCAAAAACATACTGGACATGTATAACGAGGACAGAGTTCTCCATGAGTCTATCGGTGGTGAACCCGACCCACGACATATACATTTCCCTATAGAGAATCATGCACATATAACACTTGACCAAGCATTTTGTCTCTATCCAAATTTAAAACAATACATTTCAGACAACAACATAGACGTTTTTACTATTGTTCGTGACCCATATGAACGATTTGTATCATGTCTAAGATTTATTCCTACACTCATGATATCAGACTTTGCAATGGTAGGTAAACCCAAATACCACCAATTAGAATCACACTGGTTTCACCATTACAAGACTAACGAAATGTTAATGAGTCAATCACCCTATGTGTTTGAGAAGGAAGAAGACACTACACCCTATACACGTGTATTGTACCTAGAAGAGATAACTGGTACTAAATATGAAGTTACGAAGGGTGTTACTGTAGATTTTACAGAAAAGACATGGTCTAACGAACATGCAAATAGAGAGATAGAAAAGGATAACTGGACTGTCCCTTTTTACATTCCCAAATTTGAACTTGACGAAGGTACACGTGACTTTGTTAAATGGTTTTGGAAAGACGATTTTGAGAAACTCTTCAAAGGATACTTTAAGCTCCGATAGCTCATTCGGTAGAGCAGCTGATTTGTAATCAGCAGGTGGTCAGTTCGAATCTGACTCGGAGCTCCATTTTAATTCATAAAGTGCTTGACAATAACAGGCACTTTTTGATATACTTGTATAGTAGGAAATCGAGACGGAAGTTAGTTGGTTGTGAGAGGTAGTTCCGTATAGAAAAGGTGTTCCACAATGTTAAAGTCAATTAAGACGTGGCATATATCGTGAGTTGTGGATAGAAACCGAACAGAGAAGCACTTGAAATTTCTGACGAATTGGAATAGTGTGGTAAACGAATTTCCGTATGGTCACTGCCTATTGACCTAGATAAAATTGGGGTAAGGCCTCACTAGAAGGACACGGCGTAAAGAATTGGGTTAATCCCCAAGACATTGAACGATAAAAGTCAACATAGGTCTGTTAGTACATCGGTGAGTATGCCGCCCTGTCACGGCGGAGAGAGGGGTTCGATTCCCCTACAGACCGCCATATGTCTAAATACTATTGTCATACAAATGACACATAACTGAAACAATTAAGACACAAGACTAAGTAGAGAAATCGAAGTGCAGTTGTCGGATAGTTTCGAACATAACAGGAGATAAAAATGCGTAATTTTGCATCATTGTCTGCCTCGTATCTTAGGACGCAAGCAGACAAATTTCATAAACTAATGAAGAGCGGAAGACTTAATAAAGTCATAAATGCTTCATTTTAGTATTGACAGAAACCCATGTATCGAGTATACTTAATACATGGGTTATTTAAATCTTAATTCTAGTATTCGATACGGCCCTCATGGGAAGAAACGTAAAACGAATGCATTTACAAGACCAAAAAAATCCACTAAATATAAACGACTGATTGCAGAACAACAGAAACAATATGACCAAGTGATGCAGTCAATCATTGAAGAGGAACGTATACCTTCATTCATTGGTAAATCGACAGGGAATCCAACCCCTAAGATAGAACCTATGCAATATACAGGTGAACGTAAACTCTTAGGAATCGCAACCATGCACAAATCAAATATGGTTCCTATCTTTGAAGAAGATAAAGAACATGCAATTGATATTGCACGAATGCGTAGAAGTTAATTATTATAATATTTTTTAGGAGATTATATTATGCCTATGGAAATGGTAGTTGTCAAAACTAAAGACAACGGAGTAACGAGTGACGATGTTAAACAGTTCTTTCGTAGAACAAGTAAACAACGTATTTTGAGAAAGAATGAAGACGGGATACCTTTATACAGGTTTAGTGTTTATACTGACGACCCCGAAGGTCTTGAAGAACGTGAAGAGGTGCGTGTAATACCATTCTTTAAAAGAGAATCGGATTTGATTACTGACCCTGCTTACAGGAAATTAGACATTATGACCTATGCACATAGTTTCGGTGAAGGAACTAAAACATGTATTGTAGACCCAAGGTTAGTGTTCAAAGACTTTTCTTTAATGGAACTTGCAAGTGGTGTGCCTGACGCTGGTACAACCAATGAAACCTTCTATAAATTCACACCCGAAGAGACAGAGGAAATTGCAGAAAACAAAACCAACTTTATACAACAAGCAACAAACTGGTGGGATACAAGTGATGAGAGTTCTAAGTATCACCATTCATTGTTAATGTTCGTACAAGGACATTGGGATTGGATATATGACGAATTCAGAAAAGATTCAGAGAATATACAAACCACATATCCAGGCGAAGAAGGGTTTCAAAAGTGGTTAGAGACATTCATTGACACACCTAAAGTACGTGATTTACCACTACCCAATGGTGTCCTTTGTCAATATACACCACACGACGCCGTAGGAAACACCCTAATGAACGATAAATTCGAAGAGTTAGTCAGACCTACATGGACAGAGTGGCGTGGAATAGGTGGTGACGAAGAATCCCTATTATTCGAATTTGACCATGAATATAGAGACGTATCAAAACACTGTTCGTTCCTATATCTCAATCAACCTCATGGTCATGACGCACGTGAAGACGAGTGGTTGGACTTGTGGGTGCTATAAGTAAGGGTGAGAATCTAAGACTCCTCTACAACATACCACAATTTTTATCCCCTAAAGATTGTGACCATATTCAAGAGTATATCTTTCATATAGAGAAGGATATACTCGCGATTCCTTCTGCACCCAACGACACATACACGGGAACGACTGCAAAACACGGAAAATATAATTTCTTTGAACGAGTAGAGAAGGATTTGAATATCCCACTACCTACATTGATACGTGACCTCATATACGACTTCTTCCCACCCGAGAATACACACGAGATTTGGGTCAAAAGTTGGTGTAATCTTCTCAGACAATCAGAAGAAATCCCTATACACTACCATGGTGTAGACCCCGATAACGACCCCCACGAATTCATATCAGGCAACATATTCCTCTCCAACAATAACCAACCCAACCCATGGTACACACGCTACGAGACCTACGGGAATATAATCAACGAACAAGGAACACTATCCCTCATATCATCATACCTCGGACATGCAGTAGACCCAAATCCACATACACAACCAAGGTATTCATGTGCATTTGACGTATGGTTCACAAAACCCTATAACAACAGAGAAGAACGAGAGATACACAACATGACCTATTGGAATAGAGATAATGTTATATTTCCTAAGAGTTATGTCAAAGAGTAGTAGAGAAATACACAAAGAGACTGCAATAACCATATTCACAGGTTTATTAGTCAATTATCCACTTAATCTGATAGGGTTGTTTATACTCATAGATAAACTCCAATGGACTAATAGTATACACATAGGGACTACAATCACTGCATATATGACACTTATTGCATATACACGGGTCTATATCATTCGAAGATACTTTCATAAACACTCACAAACCTAGTGCGCATGGGGTCTCGCAATATAATGTGAGAGTCGTGAGTGAGCATTCTAATATAATTACACACTTCAACACACTATTACACACAAAATAATGGTATTCAGAGGGATTCGTGTAGATAGGAATAAATGGAGTATCAGTGAGCGTGTTCGGAGAGGTTAAACACATATTTAGTTGGGAGTCAAATTTTCTCAGAGGGGTTTCGGCACACCTCAGAGCTCACTCAGAGCGTCTCTAAGACACCTCATATACCCCCCTTATAACCAGCACCTCTGAAACCCAGTGCGCATAGGGTTCTCAGAGCACCTCTCAGCAACCCTACCTACCACGTATGAGAGCTTGACAATGACCCTCATAATTTGTTATACTATGTCTATAATGGAGAAAGATATGATAAATGTGTTAAAGAAGAACGGACTCTTAGACTGGGACTTTGTCTCTACTCTACTGTCTCTTACTGTATTGATAACGTTAGGACAGGTGTTATAATGGATACTTGGAATCTTTCGGAAAAGAACATGATTAGCGGTACACATATTGCTACTGGTTATCCTATAGACATTCAATTGACTATGCAAGAGATGATATTGGCGTGTGCTGAGTGTGGTGATATCAATAGTGCATGGGAGTCTATGTGCAAACTAGTGTATAGGCGTACAGGTATTGGTATCATTGACCAAATAGACATAGAATACATTACTATAAGGGGAAAAAAGAAGAAATTCCACTAGACAACAGAGTCATTGTGGTGTATAATGAATGTATAAGAACCAAACTACTATACAGTCGGGGATTCTTTAAGTTCGACTAGGGAAGGACTTTCATTATGTAGACAGTGAAGTCCCTAGGGTTATCTACCGAGAAGGTCAGA
>VMHT01120386.1_pt1 | contig 19485 bp, 17 predicted proteins | sample 4693611 | NCBI WGS metagenome assembly VMHT01 (sample SAMN12280063, study PRJNA550983) | marine metagenome | isolation source: seawater sampled from same location over 5 years 0.02-0.2 micron viral filtrate | place: USA: collected off the coast of southern California halfway between the port... ...
CCAGAACCGGCTACCACCGGTTCTCTTACTCCCCCACCAGTTGTTAAAAAGAAAAGAGGTAGAAAACCATCTAAAAAACAATATTTTACAGCTGATGTAGATGCAGCTATTAAAGAATATTTAACATCATCTAATCAAAAAGAAAGAGATGAAATATATCGTACACGTATAGCATATGCTTTCTATAAACTAGCAGAAAATTTAATACACACATTTAAATTTTATTATACAGAAGTTGAATCATTAGAAGATTTAAAACATGAAGTATGTTGTTTTTTTCTTGAAAAACTAGATTATTTTAAACCAGAAAAGGGTTCTAAAGCATTTAGTTATTTTTCAATTGTGGGCAAAAATTATCTTATATTATATAATAATAACAATTATAAAAAGAAAAAACAAAAAGCAGATCCTTTAGCAGCAGATGAAGATATAGGGGTACTAAGACAATTAGGTAGAGATGAACGTAAACAAGATATAAAAGAATTCATAGATTATTTTACAGAATATGTTGATAAATATATGTTTACTATGTTTAAAAAAGACCACGATAGAAAAGTATGCGACGCAGTAAATATATTATTTAAACGTAGAGAAAATTTAGAAATATTTAATAAAAAAGCATTATATATTTACATAAGGGAAATGACTGGTGTAGAGACTCCAGTAATTACTAAAGTAACAAAAATACTTAAAAAACTTTATAAAAAACTTTATACTGAATATGCCGAAACAGGTTACGTAAGAGTTTAGTTTCTTCCATATTTATAACAAAATAGTATGGATCCATTAAATCAAGTATTATTCGATGATGTTTCTTTTTCTGATTTATTAAAAGATATTCATGGGAATCAAAAGAAAAAAGCTAAGCAATTAGCCCAACTTATATCTGAATTAAAACCATTAGTACAATCTTTGGGGGATGCTACAGTTGTAGTACCTTTAATAAAAGAATATATGGAAATTAGTGTTAAAAATGATGATGCATTAATTAAAATGGCAGCTATTGTACAACGTTTATCTACGGGTACAGCAAGTAGTGGTGATGGTGGATTATTAACTGAAGATGAAATGGCTCAACTTCAAGAACTAACTGAAGAAATAGCTAAAACTGTTGAATCAGAACCTAAACAAATAGAAGCACCTGATCAAAATGGCAATAATTAGATCAAAAAAAAGTAAAGAACAACTATTATTAAATACCCAAAACAGATTAAAAGCTGTTAGGGTACTTGATATTATATTAGATATAAATCACCCATTAGCATCCGAGTATGGTAATTATGATGCTATAGGTACTATATTTTATTCTGAGTTAGATGGAAATAACCCTAATATAAATCCAAAAAATGCATCCACTGCTTCACCTTTATTTTCACATTTAAAATATTATCCTTTAATAAATGAAATAGTATTAATATTAACTACTAATGATAAAGATATTTATGAAAGTAAACAAAAAACAACATATTATTTACCCCAAGTAAATATGTGGGGTCACCCACACCATAATGCTTTACCAACTGTAAAAGGTTTAGAATCAGAACAAACAACAAATGATTACCAACAGACAGAAGCAGGTTTAGTTAGAAAAATAGAAGATGGTGGAACAGACATAAATTTAGGAAAATATTTTAAAGAAAAAATAAATATAAAACCTTTATTACCATATGAAGGTGATATGATTTTAGAAGGTAGATTTGGTAATTCAATTCGTTTTGGTTCAACTAATATTAGTAATGAAATATCAAATCCTAATGAATGGAGTAATTCTGGAAATACTGGTGATCCTATTACAATTATAAGAAATGGCCAATCATCAAAATTAGATGAAAAAGGATGGCTACCAACTACAGAAAATATAAACAATGATGCATCTAGTATATATTTAACATCTAATCAAAGAATACAAAGTTTTGAACAAGCATCACCTTATATGAATTCCTGGGACGCTGAATACATAAAACCACAAACAATAGAACAAGCTTTATTAACACCCACACCTTCATTAAATACAGAAACAAATTTAACATCAGAAGAAACACAACCTTTTAATACTAACAACGAAGCTCCTATAAGTAGTACACCTACCCAACCATTTACTGAACCAGATGAATTACAAGAAGTTATAAATAACCCAAAAGCAACAAATGAATCAGAAGATATAATACCTGATCAAGTAGTACAAAAAGACACAGACATACAATTACCTTCTTCTTATCAAAACCCAGGTTCTAGTGGTGGTGGAGGTGGTGGGGCTAACATGGAATTTGAAATAACAGAATAAAATGAATATAGAAGAACCCATAGGAAGACATTTTAAATTAAAACATTTAATTTATTCAAATACTGCTAAAAATAAAAGTATTAACAATTTTCCAGGTGTTGATAAAACACCCAGCCAAACTGAAGTAGTTGAAAATTTAAGAAAATTAATGAATATAGTTATTGATCCCATTGTAGATGTATATCCTAATTTAATAATTACTTCAGGATATAGATCTATAAATTTAAATAAATCTATAGGAGGTTCAGGTACTTCTCAACATTGTTTTGGCCAAGCAGTAGATATACAAATACCTGGGTTAACAACAGCTGAAGTATATAATTATATTTATTACCAAGTAACAGGTTGGGATCAATTAATATGGGAATATCCTGAAAGAGGTGGAAAAAGTTGGGTACATGTATCTTATGGTCCTAGAAATAGAAGAAAAACAACATTAGCTTCAAAATCAAGCAATTATCATGAATTATATGGGGGAACAAGAAGAGGAAGCAGCTCTCAATATCAAGATAATATAACTGATGCAAAAATAGTATAATATGGCTTATAAACCACTAAATGGAAATATATATCAAGGCAAACAAGTAATAATAGATTCAGACAGATTATTATTTAATGCCCAAACTGATGCTATATTATTATATTCAAATAAAGCTATTGGTTTTAGTACACAAGGTAGTATTCATTTTGACACAAGTGATCAAAAAGAAACTAATGATACATCTGAAGCTAGTAAATTTGTAGTAAATTCACCTAACATATATTTAGGTTTAAAAACAAATAATAATTTACCAACTGAACCAGCTTTATTAGGAAATGAATTTGATGAATGGGCAAATGAATTATTAGATATGATAGATGGATTAATGGATGATATAATATATAATATAACTTATATGACCCCAGCGGGCCCTACAGGTCCTATGTCTACTAATGAAGCTTCATTAAGTTTAAGAAGAAAACAAGTTAAAAATTTAAGAAATAATATACAATATTTTAAAAGTGAAATAACAAAATTATCATAAGATGGCTAAAGATCCTATAGAAAAAGAAAAAGAAAATAATCCTAACACTCCAGGTGCTGGTTTATCTAAATCTGAAAAAACAATTCAAAAAACAAAAGAACTAACAGATAAAATAAGCGCAGTAAGTGGAAAAGTCCAAATGGGGATGACATATGCATTATACGCTGTAGATGGTATATCAACAATTAGAACTTTAGTTAATAATGCAGATGAATCTGCATATGATACCCAACAAGAATTAAAACAACAAGCAAAAGGAGAAGCTATACAAAGAGTTAAAGAAGAATTACCAACTAAACAAGAAATAATAGATAAGTTAATGGGATATAGTTGTGATTTAGAAGTTATAAAAGCTGTAAAATTTACAAAAAATAAATTAGAAGGTGGATTAAATTCTGGAAAAAATATTTGTGAAAGTGTTATTAAAAAATTAACTAAATTGCAAGAAAAAATAGAAAAAGCAGCTGAAAAAATAGGAACCATAACAACTATATTAGCTGTATTTCAAGCATTAGTAATAGCATTTGAAATATTAGTAACAGCATCTTTATTAGCATTAAATTTCTTTACATCTTTATTTGCAGCTGGTGGTATAGAAAAAGTAATTAGTGATGCTATAGATAAAGCGAGAGGATTTATTTTAAAATACACTGAAGCTATAAAAGGTTTTACAACTAAATGTTTAAAAATATTAGGAACAGTAATGATTATTTTTAATATATTACCTAAAATATTAGCTTTATTTTCTACATTGTTAGAAATGATAGTTGGTTTTTTAGATTTAATAGCACGATTATTTGCAGATTATATAAAAGGATGTATACCCGCTGGAGAACTTATAACTGATAATGGTGATGGTACCGAAACAGTTAATATAGACAAATTAAATAATTTCTTAAATAGTGAACTAGGAGAAATATCTCAACAAAGAGATGTACGTGGATCGTATATTTTTGATGGTTCTAAACCACAACATAGAATTTATAAACCAAAAATAAACTAATTTTTAAAATTTTTATATTTATAACAAACAACAATTAACAACATGAAAGCAAAAACTTTTGAAAGTCTAATTAGAAAAGTAGTTAGAGAAGAAATCGATTATGCGTTACGCAGAGAAATTAAATCACTTAAAGAAGATTTACGTGATGAACTTAAACCAACTATAGTAGAACACACTGAAAGAAAAGTTGAAGTTCCACAACAATCATCTTTAAAAGAAAAAATAATGGGTAAAAAACCTATTAAAAAACAAAATTTTGTAGGTAATAATACATTAAATGACTTATTAAATGAAACAGCAATGGGTGACACTAACACACAAACAGCTATGGCCCCTACAAGTGACCCATTTAGTTCAAGTGCACCTATGTCAACAGCAGGAATGCCAGAAGGAATAGCAAACGCAGTAACAAGAGATTATAGTAGTTTAATGAAAGCAATAGATAAGAAAAAAGGAAGATAAAATATGCCATTAATTCAAAGTACAAAAAAAATAAACCCATTAGATCTTAACAATAATGCTAGGATTGGGGTAGCTTTTCCTTTGAATGATAAAAATATGACTTCTGGTACACAAACAACTAAAGAACAACTAAAAGCTAACTTTTTAAATTTATTACTGACAATACCAGGCGAAAGATTAAATCATCCTACTTATGGTATTGGTTTAAAAGGACAATTATTTGAAAGTAGTATAGATGAGGTTACATTACAAGAAAATATAAATGGGCAACTAGCATTTTGGATTCCTGAAATAATAACAACTGATATTTCTTTAAAACAAAATATAGACCAATATAGAGTTTCTCTTACATTAACATATTCAATTACGTTAGATGAAACAGAAGACTCAATACAAATAAATTATAGTTAAAATGGCTTACTCAAAAGTATCAAATAAAACACAAGATAAAGACGTTAAATATTTAAGTAAAGATTATAATTCTTTTAAAGATCAATTAATGGATTTTGCGGAAGTATATTTCCCTAATAATTTTAATGACTTTAGTGAAGGCAACCCTGGTATGATGTTTATGGAAATGGCGGCATATGTAGGTGATGTTTTATCTTATTACACAGACACACAATTACAAGAATCTTTTTTATTATTAGCTAAAGAAAAAGAAAACTTATTTAATTTAGCTTATGCTATGGGTTATAAACCTAAAGTAATAGATGCATCTAGTGTTAATTTAGAATTATTTCAATTAATACCTTCAACAGGAGCTAGTGGAGATTATCAACCTGATTTTAACTATTGTTTACAAATAGATCCAAATTCAACATTTAATTCTACTGAAGGTTCTACTTTTTATATTAATAATGAAGTAGATTTTAAAGTATCTTCAAGTTTTAACCCAACAGAGCTTAGTATATATCAATATGATAGTTCAAATAATCCTGAATATTATCTTTTAAAGAAAAAAACAAAAGCAATATCAGGACAAACTAAAGAACAAACATTCACATGTGGTGCAGCAGAAGCGTTTAAAACATTAACTTTATTTGATACTAATATTTTATCTATAGAATCTATAAAAGACACAGATGGAAACGAATATTATGAAGTACCTTATTTAGCACAAGATATAATTTTTCAAGAAGAAGAAAATGTAGGAACTAATGATCCCGAATTATTAGGGTTTAATGGTGAAACACCTTATTTACTTAAAATAATAAAATCATCAAGAAGATTTGTTTCTAGATTTAAAGCAAATAATCAATTAGAAATACAATTTGGGGCGGGTAATAGTGATAAAGCAGACGAACAAATAATACCAAATCCCGATAATATAGGTTTAGGAATTAAAGATGGAAGAAGTAAATTAGACACAGCATATGATCCTTCAAACTTTTTAATGACTAAAGCTTATGGTCAAGTACCTTCTAACACAACCTTAACTGTAAAATATTTAGTAGGAGGAGGAATAACTTCAAACGTAAATGCTAATACAATTACAGAAATAGACACACTACTTACTTCTAACAACCCTAATTTAAATGGTTCATTACTTAACTTTGTAAAAACATCAGTAGCTGTAAATAACCCAGAAGCAGCTAAAGGAGGAGGTGATGGTGATTCAATTGAAGAAATTAGAGAAAATACAATGGCCCAATTTGCTACTCAACAAAGAACTGTAACTAAAGAAGATTATATTATTAGAACTATGAGTATGCCCTCTAAATTTGGTAGAATAGCTAAAGCTTATATAGTTCAAGATGATCAAATTTCTCCTTTATCTAATGAATTTAATAGAATTCGTAATCCATTAGCTTTAAATTTATACACTTTAGGATATAATAATAATAAAAATCTAACAAATCTTAACACAGCTACAAAAACAAATTTACAAACATATCTTGAACAATATAGAATGCTAACAGATGCTGTTAATATTAAAAATGCATTTGTTATTAATTTTGAACTTATTTTTGAAATCACAGTATTTAAAAACTATAATAATAATGAAATAATATTAAACTGTGTAGCTGAATTGCAAGACTATTTTAATGTAGATAAATGGCAAATAAACCAACCTATTATAAAATCAGAAGTTGAAAATTTATTATCATCTGTAGTAGGAGTACAATCAGTAGAAAAATTAACATTTACAAATAAAAGCGGAACAGCTTTAGGTTATTCACAATATAAATACGATTTTGAAGGAGCTACAAGAAGAGGAGTTATTTATCCTGCTTTAGATCCAAGTATTTTTGAAATTAAAAACCTAAACACTGACATTAAAGGACGTGTAACAACATACTAATATGGCATACTATTTTATATTTCCCGAAAAAGACGCTACAATATATAGTCACCCTGATAGAACTAAATTAAACACAGGTCATGATGAAATTTTAGAAATCGTCAAAGAAAAAGGTAGTTCAGATTCAAGATATTACCCATCAAGAGCTTTAATTAAATTTAAAAATGAAGATATAACATCAACTATATCTGATAAAATAGGTTCATCTACTTTTAATAATGGAACATCAGAAGTAGCTTTACAATTATTATCATCAGAACATAAAAATTTAGAATCTACTTTAAATTTAGAAGTATTTGCCATATCACAATCATGGAATGAAGGAACAGGAAGATTCTCTAATTTACCAATAAGTTCAAATGGTTGTTCATGGATATACAGAGACAATGATAATTCAAAAACAGAATGGGCTACATCAAGTTTTGCTTCAGGAACTACAGGAAGTATAAATGTAAGTGGAATAACAGGAGGAGGAGGAGTTTGGTATACAGGTAGTGCATTTCAAGGATCACAACAATTTTTAAATAGTGATAACTTAGATACAAACATAAATGTAACTTCTATAGTACAAAAATTTAGTGCTAGTTTAGCTGGTAGAATTTATCCCGATGGTATAACTAATCATGGTTTTTTAATAAAACAACCAGATTCAGTAGAACAAGATACATCTAGTAGTTTTGGAGAAATAAAATATTTTTCAGTAGATACTCATACAATTTATCCACCAAGATTAGTTTTTAAATGGGATGATAGTTTACATTCTAAACAATCATCTGCAAAACAAAATGGTGAATTAAGTGTTTCATTATATAGAAATCAAGAAGAATATAATCAAAATGATGAAGCAACTTTTAGAATACATATTAGAGATAAATATCCAGTTAGACAATTTGCTTCTTCATCTAATTATTTAAACCCAGGATATTTTACAACAGCTTCATGTTATAGCGTAAGAGATGCACACACAGAAGAAGAAATTATACCATTTGATTCAACATTTACAAAACTAAGCGCTGATAATGAAGGAATGTATTTTAAAATATTTATGAATGGTTTACAACCTGAAAGATATTATAGACTATTATTTAAAAACATTAACAACGAAGGAACAACAATATATGATAATAATTATCATTTTAAAGTAGTTAGATAATGGGAAAAAATAAAGGAATACAATTTCAACCTATTAAATCTATTATAGAAGATAATAAGCCTAATTTTTCTAAACCTACAGGAACAAAGGGTAATTATATTTTAGATAGTGGGGGAAAACCAGTTTCACCTGTTCAAAAACCTTTTGATGGCGAATTAATAGAATTACAAAAAAGACATTATGGTCAAAATAATATAGGTGAATTATTAGATAGAGGTTTTTCTGAAATAACAAAAACAAAAGAACGTATTTCACCTAATAACTTTTTTAATTTATATCAAGAATTATTTTATGATATTCCTAAACAAGGAAAAAGATCACACACTTTTTTAATTGAAGAAAGTACAAAATACATAGGTGGATATGAAGATCCTAAAGAAAATAAGATACAAAATTTATTAGATAAAATAGTAGATTTAGAAACCACAATGATACAAACACCTACTGAACATCCTTTATTTAGAAATGGAACAGCTATTAGAGCAGGTGGTAAATTAGGTATAATGCAAGAAGGAAGATTAAGGGGAGTATCTAATCAAGGTGATCCTTCGCCTTTTACTCAACTTAAAAAAACATTAGGAATAACAGATGCTGATGGAAAACCTCTAACTGGAGAAGATAGTTGGACTAGGGTTACAGAACAAACCTGGGATTCTTTACCAAAATGGCCAGAAGGAACAGCAATTAATGAATCAGCTGATTGGAGTTTATCATTAGCACAATTTAATAAAGCAGCAAGTAATATAACTATATTAACTGAAAATATAAAAATATCAGAATTAGACAGAGCAGAAATTAATTTTTTAATGTCAGAATTACAAAATAAAACACCTTTTGAAGGCATAACAATAGAAGATAGTTTATCTGGAAATGTACCTCCTGAAGATTTAACACCTTTTGGAGTACCTGGAGATAAAGATGGCGATATAAGAATTTATTATAATGGTGGAGAATTTGGAGACGCAGGAAAAATTAGTTGGAGAAATATAATGAATAATATTATAGCAAAGTATGAAGCTAAAGATAATAAAGGTATTTATGGTTTAGGTAACAATATATATCCTAAAAGTATGATATCTGGTCATCTTTCCCAAGGTGAATATAGACTAGAAAAAAACAGAAGACGAGAAGAAAGAAATGACTATTTAGCTGCAGCAGCAACAGGAGCAGCAATTGGATCATTTATTCCTGGTGTTGGAACACTACTAGGAGGACTTATTGGAGGAGAAATAGCAGGAGGTGCACCTATTTATAGTCCTAGTATTAATAATCTTTATTTTAATCAACCTCAAATATATGGTACTGATTGGAAAAGTCAATTAGTTGAAGATTTAGAAGACTTACAAGCTGAAATAAGAAATAGAAAATTTGAACGATACTATTTTCAATTTGATCCAGAAAGAAGTTTACAAACACAAACCATAGATGGAATATCAGTATCAACAGGTCAATTATTTTGGGTAAAAGACCCATCATCTATCTATCAAGATTGGGCAGCAAGACAAGTTCAAGAAGAAATAGATAATCATATTAATGAATATAGTAATAAGGGTAAATTAAGCAATTTAGAAGATCAAATAAGAGGATATTAATATGAGCCATAATAACCAATTCAACATAACAGATATATCATCAGAAGTAAAACTAAGTTTTGATACTACTTCTTTTAGAGATTTAAATAAAAGATTTGGTAAATCTGAAGATTATTTAGAATTAAAAATTCATACTTTAAATGATGAATTAATTTCTACAATAGGAATTGGAAATTCTTATTATAGATTATTAAATAAAGATAAAGATGGTTTATCAAATGAAATAAAAATAGATTTTAATAATTTACTTAGACTTAATGGTTTTAGTGTAGGTAAATATAAATTAAAACTATGTGTATACAGACCAAAAATATTTAATGGTACATCTTTTAATCTAAAAGAAATATCTCCTTCTCGAAGAGAAATAAGAGCTATATCTGATGGAATTAATAATAAAAGTTTTGATTTAGGAGTAAAAAATTACATAGCAGAAAGAGATAGTACTCCATACTTTAAAGACTTTATATTAAAATTTTCAAACACAGAAGCTGTTGGTATTAATCTTTTATTAAATGATTTAGTATCTAAACATGAGTTACTTATAAAAACTTATGAACCACTTCCACCTTCTATATCATTAAAAAATTCTTTTAGTATTATAGAAGAAATAATAGATCCTCTATTTTTAATAGTAGATCTAAACTTAGATCTAACAGGTATAGGAGATGAACAAGATAGAGATCAGTTTTTACAACCTAATTTTAATATAGATACTAGAACTAATAATAGTATTCCTTCTTCTTATAAAGATTTTAATAATGTACTAAATTATAGTTTAACATCTTCATATAATAATCTTTTAAATCAATTAGAAAATAGAGATATTCCTGAAATTTCTTATGACTATATTAGACCTGTATCTTCAAGTACAGAAAATATAGATATACCTTCACATTTTGAAAATTTTGTACATTTTGGTAGTGCCACAGAACGCTTACATAATTTTAAATATAAATTAGAATTAATAGAACTATATGATAGACAATTAGGAAATATAGGTACTATCACAGGTAATGCTTCTGCTTCTTCTTTTACATTAACTAATAAAGAAGATATAAATGTTAAAAAGCAAAATGTTATAAAAAACTTTGATGGATATGAAAAATTCTTATATTTTACAGAAGGAACTAATCCATACACTTGGCCTAAATCAACAACAACTTATCCTTTTCAATTATATTCTACAACATCATCACAAGCAATTAATTGGTTAGGGGAAGAAGGGTATGGTGCATCAGTAGCAAACGGACAACTACACTCAGCATCTAGATATGATATAGATAACCCATATAATTTAGAAAAATTAGTACCTAATCATATAAAAGAAAATGGAGAAAACAACTTCTATTTATCATTTGTAGACATGATAGGTCAACATTTTGATCATATTTGGACCCATATTAAACACATTACAGAAGTAAATGATACTCATCATGTAAGAGGTGTTTCAAAAGATTTAGTTTGGTATCAATTAAAAGCCCTAGGAATAGATGCTTTTGATCAGTTTGAAAATTCAAATCTTATAGAATATATATTAGGTCAAGGCACTACAGGAAGTTTATTTTATGATCAACCTGCTAATCAAACATTAGTGACTGCTTCTAATGCGGGATCTATTGCTAAAGGAGATATAACTAAAGAAATTTGGAAACGTTTATACCATAATGCTCCCTATCTATTAAAAACAAAAGGAACAGAAAGAGGTATAAGAGCATTAATGGCTTGTTATGGTTTACCTTCAACTATTTTAAATATAAAAGAATATGGAGGTTCAACACCAATAACAGGTTTAGCTTTAAAAGACATAGATCCAGCTGATTTTTATAAAACATTTACTTATCAAAAATCAAGTTTAGCTTTAAAAACATCAGCAGCAGTAGCTACTAATGATTATATGGCTCGTTTTTCTTGGAAAACAAACAACATAGCAGGACGCACATCTAAAACTGTAGAATTAAGAATTAAACCCGTAAAAGGTAATGAAGGTATAGCTTTAAGTTTGGGTGACACTACTGCTGATGCCAATGGATTACAATTAACTTTAGATAAATATGAAGGTAATGATATAAGTTCAAGTAATGATGCTTCTACATTTGGTAGAATAAATTTAGAACAAAATGGGACAGTTAGAGCATCAACATCTTATTTTCCTTTATATAATGGGAATTTTTGGAATTTACATTTAATGGGAACAGGAACTGATGTTAATTTTGGAGCTTATCAAACTAATCATTTAAAAAACACATTTAAATTTACAGGTACTTGGGATTCAAATACTTATGCTAATAATTTTGGATTAAATTCAGGAGCAGGTACAGAATATGTTTATGGTGGAACCAATGGATATGAAGGTTCAATTCAAGAATTAAAATCAAATTGGGGAGAAGAACTTACAGATACAACACTTACAAAACATTCACTTGAACCTTTTATGTATAGTGGTAATTCTATTTCATCTTCTTTTACTAATGTAATTATAAGATTACCTTTAGGAAGCACTGATGTTCAAACACTAGAAAATCATCCTCCCGATACTACATTAATATCCGCATCCGCTTTTGCCGCTTCAACTGCTACTACTGTTTATGAAGAAATAATAGAGGATCATCATTTACCTACTCCAGATACTATAGGTAGATCGATGACAAGTGAAAAAGTTAGAATAGACACCGGTACTATAGATGATAATATATTACAACCATTTACTAAAGGGGAAATATCAACACTAGATAGACAACCACAAGATTTTAGTGATTTAGGTATACATTTTTCCCCTACAATGGAAATAAATGAAGATATACTTTATACATTAGGTTCATTTAGATTAGATGATTATATAGGTTCACCTTTACCATCAGCTCAATCTTCTTCTCAATATTTAGATTTAAAAGAAATAAAAGATTATTACTTTAAAAAAGTACACCATAGATACAATTATTGGGATTATATAAAATTAATTCAATATGTAGATCATACATTATTTAAAATAATAGAAAAGTGGGTACCCTGGAAAGCAAACACTAAAACTGGTTTATTAATAGAGCCCCATTATTTAGAAAGAAATAAATTTCAAAGAACAATACCTGTAAGAAGTGATGGACAAACAATGACAACAGGTTTACATGGGGCTATTAATGCAGAAGTAAAAGGAGAAGCTATAAATGAATTATATAACTTATCTAATAGTTCAGTAGTAACTACTAATAATCTACTATCTACCTTAACTAATGAACAAAGAACAGAACAAGGAACTAATACAACTATAGATATTTTTAATACTTATTTAGACCCTTCTTTAAAAGATAACAATTCTGAAAATAACCATTCATCACAAGCTCCTATTAAACCTATACCAACAACAGGAAAACCAGATAATTACATTTCACATAATTCAAATATTTTATTAGGAAATGCAACTAAAGGAAAAATATCTAGTAGGTATTATAGAACACTAAGAAATGGTAAAGAAACTGACTTTTAATTATGCCACAAACACCTAATATAAATTATTATACAGGGGGAAACCCCGCAGTTAGTAAAAGCTATGATGTTGAATTTGATGATGCAATAGCAGACACTAGATTTTGGAAAGCAAGATCAGAAGGAACCCAATTAAATGGGTCTGCTATAAATATCTTCACGGCAGGAGACACAACTTATGGTAAACTTCCTGTAGTAGAAAATAAAATAGCAGCTTTATATGTGGGGACTACTGTTATAGGAGGTGATGATGAAGATCCCTCTAGAACATCTATAATAGGGCATAGTTATATTACTATAGATAGAATTTTATTAATTAATATAGAAACAGATGAAGTTCAAATAGTAAATAGACAAAGCTTAATAGATGTAAACACAGGAACTGTAGGAGAAGAAAAAGCTTTTAAAAGATATATTACAAGAGATTTTTTTGAAGGGTCAGAAGTAAATATGAGATTAATAGATAAAACAGTACAAAATTCTTTAAAAACATCTCATTTTGTAAAATTTAACAGAGGATCATTAATGAAAATTTATGAATACACAGCTAATGAAAGTGGTTTTGAAGATGGTGTATTTGGAGGTCATGCTATAAGAAATAATATAGGGGATGTTTACACAGGTAGTTTAGAAGGACCAGGCCTATTTGGGTATGGTATGACAGCAGCTGCAAGTCAATCTTTATTTACTAGTTCATTTAGTTTTGTAGGATCTTTACCTAGTGAATTAAATGATTACACAGGTGATTTAAATTTAACAACAATGAGTTCAGAATTAGCCCCTTTAACAGCTTCAGTAGGATCTACATTCTCAGGAAACTTAGTAACCCAAAACGTACAATCAAGAACAAGATAATATGGCAATAGTAGGAAATATTAGTAGCTACAGACCCCTAAAATCATCGGGAAATATAAAAGCATTTTATGATGATGTTGTTTATTGGGAAATAGCTAAAAATAATAATAAATTTTATGTTACTTTTATGAAAGGAGAATATGCTCTCCCTAATAATAAACAAGAATCTATTGGTACTATGGAAATTAGCTACCCCCACACAGCTTTAGGATTTAACGATTCAACAGGGTCATTTAAAACAGGTTTTAATAGAATAAATGCCAAATCAACAGCATTTTTTCAAAATGAAGAATCCTCTTCAGTAGGAGCAAGTATTAAAAATAGTCATAATTATAATGGTTTTATTCCTATAACAGAATTAGGAGGAGTAAGAGATTATAAAACTACAATAACTTCATCAATATCAGCAGAAAGGACATATACTTATGAAATATATGACTCTGTACTTGAGTCTACAACTACTACAAGAACAGTAAATGCTGCTTATTTTTATCCTTTTTCTAGTCATCAATTATCTGTTTTAAGAGATGAACCTACTTTAATAGTAAATATGGATAAAGAAAGTGAATTAAATGATGGTTTAGGTGATGCTGGGTTTGTATTAATACCACAAAACTGCCATGAAAAAGTAAAAAACAACGTAGAATATTATTTAGAAAAAGCAGGTTTAATTGAAAAAACAACTAAATTTAAAAATCGATCACCAAGAAGATAATATTTTTTAAAAACATATATATTTATAACAAAATACAATAACAATGGGATACTTAGACAATACTTCAATAACAGTAGACGCTATATTAACTAAAAGAGGACGTGAATTACTTTCTCAAGGAGGTTTAGGAGCATTTAACATAACACAATTTGCTTTAGGCGATGATGAAATCGACTATACTTTATTTAATGAAGACCACCCTAATGGTTCCCAATTTGCGGGTGAAGCAATTGAAAATATGCCTTTAATTGAAGCTATACCTGATGAAGGAAATATAATGCTTCATAGATTAATTACATTAAATTCAGGGACTTCAAAACTACCAATAGTAACAGCTAATGTACCTAAAATAACATTAAATTTAGGAGCTTCATTTACTTTAAGCCCTTCAACACTTAATTTTAATGATGTTAGTGCACAATCAGAACCAGGAGGATATTTATATACAATAGCAGATAGAAGATTATTATCTAGTTTTGGTGGCCAAACATCAACAGCTAACCTAACAGCAAGATCTTCATTTAGTCAAACAATAGCAGGTAGTAATTCTATAAATTTAACAGCACTTAATAGTACATCATTATTTGGTAATAATAGTAAATTATTAACTACTTTAACAGTAGAAGGAAGAGACACAGGAGCAAGAGTAACAATACCAGTAGAAATAAGTAAAACTCAGCAAGGATTACAAAATGTTCAAGCCCAAACAGGTATATCATTAAAATAATTAAATAAAAAACAAAATATGTCATTCGTAAGATTCGCACAAACAGATATAGTAAATGATACCGCAAAGATAACAACTTCTACGTGGACTAATAATACAAACGCATTAACATCTGCACATCACACTTCATCAACCCAAGCAACTTTTGGATCACCTACAAGTTCAGGAGCACATTTTATTGATGTATATAATGCAGATGCTACTGTAAGTACTTCTGAAGTACAATATTCTGTAGCTTATGGTCATCTTAATGGATCTGGTTCTTTAAATTTTACAAACGCTGTAGGTTCATATGGAAAAAGCCCATCAAGAAATATATATAGTCAATATAGACAATTAGTATTTGGAACTGAAACATCAAATTTTAATTTTACAGACCATACACCCGATGATATTTATGTAATTAATATTAATAGATCAAGATATAAACATAATTTAAAACCAGGATCATTAAATTTAGTAATAGGAACAGCAGGGGCAACAAGATTACATTTAACAGACGATTCAGTTACATCAACAGGATCTTCAACAATAACAAATGCAGGTAGACAATTTAATATTGTATCAGGTTCAAATGGAGTTAGACAAGGAACTAGTAATGTATATGTTACTAATAGTGGTTCATATGGTTTCTTTTACCCAGATTCTGGCTTTATAGTATTAAATGCTGATGCTTTAGATGCTTCAGCAGCAACTAAAGGTACAAATTTAGGAACTATAACAACTAGTAATAATGATTCTCAAAACCATAGAAAATTTTTAGATAAAATTAATGATGGGGCTAGTTTTATAGTTGATAGTGAAGAAAAAGTATCATCAACATACTATTTTGCAAGAGCAAGAAATTTTGAATTTAATTATACTACAAATCCTTCATTTGTAGATAATAATGGAAACGTATTAATAAATTCAATGATAGATAACCCTACATCTTACATAACAACAGTAGGAATGTATAATGACAATGGTGATTTATTAGCAGTAGCTAAATTAAGTCAACCAATTACTAAAGATTTTACAAAAGAAGCACTTATTAGAGTTAAATTAGATTATTAAAATGTCATTTGAATGTCAACTGTATATAAAAAATTTACACCACAAGATTACGCAATAGTTCCTTTTAATGCTCATAAACAATATAATTTTGTATCATCTTCAGCTTCTTCTAATTCAATAAATCATTACACAGGAAAATGGACCTCAGAATCTATAGATTTACATGGTCCAGGGGCTATAAAATATAGTCAAATAGATAATTTATTTTATAGAAATTTTAATAAAATTCATAATGTATCAACTGGTGAAAAATATTTTGGTCATGATGATTTAAATTATTTAAAACACCAAAGAAAATTATATGAACATTTTAGGGTATTATCTATCCCTATGGGTTTGTATGGACATGAAATAAAACCAAAATCATTTTATCTTAAATCAGATAACACCGAAATTAAAGATGATGGGTATGGTAATCTTATTACATATAATACTGATTTAGATGATTTTGAAATAGATGTACGCTCACGTGTTTTAGATATAGGACCAATAAATGGTTTTAAACGATATGATTTAAATGTTTACGATGGTTATACTGTTGATGGAAGAGATCAATATTTTTATTTAGATGGAGTTAAAAGAATAAACCCTATCCCCTCATATAGTACACCAGAAGGAGACGAATACGATGACAGTTATTTTTATAATTTACTCCAATATAAAAATGTTAATTTTTCATCACAAACATTAAGTGGTGGTAATTTTCCTTGTATAGATTTTAATGATACAATATCACCTTCTATAAAAGTAGGTCATAAAGGAGACTTTAATTTTAACCCAGGAGATGATTTTACTATTTCATTTTTTGCAAATGTAAAACCCCCTACTGTAGGGCAATTATCTCTTACTATGAACGCGGTATCAGCTTCTAACACAAATAATGAAGATTTAACTTTAATATCTTCTAATGGAACAAGTAGAACTTATAGAAGTAGTACTTCAGCTGAAGGAACAAGTTTAGGAGGTACTGTAGTTTCATTTAGGGGAAAAATTCAAAACTCTACTACAAAAGCAACAAGACTAAAAAACGCTATAAATCACGCAAACGGCCATAATGGAGAATTAATAGCAACATCTATAGGTGGAGCTGTAACTATAAAACAAAAAGACAGCCCACCTACAATTGGTACTATAGGAAACACAGCAGTAACAGCAACATCACAATTTAATGTACTTACATCAGTAAATGCTGCAGCTACTTTTACTTTAGGAACAGATATAGATTATTATTTAATTTCTAAAAGTACAACTAAAGAAGCAAATCCAGGTAATTTCCCTAAATTACATAATTCAGCTTCTAACCCTTATAATACACCTTATGAAATAGAAGCAGAACCCCAATTTCCTTTTGAAATATATACTTTTAATAAAGAAATATTTTTTAGAAGATCAGACGGTAAAATTACTACTACTTATAGTGCATCTTACACACCAGGTACTCAACAACACATAACTTGTAGATGTAAAGATTCCCAAATGGAAATTTTTATAAATGGTGTAGGGACGGGAACTTCAGGACCAGATAATATTACAAAACAAACTCAAAATACAGCTAATGTTTATATAGGTAGTAAAGGTGGTAAAGAAAAATATTTAAGTGGTTCTTTAAGCCAAATCCAAATATACAATAAAGCAATAACAGACACTCAAATAGGAGCCCATTTAGGTAGGGGTAATAGTTCACCTTACATAGGAAATATATTTTATAAAAATGGATTTGTAACAATAACACACCCTGAATTTTTAGGCATGTTAGATACTACAGGTAATGGTATTATACAAAGTTTACAATTTCAAGGTTCACACCAAATTTATGAACATGAATATCAATGTACAATTGAAGAACATGAATTTAATAATACAACAAATATTTCAGCAAGAAAAATAGGATCAATAAATGAAGAAGAAATAGCTGGTTTTCAATCTAGTTCTGCTTTTAAACCTTATGTTACTACAATTGGTCTATATAATGAAAATAATGAATTATTAGTAGTAGGTAAAATGGCTCAACCTATAAGAACATCAAACGAAACTGACACAACTATCGTACTTCGCTGGGATACCTAAAATAGTCTTCGTACATTGTATATATGCAATGGAACTATCAAAACAAACATATTCAAGAAATTAATGACCTCCCAGAAGGTGCATTTGGTTTCATCTATCAAACAACTCACATTCCAACAGGAAAAAGATACATTGGTAAAAAGTCTTTAATTTATAATTTAAAGAAAAAATTAGGTAAAAAAGAAAAAGCCCTATGGGAAGGTAAAGGTCGTCCACCAGTATACAAAAGAGTATTAAAGGAAAGCGATTGGAAAACTTACTATGGATCACATGCATTTATTAAAGATGCAAATAATGATGATTTAGAAAGAACAATTTTACAAGTGGCTTACAATAAAAAAGAACTTACATACCTAGAATGCAAATACCAATTTATATTAGAGGTTTTAGAAGATAAAAAATACCTTAATGATAATATATTAGGTAAGTTTTACGATAGAGACTTTAAATGAAAGAAAATTTATTAAAACAATTATTAGAATCAGTTTTAGGTAGAAGTAAATCAGCTCGTGGAGGAGAAGAAGCTGTATTTACTTGTCCCTCTTGTAATCACCATAAGAAAAAATTAACCCTAAACTTATCAACACAAAAATTCCAATGTTGGGTTTGTGGTTATAAAGGACACAGAGCATTTAAATTACTTAAAGCAGTAAGTGCATCACCAAAAGCATACGAACTTTTAAAAGACATTGACTCTCAATACAGTTTTAGAAAACAAACCACAGTCAAAGCACCATCGGGTTCCTTGCAATTACCGTCGG
>VMHT01020526.1_pt1 | contig 19483 bp, 20 predicted proteins | sample 4693611 | NCBI WGS metagenome assembly VMHT01 (sample SAMN12280063, study PRJNA550983) | marine metagenome | isolation source: seawater sampled from same location over 5 years 0.02-0.2 micron viral filtrate | place: USA: collected off the coast of southern California halfway between the port... ...
CTTGGAGATGTTGGTGCTTTTACAGGAGGAGGAGCAGGCTTATTAGGGCTTTCAGGGGCTTCTTCTGGTTCAAAAAATGCTGATGGTTTACAAAAAACACAGAACGTGCTTGGTGATCTTAATGCTGCTAAGGATACTTTACCTGTGGCAAAAACGGCTACGAGCGGTTTATCAAAAGCACTCGGAACTGAAGAAACGCTTGACGCACTTGCGCCTGAAACCGGGCCGCTAGCCCCAATTTTAGAAGGAGGTTCGCTTTTGGCCACATTAGCGACAGGTGTAGCCTCTCTGTTTGAAAGTAACAAACCATCTGCTCCAACACCACCTCCAGCACCAAAACAAAAACCCGGTATCAGTATTGGTGCTGATCTTCAGACCAGTGCTTCTGGAAATGTGGGTGCGTTCTGACAAAGTGTTTTGAAATACTCTATATCTTCTTTAAATAAAATTGATTTTATTATTACTTTGTTAAAACTTTTTTAAAGTTTAGAAATGTCGTTTATCAGAAACGGAGACGAGTGGGTAGAAGAATCAGATGAAGATAAAATACTATACGGTAGATTTATACATAAATTATGGACAAAATACCACTATACCCTTGAAGATATTGAAGGTTGGACACACGCTGGATGGTTTATTTATGGTATTAGCAAAGAGACGATGAACCAATGGAGTGAAGAAAAAATGGCTAGTCACAGTTCTAAAGTTATGTTAGGTTTAAGAAAATGGAAGCATGTGATGGGTGAGAATGTAGATATGCCTGTTGAACTCGGAGAACCAAAATGTGTTTGTGATGTAGATATTCAGTGGAATCATATTATTGTCGATGATCCTAAAGCCGAAGAACCCGAGATGCTTATTCTAGGTAGTGAGTGTATCAAGGGGTTTTTTAATATAGATACAGATTGTAAATGTTCTCGTTGTGGTGCTAAAATCAATAACTCTATAAGCGGTCTATGTAAAGATTGTAGAAAACTTCGATTCTGTGCTCTCGAGTCATGTGGTAAGCAACTAGTAAAATATAAAAGAGGCGACTATTGTAGTGATAGATGTGAATATCCAAACAGATACTGTTCTACTAAGGGATGTGGTAATAAGAAAAAGATATATCAGGGTGAGTTTATGCCTACGTGTTATTCGTGCTATAAGAAAAAGAACCCACACAAAGTCAAAAAGTATTTTAACAGTGGCGGTTATTAATCTTAAAAATTGTAGTTACTATATTTAATGAGTCTAGCAATTTTAATTTCTCTGTGTTCAAAGAACCAGCCGTGGAAAACAATTGACGACTGCGACTTTATTGATGTATTTTTAGATAGTTGGATGTTTACTCATAAACACACAGCCACAAAGTTCTATATGGGATACGACGCAAATGATACCTTCTTTAAAGATAATATCGAAGACTTTAAGGAACGATATCCATCTACACTTTTTTCTTTTTATGAATTGCCTAAAAGTTGTAATGGAGCACCAACAAGAGCGTGGAACATACTATATGAAGAAGCCTTAAAAGATAAGGATAACGAATATTTCTATCAATGTGGCTCTGATATAATCCATTCGGTATTAGGATGGGATACATACCTAATGAGTATTCTAAAGAAGAATAATGGCGTTGGCATCGCAGGTGGTGTTGATCAACATTACTGGCTTGAGCGTGTTAAAATCAATCAGAATGGTATCATTGAAAACGGAATGGTCTCCAGAAAACACTATGAAACATTTGGTTGGTTCTTTCCTCCTGAAGTAAAGTCTTGGTGGTCAGACGATATGATAACACGAATCTATATGAATTCAGATAACTGTTTTATATGTAGCAATATATCCTATAAGAATACCAATCGAGTAGGAGCACATCAGGAAAATAAGAACAGATATAAAACGCCATCAACTGATTCATACATTGCGAAAAACTGGCAGTCAATAGCAGATAAATATTCAGAAAAGTTAAAATAAAATCCAAAATAAAAATATTGTATTTATTTATAAAAATGGACGCTCAATTACAAGGATCAAATCCAAAATTACAGACAGTCAAATATGTTAATATCCTCCCAGAAGGGAAGCAGAACAACTACCGCCAGAACGAACGCGTGGATTTCATGCCTGACCCTTCAACCGTTCCATACTTCGATGGTAAGCAATCTTATCTTAACATCAGAGTTAGAAACACATCAACATTCGTTATCGGTAACTCAGCAAACGCAGCCACAGCGTCAACACCCCTCTGTTTCCCTGCACACATTGGAGCAAATGCGATGATAAACAGATGCCTTATCAGAGCGAAAGATAACGCTCAGGTAATTGAAGACCTTGAATCTTACAACCAGTTTAATGGTATCAAAAACGCATACACACACGATCAGGATATTTTCAAGACTCTTGGCCGTATCAGTGGTGTTGCCGGGCGCACATGTCAGCCAATTAACCAGACAGTCGATAATCTTGCTGTCAATTACTTTTTACCAAACGGCTCAATCGGCACTGGCGGCACAGCCAACTCTATTGTAGGAGGTAATGAATCTACAGACGCAAGTTTCTGTGTTCCAGTTGAATCTGGTTTATTCAGTGCTTTCGCACAACAGCACCACGTCATACCCAACTTGGATGTTCCCATTCATCAGCAGATATTCCTTGAAAAAGCAGCCGTTGCTCTCCAAGTCATGTCTTCTAAAATGTATAGACAAGTTGTTGTCAATGGCACTACAGTCACTGTAGTTCAAGGTAAATCGCCTCTCGCAGACCACTCCGCAGAGCTCTCTGCTAGTAAAACTGAACTCTTACTCAACGGAGATGAATGTAATACAGCACTAGCACCAGATGGCGTTCCCTATACAGCACAGATGTGTGCTTTCAGAGTTGGTATGCCCATAGTTGTTGGTGCGGATACACGCATCATTACTAAAGTCGAAACCAACACTGGGGCGACGAACTCTCAGATCACAATAACTGTGGATGGAGGCTTTGGTGCTGGCGCGGGCGCTGCTACCTTTAAAATGGCTTCTATGGTCCGCTCATACAACATAGACAAAATCGAACTTAAATGTCTCTTAACTATCCCAGACGCAGCCACAATGAGAATGATTAGATCACAGATGAACAAAGGTATCAGTTTCGCCTCAGTTCAGTTATACAAACAGTCATCCCCCGCTTCTCTATTAAACGCGGTTTTAGATATACCTGAAGCTCTAACAAGGGCTGGTAGTCTTATAGCCGTTCCAGTTCAGCAGGATAATCTTGAATCGCTCGATATCGAGAATAGTTACATGTATTGCCGCCCAGATGCTGCTCTTCAGGGGGCTAATGGCGGTTCAGCAGGTAATACAAATCAGACTACTTATCAGTGGCAGGTCGGAGGCCTACTCTTACCTAACTTGGCCGTTGAAACAAACAGTGGCACAAATGCAAACTCTGATAATGCCATCTTCTTCAACCAGCAGGTTATGGCTCTCAGACACTTAGTCAAAGTTCAGTCACTCGCCGATAGCCCCAACGCAAGAAAATTACAGGATATCGACTTAGACCTTCCTTTCTTCTACCCTCTCTCACTAGCACCAAATGGAGAAACTTTCAACATCATCGATTCAGCCCCACAACTCAGGATCGGCAACAGCAATGGCACAGATACAACCGCTAAATTATACCACATCTTCGTTGTTCACACTCGTGTTCTCAAATCCACAGATATGGGAGCAGAGATTTCATTCTAGAGTTTTAATTAAATTATTTTGTTCGTTTTATTCTATAAAAAAATATATATAATATATTTATATGAATTGTAAAGTCTATATTATCAGCAGTGATAGCACTAATAAAGTCTATATTGGATCAACAAATGCTAAGTATTTATCAATGAGATTGGCACAACATAGATACTATTATAATCAAGTATTGAAAGGAAAAAAAGACAACTGTGTATATAGTAGTTTCGATATATTTGATGAGTCAAATGATGATGTTTATATAAATCTACTCGAAGAATGCACTAAAGAAGAAAAACATCAATTAGAGATGAATTGGATAAATCATTACGAATCAGATTCAGATTTTGAAGTAGTCAATCATAACAATCCTATATTCGATAAAGATGTTGCGAAAGCCAGACAACAAGAGCGATATAATAATAACAAACAGCACTTCATCAAAAAAGCATTAGACTACTATTATAAAAATCAAGAGCATTGTAAGAAGAAAGCATCTGAAAGATACTACAAGAATAAAGAAAACTAAGCGTGTTCTTCTATTTTATCGCAGTTAACGTAGCCCAATATACTGGCTATTTCTAGTTTATCCTGTAGATCAGGATCAAGTTCAGCAATATGTCTCATATAGGACGCCCTCAGATTATCAACACTTAACTCACTTCCCATTAAAACTTTAGACGCTGATTTAAAAGCTTCATTGATTTGTTTGGAATTCATAGGCCTTCGATTTGTATTGCTCACTATAAATAAATTGGGGCTTGATGTATTGTATTTCGCCAGCCATTTGTCTAGCAGAAATTTAAGAGTTTCGTTGGCGATATTAATTGTTTTTTTGCCAATTAAATGGCTTGTTCTGTATTTATTAAATACCATTTTGTATTCATCGTCTTTTAGCAAAAGATAGTTAGATTTATCATCCATAAATGACTCATTATCCACGACTTTCATTCCTACAAAATTGCTGACTCTCACAGGAATTTGAAGGCTGAATAGAGCGAATATCAGGAAGTTTCTGTATTTTTCCATTTCCATATCTTCGGCTTGTTCGTAAGTGTGGGCTTTATCTCGAACTGTCTGTCTAATCAATTTAAAATCCACAAGAACACTTAGTTTATCTTTCAACTTATCGGCATCTCTTGCGTGGCGGTCTTCGGTCTTATCTTTCAAAATAGTAAGCCAATTATTGTATGTGATCAGAGGCACATCTACAATCTTTAGTAGCTTTAATATATTTGTGATAGTTGTTAATTTTGTGTTTTCAGAATAATTGGATTCGTCCATCTTTTTGATTAACTCTTCTGGATTTTCTATAAATGACAGTTTTATATCTGGAAACTTCAAATTGTATAACTTCTCTATTCTTTTTAGGCTTTGTAAGAAAGTTGATTTAGTTGAATTAGATGCGTTACTATAAGATTGATTATGTAGATCAGATAACTCTTTAATGCTTTTAACTCTAAAGTAATCCATATATCTATAATATAGATAATATCCTTAGATTTTATATATCATATATAATGACTATGATTACTATGTAATTATATAATTATGACTTTTTATGTAATTATTTAATAATGAGACTATGTGTATTTTAAGAATACCTGAAAAAAAAAAATTTAGTGACTCTTCAAATATTGAAAAGTCTCATTATTAAAAAATGACTTAAAAAGTCATAATTCTCTATATATAGAATATTTATAATGTGTGATTACTGTCCTATTATAAGTGAAACCTGTGATGAGACTATGACACATATAGTAATGGAATTAACACGTCTTTTAAATGATAGACGAGATCCACGTAAAAACTCAAGTTATCATCAACGAGAAGAACAAATAGCAAATCTGAGGAAAGAATTACAACAGCCTTTTGATTGTATTAAATGTGGAGAGGAATTACCACGCAATATTCAAAAGCGTTTAGATCACGAATGGAAATGTTATGAGTTGAAAGATAAACTTAGTTATTCTGAAATAAAAGATGGTGAAGAATGTAATCTATGTGGCTACAAAATCTTTAAGTATAATGACGATGGAACTGTTAAACAATTTAAACCAAAATACGCTATGAAAGCCCACCAAAAGAACTGTGGTAAAAGGCAAGCGAAAATTATAAAGCAATCAATTATGAGAAATCTCAAGATAACTGATAATGTAAAATTACTTAAACTTATAGATATTTTGATGGCTACGAATGAGTAAAGAAGTAATTGACGAACAAACCAAATTTTATGATAAAATAGCACTAGTATTTAAACAAAGAGAAGAAGAGATAGATGATAAAAAGGAAGCACTAAAAGACGAATATAAAGACAAAGTCTTAGATCTTGAAATGGAAATCAAATCTATTAGAATGACTATTCTTGAACTTAAAAAAGAACAACGAACTAAACTAAAAGAAATGGAGGAAAGTTTAAAATCAGATAAAGAACTGTTTGAATTCCAGACTAAAGTATGGAGAGAAGCCAATAACGGCAGAGCCTTTTTAAACTGATTAAACAAAATTGATTTAATTTATTTTGAAAAGAATGAAGAAAAGCCAACAACAATGGATCTTCGTAAAGAATTGTTTAAACCATCAAACAGTATTTCTCTCAAAGGACTAAATTTTGTTACGAAAGGATTGAAGTTTCTAGAAGATTATAAAATAGAAGACATCTTATATACAATTAAACTAATAAAGGAAAAACAAAAAGCGGATAAGATAGAAAAAGCCCAGAAAGACTTAGAACAAGCACAGAAACGATTAGATGAGCTGAATAAAAAAAATTGATTTCGCGTTTCAGCATAAAAAAAAGAATATCAAACTACAATAATAATGGATTTTACTCTCGCTCTCGCAAAAGAAAATGTCAAAATGGCTGAACATCTTGTCAAAAAAGTCACAGATCTGGAAGAAAAAAACAAAAAACTAAATGAAAAAATCAACGAACTAGAACAGACAAATGTCTATGACTGTCAACTAGGTAGAGGATTTTTAGATTTCTACGATGGTATTCAAAATATTAAACAAATAATTGAAACATTTCATCAGTTTTATAGTATGGAAAAGTTGAAGGACGTTGAAGGTTTCTTTCAGAGTTTAAATAAAATTTTAGAGTCTGAAGCCATTTGCGACCACGAAAGTCTAGCACCTTATTAAAAACTTACTTCTTAACCATCTTATTCTTTAATTCTTGTCTAAATTTATCTCGTTTAATAGAGCGATCAGAACCCATTATCTTTTCGCTTTTACCACTGAATAAAGCCACTGTCTGTGGAGTAAGTGTTTTTGTAGTTCTTGGCGTATATCCACTTAATCTTTTTTCCATTTAATCTAACTTAGATAATAATTGTTTATCTAAATTTAATTTGTCTTCTATACCGAATATCTCCACTTGACTGGATAAGTTGCCATAGAATGTATTTTGCCCAATATGCCCAAACGTAAAACCAGTTTCTAGCCAACATCTTATATTGATCTCCCTACAAAGATAGCAGAAATAATAATCTTCGCTGAGATAGAAGCCGTTAACCACGCCAGTTCCAAAGAAGTCATAGAAGCATTCATTCATTGATTCTTCGTAGCCTGCTACATTGTTATGGAACTTTCTCTCAGGATAGTTAAGCATTAGAGCTGTAATAACTGATCGTTTAATAAGCATAAAGCCAGTGGGAACATCTCTGGCTTCCATCATAGTATTTTCAACACGAATGTTACCACAGTTTAAATTATAGTTGATGTCAGTGATATTCATTAAATTTTTTTCTATGTCTTTATCGTCATCATCCATTATAGACTTTGCTTTAGCCCAGTTTATTTTTTTCTTTGGATACGGACAGCCGCTTAACTGTTTATTTGATTTAATCAGACTTAAAATAGCGAGTGGATGAAATACAAGGTCAGCATCTAAAAACAGAAAATGTGTGTAATTCGGATTACTATAGAACATAGCCGTCAGGGTATTTCTGGCTCGACTGATTAAACTTTCAGTTGTAATATATTCTATCTTATGTGGTATTTTATACTTTAAAAGTTCAGATGACATTTTCATAAGAGATTGAACGAAATTAGCGTGGAGGTTACCTGCGTAGCAAGGAATGCCGATAAATATATTCATTTAATTTTACTATAGATAAAAATAATGAAAAATAACCTTATCTCTTATTATAAACATGTCTCGTATCAGTAATAACTCATTCAAAGTAAATTCCGCCTTAGAACAGATTGTCGAAATCTCAAATACCTCTGCTATCCCAGTTAGTGAAGATGCTAATATCACAAAGTGGGGAGGGGTCGCAACAAGTCTCGGCTCAAAACTAAGTGCCTCATCAGTTCCAGTGGTTATCGCTTCTGACCAAGGAGCAGTGCCTATTTCTACATCTGGATCAACTCTTAACGTTGACCTCGACTCCGTGAGTGGTGCTGCTATCACACTTGGACAGAAAGTAAAAGCAACATCACTCCCTGTTGTTCTCGCATCAGATGGTGCCATCACAAGTGGAGCAGATACAACACTCGCCGCAGCCCAGCAGGTAGGTCAATATGGATGGGACGGTTCAAACTGGCGACAGATTCAGGTCTCAGCCACCGGTGTTCTTAAAACTGAATCAGAACTCGAAACCCACGCAGGAACACAAGGTAATCTCGATAACGGTTCAGTTGTTGTGGGTGGTGATACCTCAACATCTATCTCCACAACTAACAAAACAATTATAAGTATCTTTGGTAACCACAGTGTGGCCTCAGCCGAACTCGAAGTTCAGGTTTCAGCCGATGGCACTAACTTTTACCCAAACGGTTACTCAATATTCGCTGATGCTAACGGTGATTTCTACAGTCTTTTTGAAGGATGTGCCAATAACATTAGACTTAAATACACCACAGCAGGGACGGTGACTGCAACTTTACTCGCAAACAGCCATTAAATAATATATAAAAGTTTAATATGAGTTGGACTGTAAATATATCCGCCAATGGTGTTGGGTGTATGGTTCAAAGTGTTATTTTTAGTTATGCTTTCTCAAAACTACATGACAAAGTGTTTAAATTTACTACATTTATGGGTGTTCAACACGAAACAACCGTGCCGAAATCCATTCAGTTTTTCGGTTTAGATCAAATAGAACCTTCAGATAAAGATTCAAAAGCCATTCCATATAATATGTATAACTACGAGAAAGACGGCGTTGTTGATGAATTGATTACAGATGAAGTAATGGACTACTTTAGATCAATATACAGAGGGAATCCAGAAACAAAAGACATTATTGCTATTCATATTAGGAGAGGAGACGTGACCTCCAAGTTGAAAGATAGATATGTAGAATTAGAAAGGTATATTCCTATTATTGCGAAATTTAGAGAGAAGTATCCAGATAAACCTATTTATATTGTATCTCAAGGTTCTCAAAAAGACTTTGCTATACTTGGTGATAATCTTCATTTTAAACTCGGTGGTGATGCTTTAGAAAGTTTTGAGTTTATGGTTCAGTCTTCTGTGTTGTTTATAGCAAGGTCTAGTTACAGTTATTTAGCAGGATTATATTCGACTAACGAAGTCTATTGTGATTTGATAATAGAGCCTCGTTGGTTTTGCTATAAAAAATTAGAATGGAATACTATACAATGAAATTCTATTCGCAAATCGGACAGGATGAAAAATTAATATCTAGACTTAATAATAAACGGAATGGATTTTTTGTGGATATTGGAGCCAATGATGGCACTATATTCTCAAACAGTAAAACCCTTGAAGAGTCTTTGGACTGGGACGGAATATGTATTGAAGCAAACATTAAACCATTTAAAGTTTGTGCTGAAACTCGAAAATCTAAGTGTTTAAATCTGGCTGTGTATAATCACAAAGGTGTTGTTACGTTTAGCAGTGGAGCTGATTCGCTTGTAGGAGGTGTGAAAGATTCATTTGATCCTCTACATGAAGAATGTTGGGGGAAAATCAATAAATTTGAAGAATGGCGAGTATGTTGTGACACATTATTTAACGTGTTGAAAGATAATAACGCCCCAGAATATATAGATTATTTGAGTATGGATACAGAAGGATCAGAATTATTAATTTTGGAAAAGTTCTTCCAAGAGAATAACGGTAAGTATAAGTTTAAGTATATGGATTTAGAACATAACCACAATCAGGTCAAAATAAAAAGAATAACAAGATTACTGGAAGATAATGGCTATAAATTTTTATGTCAAAATCAGTGGGATTTCACATTTGAATTAGAGAAATCATAGATTTCCATTTAATCATTCCAGCAAGTTTTTGTATAAAGAATCTTTGTGGATTTTTTCGTCATTGATTTTAAATTTGTTTTTGTAGAAGTTGTGCCATAAATGAACTCCACAAGTAGATTCATCAATATAATTGAATTCAAGCCCATATTTAGTATCAGTTACTTCAAGCATATGTTTTGTATATAATTCTTTCGCAAATGGCCAAGGAACAGCACAGAAGACTTCTGGTTTCATTACATACTGATTCATATAAGAATACTTTTTCAATTTTATCATTTTAATGAATTTAAGCATTTTACTAGTTTGATTTACGCCATCTTTTAGATCTTCAGATGTAGTCGGAGCCATCTTCTCAACTACAGCCTTAGTAAATTCGTGACCCGGTGGGAAGCGTAAGCAACCGATATTGGGTTTATATAGTTCCTTTGATTTTTTAAAGCCAGATTGAAGCGTATGTTCACTACTGATAATTATTTTTTCAGTGGGTAATCTTCTTATCAAAAGCATATCAGAGTCGAGCCACGTGCCCCCGAACTTATTTAAGATAACAAAACGTAGGTAATCAACTTTATGAAGTAATTTCTCATCATTATTTAAACATGATACAATCCCTAGAGACCGTAGATGCTTTATTGAAATATTTGAACGAAGTTTGGGTGGCAGCGACCAAGTGCTTCCGTAGGAATCGTCAACGTAAATTGTTACAGAGTATTGAAACCTTATCCAAGACTCCCAACATTTTATATGTAGATCCGATGGTAAATTTGCCATCCATATAGTGAATACAGAATTAGCGTTTGTAGATATCATATATATTCTCAATAGATTATAATATGGCACAATTATCCGAATCAACATCATCAGTAGAATCTATTCCTCAAACAACTGAAAACGAATATTTACAAATGGCAAATCACGCAAAAGAATTGTTAGAAATGAAAGACAAAATCATCCTAATCCACAAGGATAGACTTGATGACGTTGATACTGAACTTAGAAAGATATGCTATCTTATAAGCGGAATGGGATATCTACTCGAATATAAAATGAAACAGAACGAACCAAAAAAAGATATGACTTTTTATGAGATGCTTGATAAATCTTTAAAGTGTATTAAATCCACAACAGATCATGCTAGAAATATGACTGATATCGATGAAACCGATCAGGAAGTAGCTCTACAATTTATGGCATAAGTCGATTATAACTTGATTTTTTTATATATATCTATTTTAAATGGCCAGTTTAAAGCAACAAAAACTAGCACAAATTGAACAACAGGAAATCACACAACTCTTACAAGCACCAAACGAACTTGGCACGAATAAACTGTTGATAAATGTGAATGGTAATAATTCAAAGATTAAGACCAATAAGAATGGAATTATCAAATATACTTTAGAACAGCCAGTTAAACTTGATATTGGTGACAAGGTAACACTGATAGACAGTTTTATTGAAGAACGTGGTCTAAGTGTAGATACGATCAGTTTTGAAACCGATGTAGAAGAAGAGATGAGATTTTTATATTATACCCAAGGTGATGTCAGGAATAATAAATCTGATGCTGGTAACGCACCTTTTACGGGTCTGGCTGCAGATCAGGAGTTTGTGAATTATCCCGGGTTTTATCCAGATTGCTATACTGGGACTGGACAAGCAGCCAATGTTGAAATAGCAGTCATGAGAGCGATAGGTGATAATGCCTTTTTAGATTTGAGTAAAAATGTGGGTGGTGAGATTGGTTTTTTCGGCACAGCACAGTGGAAAGACCCACAGCCACTCCCTAATGCTGGGACTGTAGTCAAAGGTAACGGTATGCCGCTAAGAAACGAACACTGTTTTCCGTGTTGGAATAATATTGATGTGGCAAATGGAGTTGCTATTGACGGCCAGTCTCCTGGTTTGCCCACAGGGTCGGGAGATGCTACTAAAAAAAATTTTATGAATACTGGAAATAACGGTCAGTATTACTATTTAATGGAGTTTTTCGGAACGAGCAACGCAACAATGGAAGCTAAAAATTCTTTCTTTCGACCGTTGTATGGTTCGACAACAATAAAAGTGCCAGCAGGTAACTATAGCGTCAGTGCTCTGGCTAATCTTGTAAACGGACAGTTAAACGGTAATCTTGCGAATGCAACTAATCCTAATGTAGATGTAATGGAGGATAGATTATATAATAAAAATAGAGGTAAAGATCTGTTTTCTCAAACCGTTCCAGCATTTGATGGTATCGTTACAGATTCAGTGTTAAATTCAGATCAAACAATAGCACAGTTTAATCCAGATTCAGTAATAATAGGTGAAGATACCCATCAGGCCTTTCAGAGAAGACGAGGAGATGTGATTACACGCATGTATTTCAACTCAAATCTCACAGCCAATAGAATTAATATGTTAAATATGAATTACTTAAATCCAGCGATAATCTCACCTAACGATCCCCCGCCTGGACTGGGTGGTTTAAAATACGCTAATGGTTTCTCATTATATGAAGGTGCTTACCCTGGTGGTTCGTCCAGAGAACCTACAGATATTATAAAGGGACAAGACAAGGCATATAACGCTTCACAGCCTGGCCGCCAAACCTTCCATAATGTAAACTTTTATCTACACTTGGATGGACTCACAACTCTTTTTGAAGGAGAACTAGAAGCGGGGCAATATTTCAATCAATCTGTAACGACTCAAGCCGATATTGACGCCAAATACAGTGGTAGTCAAATACCATCATTAGCAGATATGTTTTTGGGTATTATAGGGCCAAATGGACTTTATTATTTTCGTCAAGACCCTGGAATATATAATGTAACTGGTTATCCAGACGAGGCGGCTAAACCAATATTAGATAGACAGTATTACTATAAAAATGATATTACTCACTATAGATTTATGTGCTTGTTTGGAGTAACTGGTTCAGGTGATAATGTGCAACCAAATGCTGCAGACATTCCAGATAAAGGCAATCCACTTCAATATGCTGGGACAACGGCAATTGAATTGAAATATGCGAGTGGAGTTGAAGATAGATTTAGTATTGAGAATCTACATGAACCGTATAAATTACCAGCCGCCCAGCCTGGAGGAGGATCTGCTACTCAGATGGGAGGTCAGCAGGCCACGCTTTTCAATCAGCCAGTTATTTTTCAGTATGAATCCTATTCGAATGGCGGAGTAACTCAGCCGACGCTCAATGATCCTATTGTGACAAGTTGTGGTGTCTATCCTATTGATTGTGTGAGTGGTATAGCCGTGAATAATTTTTCGTTTAACACAGTAAAAGATACCACAGTATATAAGGATCTTGTATTAAATATAAATAAATACAATACAAACCACACTTCAAACCAGTTTTATAGAGAAAAGTTGATTTATGATTTGTTTACAAAACCATACGAGCAATTCTTTAGTAGTGAAAACGAAGCAAAGGCGGTGTGGGAGACTACATTGTGGTCACGACTTGGATTCGGTTACGATCAGTTTGGTGATATTTCTAAGAATTTAGAGGACGTTCATACATTCAGTAATCCCGCCATTGATGATAGTTATACAGACCGTGACTTTGATAAAATTAGAAGTGTAAAACAAAAAGGTATCATCACCCACAATCAATTCAACAATACATTTATTGTTTCATCTGGAGGTTTAGGGATTGCCAATCCTTATCGAAAGCAAGGCACAACAACGAATCAAAATTATACTCTTAGAGCTTATAATACAGCAACCAACGATGTGGATACTTTAGGAGGCGGCGGTTTTCAGCAAAACTACATCAGTCTTTTATGTGATTCTCAGCCGATTGTGGCCGAAGCATTCCCATCCCTCAATGGCGGTCGTGGCTATCTTGTCATTAAATCTGATATAGTGAAGACAAATGCAATCGATTCTAATTCTACCGCTACAACGATTGTGGGGATTGTATCGAAACAGAACGCGAGTAATGACACTCTTTATAACACGATCAATACCACAGAATTTACAGTGACACAGCCGAAACTTCTTAGCACGATAGAAGTGGAGATCGCCAATCCTGATGGAACGATAGCAAGTGATTCTGTTATTGGTAAGAACAACTCCTTCTTATTCAGGATTGAGAAAGCAATCCAGCCCAACTCAATGACTTTAGAATCATTCTAGATACTTTGATATAAATTTCATAATTAAATATATCTATTATTTATATAAATATGGCTTCAGTGAGCGGAACGTCAGAGATCCATTCAGTTATTCTGAACATGAATCAAAATTATTCGAACAACACTGGCTCATCATTTAGCCAAATAGTCAATAAGCAGCTTGAACTTAAACCAAACACATTAGTTGCTTTATATACAGGAAATCTCATTCGCAAACCAATTGTGATAGAAGAAGATATGATTCTTGATATTATATTTGAAAGTGTGTTCCCAACATTTGAACAAGCAACAGTAGCAACTACTTCACAATCCACCTCGATACAAGCATCTATACCACAAGCACTCAGTGTTAATATAGTCAAAGGATACTACAGTAAAATGACCTTCGCAAGATATCTATGTGATTTAGCCAACACAACACTAGAGCAACCCGGTTACAATGGGATAGGCACAAATGTGTTCCCAAAAAGTGCTGGTGCTGAAATGGTATTAAGAATACCATACAGATTACATTTTGAAGCGAAAGACGGTAACGTTTGGCTTGGGCTTAGATATACCCCACTTACGGTCGATAGTAATGTTAACGACTATACTTGGAGGTCATCTTTCGAAGCACTTGACGATAACTGTAATACAAGTAACGGAGTAACAGTAGTAGAGAATGGTAGCCGTCTCATTATGGAGAGTGCATCCAAAATAGACAGTTATGAACACTTCACACTAAGTAATAATCCAATAAAACCGCTATGTTATAGTCATCTTACAGATAAAGATGCTTTGCCGGGTGATTGTGGATGGTCGAGTTTTAATTATAATTTAGATCCTATTGGGTCTTTAGCCGCGCCACAACTCATTGAAATGACATATGCTTTAGATAGCACCTATTTTTCATCGAGATACTGTGACATACTATACGGTCCGCCAGCCCCACCGACGATAAGACTGGTTGATGCCAATGAGAAGCCATTTGTGCCTAATGTCCTGATTGGTGCTTATGTAGCCACAAACTACAGTAATGCCGTAGCCCCAGATATTACAAGTCATACTGTAACATTTTATATAAACAGCAATCTAAGATCGATATCGACAACGGATTACAATCTATCTACTGTAGATAGAAACAGGATATTTGATACTAATGTAGGCTATACATGTGCCGAAATAGATTTACTCGAGTATGACATTAGGTCACTCTATAATTATATGGCTTTTGAATGCTATGCTGTAGATATTCCCACTTATGCGGGGAGTAACCCCAATATAGATAATGGCGAACCTGAAGCAAGTCGAGAATACTATTTCAGATGGTATATTAAATCACCATATGCGAATGATGGCTCATTGACATGTTTATATGACAGTAAACATCAGGGCATCAATATTCCAAAATCTGTGGTAGAAACAGGGTATTTATTTCAAGCCCTACCGAATGTCGATGATGGCGGTTCTCATGAAGTCAGTGGTGGATTATGCCCACAGTTTTTCTTTAAGAATTGCTCCTCTGATTTTAAAGTTTCGAATCCAAAAGTAAATACAATAGTCAATTACCTAAATCAAGGCGATTACTTTAATTATAATGCTGGTATCAGTGCGATTAGTTTTAACCCAACAGACGAGAACTCGGCTTTAGGTGTGGCTACAGTGAGCGGTAGTAAGAATGTATCATCACTCGAGAATATTCTGGGGATAGCAAAGAATAGAGTAAATTCATTAGATGAACCAACATTTATATATCCAAATATGTATCCAAGTAACAAGGATATGAGTGGTATAACACAATTGGGATCTGATAGGATGAGGTATAATATAGAAGTGAATCTCCCAATCAAGGCCTACAATACAACTGAAGAAAGCACAAATGACATAGGGCAGCAGAGAACGATTATATATAATACAAATATGGCGGTAGAAAATGATAATAACCCAACACTTGGTTTAATAAATAAAACTATTGAACCAAATAATATTAAGTATTTATCTTTAAACAATCCAGAACCATTAAAATTAAATACACTGGATATTAAAATCCGTAGAGCCAAGACAAATGAATTGGCGGATGAAATTACAGACGCATCATTAGAATTACTTTTTGTCAGCGACCCAAAAAAATAAATATTAAATTTTAATTAAAATATATCTATAATTTATAAAACATGTCTTACGATCTGAACTCATATTTTCAACTTGGATTAGATAGCGAAGCAACTCCCCAGAATTCACTAGTGATGAATACCATCAGAACTCCGGTGGATTCCCAGTCTGGAAGATCTGGTCTTAATAAGGTTACATTTAAAGTGCCTAAGGCTGGTCTTTTAACCGGCGATTCAATGGTTACTTTTCAGTTAATTGCCAACCCATCGGCTGCTGTAGCACCAACATCAAACGCGACACCTAACTTTGTGAGTGGCGCTTTAGGATGTGTTGAAAGAGCAAGATTGATTATAGATAACAAGGTTCTTACTGATATTGAACGCCCATCTCTTATGGAAATACCTAAATTATATACACGCCACACACAGAATGAAGTCTCCCAGTTAAACTACAAGTTTATGGGAAATCAACTCCAGACCAAAGTCAATCCCCGTGATGGTAAGAATGAATTTGATATATCCAACACCCGCTACCTCAGTGCTGATGACGAAACTACAGACACTCAGAATGTTGTGAGAAACCGCATTACAACCGAGGCGAACTCTAAAGTATATGGTCTTCATCTTAAGCATCTTGGTGCTGAGTTTTTAGAGAACAGATCACTCCCAGTGTTTTTAATGGGTTCAAGAGAAATAATCCTTGAACTGTTTTTCTACAAAGACTGCCGTGAATACATGACGATGACACAGGGTGCTGATGGCACATTAATAGCCGATCAGTTTATTGTGAATGTAGAAACGTGTGAACTTGTTAGCACACACATCCAGATCCCTGATGCTGTGGCCGCAAATGAAATTGCAGCCTTAGCCACAAAGCCTCTGACTTATCCTCTTCTCGATAACTATGTTGTGAAAGGTGGTATTACAACCGCTGGTGTGGATGCTGCTGTATCCAATACATTTAGAATCAACGCCCAGAACCGTGAGTTACATAAGGTGCTGATGGTTCAGACTACACCCCCAGCAAGTAATATTATCCTTAACCGTGTTGCTGCTAACCAGCGGGCGAGGGCTGACGGTGACCATTCAGTTCAGATTAAATCAAATGGTTTAAATCTTTATGAAAGACCTATTACAAATCCTTCTCTGTTCCAGCAGCAGAGTATCTACGCACATGATGGTATGGCTCTCAAGTTGCCTTACAATGCTTTTCATGTAAACAACCGTTTCAACAGTATCCCACAGAGTGCTAAAACCTTATCAAGAGCGATTAATGGTATCGCTCAGTATTTCGCTGTCGATTTTAGAAACGGGAACGGTGGCGTGTTCGGTGCTGGATCAGTGCAGAAACAGGCACTAGAAATTGAATATACTGTCACACCAAGAATTACTAATTTTCCCAAGCAAGACAATTTACAATATAACACTTTGTTCTATTTAACAGTGTCTAAGTTACTTACTATTGGAAGTAAGATGGTAGAGATATCGTTTTGATTATGACTTTTTAAGTGATTTCTTAATAATCAGACTTTTCATATAATTGAATAATCAAAATCATTTTAATTTAACAATTCTTCTTTTTAAGAAAGTTTGATTATATGATTATATAGAATATCATATAATCATATAATTTATAGCATTGATTGCTAAATCAATTATAAAAATATATCTATATATAATAAATGTCCTTTAATATCTCATCGCAGACAGCTCCTAAGATTAAGAAGACATATCAATCTGGATTGTATCTTCCGAATCAAGATCCACAGAAGACTCATGAAAGGGTAAATCATAAATTTTCTGGATCAGTTTTTAAAACGTCTATTCCGTTAACAAGCAATACGATGTTCCCATTTACTAATGTGGATACAAACACACTTAACTTTACTGGAAACACTATGATCGATAGTGATAATTACAATGTAATCAAGGTTGATTTAAACACTCACAAATGTGATAACGCCACAAAACTCAACGTCCATTATTGTCATACAGATACACTTGCTGATTCAAATATCAAATATAGCACTATAATAGCCCCAAATACAAACTTTTATAGGAATTTTCCAATTGAAAACAAATTTTTCAGTGTAAGTTTTGAAAATATGTTTACAGTTGATCCTACAAGTAATGGTATTGTGGAAGGCAATGTGACGCTCAGCCGATATACCGAATTCAATGCTCCAATTCAGACGCAGGATCTTACAGATAGATTCTTACTAAATAACGCTACAAGAATAACGAATAGTTTTGATGACGATATTACATTAGAAAATAGAATTACAGATGTAACTAGATTTACAAGAATGGGAATTACCAATGTCATAACAGCTCTAGAGATGTTAAACTGGGATGAAGGCTCAAACTTTGATTTTGGTAACTCTACGTATTCAACTGTAAATATTGTTAGTAGTGCAGCCGGTGATGCTGGTAAAGAGGTTGCTATTCGTGGATTAAGATCATCAGGAGAAGTTGCTGAAGAATTATTGGTTTTAGGAGGAACAAGTAATAGCACTACAAGTGTTAGATCATATAATTGTATTGATGAAATCAAAGTGTTAAATGATAATAACCTTGGTAATCTGAAGATTAAACGGGCTACAAATGGTGAATTGATGTGTTATAGTCAGACTGAGTCCGGTCGTAGCACAACGCTTTCATACATCAATACTGATAAAGGGAAATCTGTCATTAAGACATTGAGTTTGGTCGGCCATATAGGAATCAACCATGCCACAAAGTTTAGTCTTTATAAAATAAATAGTTCTGGAGAAAGAAAGATGCTATTCAACACTAACATAAAGAATGGTTTTATTGATAATACATATGAGTTGAATGAAATTATGGCTCCATCAGAAAGAGTTTATGGTGAATTAATAAGTGGTTCTACGGTCTCATTGGGGGATGATACTACTATCAGTTCAAGACTTGATATTGTAGAGTATTCAACTAATCCAAATAATGTGATTTTATAAAATTGATTTTATTACAATACTTTTTATTGATTATAAAATGTCGTTACCTTTTGAATTGAGAAAAAAACATAAAAGTAATACTATATCTAAATGGAAAAATCAACTTCAGTTAAAAGAAACAGATGAGTTTATTGAATCACTCTATAATAGATATATTTATGCTACACATTGTGAGTTATGTAACAAAGAGTTTAAAACTACATCAGATAGACATATGGAACATGATCACAAAACAGGAAGATTTAGAAATATAGTCTGTAGTAGATGTAATCAACTAAAACACGATACAGTTAATAAGAATAATACTAGTGGATATAAAGGGATATGTAAGAGACCCC
>VMHT01219212.1_pt1 | contig 19482 bp, 11 predicted proteins | sample 4693611 | NCBI WGS metagenome assembly VMHT01 (sample SAMN12280063, study PRJNA550983) | marine metagenome | isolation source: seawater sampled from same location over 5 years 0.02-0.2 micron viral filtrate | place: USA: collected off the coast of southern California halfway between the port... ...
ACAATAAAGAAATCAGCACCAGTTGGAGGGGCAGAACTAAATACAATATTTGCACCATCTAAAGCAAATCCTTCGCTAGGTTGGCCTGTACCAGAATTAGGTTTTTGTATAACACCTGCAATACTGACAAGCATTTGTTGAGCAAAAGCACCTGCATTGCTTAAAGTAAATTTATACGCAGCACCATTAAATGTTGCACTATTACCACCAGTGCCAGAAAATTGGCTAATAGTATTTATAAAGAAACTACCAATAGTTTGTGTTTCTTCCCATGCACTAGTTGTTCCGTTATAAACAAGTAATTTTTGTAAAGAGGTATTAAAGAATAAATCACCTGCATCAAGATCACTTGTAGGATTACTAGAACCAATTCTATATCTAGCAGCAAAAGCATTAACACCACTAAGGTTAGATGCAACAGTATTAACATTTGCAATGCTGCCACCTACGTTGTTTACGTTTGTTATTGACCCTGCAACTAAATTAACATTTGCTGCGTTACCTGCTACTGAAGTTACATTGCTTGAAATCCCTGCAACAGTATTGACGTTGGCAATATTACCTCCAACATTATCTACGTTAGTTATTGCATTTGCAACTGTATCTATTTCAGAAGTTGCTTCATTTAAATCGTTTGCTGCTGTTACTACTTTTGCAATATCACTTGCTACCGCATTAACATTTGATATGTTAGTCGCTACTGTATTAACATTTGTTATAGCTCCACCTACAGTATTGACGTTTGCTATAGATCCACCAACATTGTTAACATTAGCTATTGCCCCGGCTACAGTATTGACGTTTGTTAAATTTGTTCCTGTTATATTTAAATCTAACCAAGTAGTATTACCAAGGTCATAAACCCTCATAATATTAGAAGTTGTATTAAAGTATAACGCTCCGTCTAGCAACGCATTACCATCATTATCAAGTGTAGGGTTACTGTTTTTAGCTCCTAAATACCTATCATCAAAAGAATCTAATGCAGTTTCCGCTGCGGTCTTAGCTGTTTCTGCTGCTGTTTGTGCTGTTTCTGCTGCCGTCTTAGCAGTTGTTGCTTCACTAGCTTTTGTAGTTGCAGTAGTAGCAGAACTAGCTGCTGATGTGGCACTAGAAGCTGCTGCGGTTTGAGATGACGCTGCTGCTGTTGCAGAACTTGCTGCTGCCGTAGCTGATGATGCTGCGTTGTTAGATGCTGTAGTAGCTGATGCTGCGTCTACAATAAGATCCCAGTTGGCAGAGTTAGTATTGGTTGTTAATGGTTGTGATCCAGAAGATGTATGTGCTGTATTACAAAAGAAAATATTATTAGTAGAAGTATCTTTTACAAGATCTCTTACAGCATAACTAGTACTAGCAGCCCAGTTACCACGGTATGTTCCTAGTTCTTTTAATACTTCAAACTCACCTAAGTTATCAAAACCTAATACTCTGTTTTTACGAGCAGCAGCATTTTCATTAATTTCTAAACTACCAATAGTATTAGTAAGTGAAAATTTAATTGATCTATCTAATTCGTCTTGTTGTTGCTGATGTAATATTGCTGATTTATCTAATGCATCATTAATAACTTCTGGGTAAAATCCACCTTGGTTTGTAAGGTCTGTTCCTTGCAATGATTGAACAGCAGAAGTAATAACAATTTGAAATCCATTAGGTAAATTAAAATTATTACCACCTGATTTTAAAGTTATGCTTCCACCGGGAGTACCGTTTTGGTCTTGGTTTAAAGTAACTATATAATCATTGTTAGCACCAAGAGTTAATGTTGTTTCTATACTTGTTGCTACTTCTAGTTTTTTTACAACTATTTCAGAATCTGCAAATACTTTGAAGGGAAACGGATATTGATGAGTATTGCCATTCCCAACTAAATTATTTGTTTTTCGTGTAGTCGAATTTATTGTCATTAATTAGACATCTTCACTATCTTATTAAGGTTAGCTTTAGATCTTTGTATTACGGTCACACCTTTATCTTTTCCTACCTTCACCTTTTATACCAAATAGATATGCTCTTATTCGATCTATAGGTCCTCTTGGTTTCCACTTACCGGCTTCTTCATCAACGTATATACCAATTGGTTTAGCTATAAAGTATGTTGGTACTCTTGTAAATAAAGATGATAATGTTAATATGCTTCGTACTTCGTGACCTGAGATATCATCATCAGGGTCAAATAAACTCATTACAAATCTTGTTGAACCTTGAACAGTACTATTAATTAAAGATACTGAAGGACTTACTGTAATACGATCATTGTATGCTTTATCGTCAAATTGATTTATAGGCATCATTAACATATTACCAAGAGGTACAAATGACGTGCCATATCTTAATGCTGACATATAACCAAATTCAAAAAAATCATCAATGTAGCCATCTTCGTCATCATCAACTAATCCACCACCTGCTAATTCTTGTATAGCTTCAGAAACAAGAGCAGGTAACATAAATCCAAACATAAATGTATAGATCAATTGACCACTAAACCGTTTAGAAGTAAATCCTAATTCTTTAATTAATGATTTATATGCTGTTGCATTAAGATTTGCCTGTCCATTAAAATAACTAGAAAATTGAAACATTGCATTAAAAAATGGACTTGTAGTTTGATACGCTGCTCTATCTTCTGGTAACAAACTATCTTGTGTCATACGCACAGCACCATCTGCTTGTTGTATAGCTTCTTTTTGTACATCTGCTTCAAGCATAGTTTTAGGTGCATTTGCTAAAACTTGATTGTATTTAGCTATCCACACAACACTATCTACATAATTCTGAAAAGCTTGTTGTACAAAATATGCGTGTTTAGCTACCCATCTTTGCATTTTTTCGTATTTTTCTGGGTTTAATGTCAACTCATTCATTAAATTTTGTACGTCAAACATTTGATTTACTTGACGATCAGCCATAAATGGTGACATCTGTGCTATTTCTTTTGATATTTTATGCGGTTCTCTTGTATATCTTTTAAAAGCATCATTTAAATATTTACCTTCTACTTTTATTTTTGCAGGTAACAAACCTGTAACCTGTTGCATACCATTTTTTAAACTTAAGAACATATAGTTTAAGCTTGTTGATCTTGTCATATAATTAATGCCATCGTTGTACCATGCTTTCTTTCCAAGCGTAGATTTTTGAGAAGCAGAATTTCTTAGCCAAGGTATAAGCATATCTTTAATTGCTCTATCATCAACTCTGTTTAATTCTGTAGAAAATTCTTTGTTATTAAATAATTTAACTAAATCTGTAACAGCAGGTTGAATGTAAGCAAAACGTAAGGCGTTATCCATATGTGTTGCTTGTAAACCTAAATTAAGACTTAATGCTCTATTAACTTGTGTTCTAGGTTTTGTAAATCCTCTCTCTACTGCCGGAACTGAATATTGCATTTCTTGTCTAATATTTCTCAAAGTCTCATCTAAACTTAGATTTTTTGTTACTAAATCTGGGTCAGCCACAGCAGGTACATAACCACCTGCATATGTACCAAATTGATTAACAATAGGTGTTGCTTCTACTTCCTTAAAATAATATCCAAATATATCTTTATGTGCCTGTTGTATTATTGGCAACATTTCTTTATTTAAATTAAAAACTCCTTGTATAAAATCAAAATCTTTACCTGTGAGAAATCCTTCTTGTATCATGCGGTCAACAAACGCATCCCATTTAGAAGTATCTAATACACCATCTTTAATTTCTCCCCATCCTCTACCTACAAGTAACTTTGTTAAATTACTTTTATTTCCTGTGTGTAACATTGCTGCAAGCAATTCAGCCTTGCCCATTCCTCTTTGTCTGCCAAATGTAAATATGTTTCCATTTTTACTTACTAACTCAGGTGCTCTAATTTTGCCTTTACTAAAATCTGCTTGTGCCAACAAATCAACATAACGCCCTGTCCATTTAGGTCTTTCTTCTCTCCATTTAGTAATTGGATCTTTTAAAGTTCGCCAAATATATTTTGTAAAAGGACCTGCAACGTCACCTTCTTTTTTCATAAACACGCCATCTTTTAAAACTCTTGCATATGACTTGTCACCTGCAAGTCTTGCAACTTCACCGTCTTTACTGTCGCACCAATGTTCAACACGCCTTAACATTGCCTTTAAACCTTCAAGTGCATTTACTACCCTTTCCCACGGTGACAATGCACCTTGTTCTCCAAATTCAATAGATGGCCTTGCATCCATATTTTTTAAAGGTGTAACCAAATCATCTACTACTTTTTGTTGTGCAACTAATCCTTCTGCTGTTCTAAATTGCTTATCACGTTTTGATTGATAATCTAAAGATTGAATCAATTCATATAAAGTATCAAAATCTTGTGCAGTTAAATCTTTTATTTCACGACCTTCTAAATCTCTACCTTCATCAACAATTGGAGATAATTCATCGTACATAGCTTGATCATAATTTTTTAAATCTTTTAAATAATTAACGCCATCTTCAACAGTAGGTCCTTCTCCATAAAAAGATAATATTTGTTTAGCAGCATTTACATAATTCATTTCCCTAGTTTTTTGGTTTTTTGGATTGTATTTAAACAACACATCAAATAATTTTCTAGCTCTATCAACTTCTTTATGTATCTCTACAGCTTCACGAGCTAATTGACTATTAATTAATTCTGATTGCTTTGCTTCTATAACACCTTGATCATCGCCATCTCTCATAGCTTTCTCTAAAAGTTTTCTTGCTCTTCTTTCGTTTTGTGCATATTTAGTTGGTCTTATATCACGCAATCTTGTTTTTCTTAAAATTCTTTGGGCTGCTTGCCTAGCTGCTGCAACTTGAAAACGTACTGGTTGTGTAGTCTTAGTTATAAACCGTAATTCTATTGCTAAAAATCTTGCTCTAGCTTCATTATGTAATGCTTCTTGCAATGCTAATTCTTGCTGTCTTGGATCATTCATATCGCTATATTCATCTAATATACGCTTGTCTGTACGTTCTTTAATAACATCTTCTATTTTTTCTAGATCTACTAATGCATTAATCATTTCTACTGGATCTTCAAATCCAAATTGCTCTGCAACCATATCAACAGGTAAACCACCATTTTTAGTTACCATGCTATTACTGCCACCTTTAGATAATTGTTTAATTTCAGTTTGAAAATCATAAAAAGGTAATAAATTTTTAATTGTCTCTACATTTATTTTTGTAGTACCTAATGCTTGAAAAGGATTGTTATTTTTATCTTTCCATTCACCTTTCTTTAAAAACTTTTGCAATTTATATATAGTTTCTTGTTCGGCTTTAGCGGTTTCTTCTGCTTCTATTTGTTTGCGTATTTCTTTTGCTTCTTTTTTTTGTAATTTTTTAAATGTTTCACTTTTATTTTTTAACCATTTCATTTGACCCATACTAGCTTTTGTCAAAATATCTATGGCAGCTTCTTGTGTTTCTTGTATAGCATCTGTATATTCTTGCCATGTTTTATTGTCCATACCGCTTTGCTCTTGTGTTAAGAACATTGGTTGCATACCATATACTCTTTGTGAAAATTGTATTTGTTCTTCACTAGCCAACATACGATCCATTACTGCTTTAACTTCTTCTGTCAATACAGGTAAATCTTTTCCATTTTCTTTTTTATAAATTGCATTTAATTCATCTCGAATTGACTTATATATATTTCTTACATACTCACCAAATCTCATAAATATATTTTGCATATCTATATTTGGTGCAGCTTTTTCTTCTGCTATATAGATTTCATAATTGTATGCAAATGATTCATGGTATTGTCTTTTTTGATTAAGATCAAATTTGCTCCATGTTTCTACGTCTTTAACTCCCCAGAAATTCAAAAGCACATCAAAATCTTTTTGTATATCTGGAGGTGCTTGTCCTGATAAAACTAAATCTTCCATAACACTTAACATAAAGTGTGCTGTTTCATGGAAAAAAGTAGATATATCAGCTTCTTGATTTAAAAATATAGTTAAAGTTTTAGGATCAAATCCACCTCTTGAATCTTCAAATTTATCTTGTTGTAAAAATTCTCCTGTTTCTACTTGAATAGATCCTCTAGGCTTTCCAACTGAGAGTCTGAAATCTCTTCGTCCGTTAGGGAATTCATCATCGAGACTAAGTCTAGTAGGGTCGATTCTGATGGCAACTGCTGTATTGCCATAGCCAGTATCTGCGATAGCTCTGGTGGTAACGTAGACATCAGGTTCTGCAACACTTCTGAGTTCACCTGTAGCTTTGATTCGTTCTGCGTTTGCTCTACTGGTGTGGTGGTAGACGGTAACTGTTCCGTCTGCATTAAGGGGGAGTCCTGTAGTCTCGTCAATGTTTGTTCCTTCTGATTCGAGTCCTTGTTGTTGGAAAGTATCAGTTCCTCGTACAATTCCAGATTCTCCAACATCTCGTTGTGTGTCTCCTGATTGCTCCTCGGATTGTATTGATAACTCATTGTCTACCTCCTGTAATGTAGATTGAATTTCTGTTTCTGATATACCCATTGTAGCAACTAAAGATGCAGCAGCATTGGCATAGTCGGGTGCTGAGTTATCTTCGTAGCCTGTTTCTACTACTGCTTCTTTTAATTTTGCAGAATCATATAATTTTTTTTCTGGATACCAAACAAGTGCTTGTAAATCTGCCATTGTTAAGTTTGGATTTTGTTGTTGCATTACTGGCAATACTTGACTAAAAACTTTTTCTATAAACCTTCTTTCTGGTGGTCCTTTAGGTTGTTCTTTTTGACCATCTAAATACCCTGCTAATGAATTACCTGCTTTGCGTATTTCATCTCCAATACCTATTCTAAGTTCACCTTTTATAGGTTTACCTTTAATACTTGTTATTGTGTTTGCAACATCATTATTTGGGTCAACTAGTGATATTGCTGCCATTAATTTACGATTAGCAGGTAAAGCTGTTTTAGTTTCTATTCTTTTTGCAACTGCATCTATATCACCTAAAGTAAGTTTTCTATTTATTATTTTTTCAAATTCTTTTTTTTGTTCTTTACTTAAAGCTTTTATATATTGTTTTAATTGGTTACGTTTAGTTTTAGCTTGCTTTGTATAATCAGTAACTAGCGTACCTGTCATTCGACCCCATGTACGCATAGCCCATCTGTCTAAAGTTAATTGTTCATAATTGCCGTATAGATTTGCAAAAAACCCATTACCAATTTTAGGGCCTATAACAGCAGCACCATACACTATTTCAGTTTTACCAAAATCTTTTATTTCTACTCCTGTATATGTTTCTACTTCTTTAACTGTATGAGTTGTTTTCATAAATTGTTCAACATCTTCTATACCTTTTTCTTCTATTAATCTATTTATTATTTTAAAACTTTTTGTCATTGCACGACCTGCTTTACCTGTTCCAAAAGGTATTGGAAATGTGCCATTTTCTTTCCAATAACTATATACTTCATTAGCTAGTTCAAAGTTTTTATCTACTTTAATACCGTTAGAAGTGGTTGCTAATGCCCAAGTAAAAGCAAAATTTGATGCTGTATCAGTAGTTAATTCTGGATGTATTTTTGCTAATAATGCTTTAGCTTTTGTAACTTTTTCGTTATACCAACCTATTGCGTTTGGATTTTCTATTAATGCGTATTGTGCATCTGCTAATAATGTTTGCACAAGATATTTTTCTACTTCAACTGTAGGTTGTGATAAATCTATCCCTGCTTTTTTTGCTTCTTTTAATACACGATTTTGTATTTCTATTTTAAAGTCACGATTAGTTGCAAAAGGTTTGCTACTTGCAAAATTAAAATTTTCTACAATTCTTGCTATTTGAAATACAGCTTGCGGTACTAATTTACCTTGTTCTTGTGGCTTTGCTTGTTGTGAAAATATTTCACGTTCATTTTCAAGATCACTAATTTGATCATTAATTGCATCTGTTTTAGTCTTCCAATTTTGTAGTTCTGCTTCTTCAGTTGGTTCTGGCCCTAGTTCTTTTAACTGCTGTCTTAACTGTCCTATTTGATTATTAGTACCGTCTAATAATTTAGCAACTTCTATTTGATTAGGTCCAATAATTCTTATTGGGTATTTTTTAAAAACTTCATCAGGTAATATTCCTAATCTATTTCCTAATGTAATTGCAAGATTTTGATAAAAAGTAGCACCTTCTAATTGACCTCTTCTAGTAGGAAATTTACCAGAACTTTTTAACATTGCAGCCATATCTTTTTTTACTTTGGTTGCACTAGCTCTATATTTTTTTGTTTGGTTTGCATCTCTATTTGCTATTTCAGTAGCTTCTTTTTCTAACTTATCTTTATTGGCTTGAAAATATGTTTTTTCTGCTTGGCTAAAACTTTTGTCTTTATCAAATCTTCTATGCTGTTTTAATATACCGTCTAAGTTTGTACCTACAAGTTTTGTAGAGTATTCACCAATAGGAACTACAATATCATTTCCCGATATTGTACCTGTATTGTTAAACACTTCTAATTGTCTAGCTATTGTTGGCGATACTTTTTTTATGTCATTTATATCTAGACCTAGTTCTTTCATTGATTGAGCAAATGCTTGTGCATCAAAATACACATCAGTTATTCCTTTTTCATTTCCAATTGCTTGAGTTACACTTTGAAAATCAACTGGGTTTCTTTCCTTTAACTTACTTTCATTTGCTTGTTTTTCTAACGCTTCAAAAAAGACCTCTTGTCTTCTAGCATTTTTCATTTTATTAACATCTGCTATATATGTAGGACCACCACCAACTAAACCTACTACAGACATACCTTGTATAGTTCTGTAAAAAGTCATTGCTAGTTGTTTTCCAACTTCAGATATTCCTTCCCAACTTGTAAATTGTGATTCTACGTCTTCTCTACTGTCATACATTACAGCTATTTCACGACCTATTATTTGTGTAAGTTCTTGCAATGTTTCAGTAGCTGATTCTCCTAAACCTGCCTTGGCATAATTCATAGCAAAGTTTTTTAAAGCATATCTTCCACCCGGTTTAAGTAATTCTTTGGAAATTTGTTTAGCTGCTGCTCTAGTTAATAATTTTCTTATAGGTGCAGAAACAATACTCATTCCCCAAATTTCTAACGCTGCACTAGTTAATCCAACACCAGTTGCAATCCATTTAGAATGATTTTTATCAAACCCTGCATCTACCAAAGAAAGATAAGAATTACCAGATTCAACTGCCCACGAGTCATAAGCAAGTGATCCTAAAAAACCAACAACAAATCCACCTTTAGCAGTAAAAGCTGAACCCGGTCCTGTCCAAGAACCTAAAGCTCCACCAACAACTGCACCTGCTCCACCTTTTGCAAATGCGTGTGGCAAAGTTTTTGAGTATTGTCCAAATATTGCAAAACCTTCTTCAAAAGGACCAGTACCGTCTGCTTCTAATTCTTTCAACCTAGCATCTATTTCTCCTAGTTCATCTAAAGTTTCTTGGTCAGGATTAGCACTCCATTGTAGTTCAACACCAATATGACCTCTTCTAGTTTGCAATCTACCTTTTTCCCAACCTTGCATCATGTTTTCTGGGATTTCAGTAAAATCATGGAATAACTTTTCTAGCCCTTGTAAATTATCTATATTGTCATAAGCTAAAGCTGCAAATTTAGGATCAGTTAATTGTTTATGTAAAACAGGGCTATATCTGGCTAAATTTAAACTGTTTAAATAATCTTCTTGTTTCTTTCTTTTCATCAATTCTATTGCTTTATCGCTGTCTAAAGAAAGAGATTGTGGTAGTCCTAATTCATCTGCAAGTCTTAACGCTTCACCTACTCTGTTAGGATCTCTTGCCATAACAGCTTGTAAATTTTGTTTTACTTTTAAATCTGCAAGTTTTTTATCTTGATCAATAAAAGATTGATACAAGTTAGGTCCATTTTGTATGCCCGAAGCGTAATTATTGCCAACAATTAAATTACTATTGTCTTCATCAAGACTTTCTTCTTCTTTAAAATCTTTAGCTATGTTGTCGTAAATGTTTGTCATTTCATATTACTTTGTAAAAAATCAGCTGAATACGCATTCATGTCTAAATCATTATCAGCCGTTGGCCTTCCACCACGATCCCAAAATATGGCTATATTTTGTGCTGTTACTGGTATGCCATTGTCTAATAATATTTGTACTATATTTTCTCTTTGATATTTATTTATATCTTTTATCCACACAGTTTTGCCATTTGCTTTGACGTATATATCATCAAATTGATCTTCATCTATTGATGCAAGAGGTAACGCAAAATCATCGCCACCCATATTCCATGCCCAAGTCCATTCTTTTGGATCAAGTATTACTTTGTCATTTAATATTTCAACTAACAATTCTCTTTTTCTTTCACGACCTACTTTGTTACCAGTTTTTCGTTCTTCTTCTGCTATTGAATTTCTCCATGCATCTTGTATTTGTATGTAATCATCTTTAAGTGTATCATCAGCATCTGTTCTATATAAATCAGCAAACCCTGCTTTTTTTAACTCATTTTTAAGCATAATGTTATCAGTACCTACAGCACTTACATCTTCACTAGTTTTTAATGAGTCTGCATAAGCAGTTAATTTTGCGTAATCAACTTTGTTTAAACTAGTACGATACATTTCTAAATTATTTTTTAATTCTCCGGGATTATCAATAAGCTGTATTACTGCGTTTTTATCTGACTCTAGTGGCTGTCCTTTTTTTAATCTTTCTTGATCTTTTAGCGTAAACATACTTATATCTATACCATTAGCTTCAAGATCTCTCCACCCACCGTCTTTAGACAAGGCTATTTCTTGTGCTTTTAAATATGTTTCATTATATTGATTTGTTCTTTGATCATTTAACTGGTTGTATTTTAATTTTAAATCTTCTTTTGCATAAGCTAATTGTTTAGGATCATCTATTGTATTTTCTAAATGTTTTTCGTATACACTTAATGGTTGTAAACCTGTTACACCATTAACGTCTTTGTATCTAACACCTTCTTGTAAAATTTTTATATCTTTAATTACTTGATTAGTATATTTTTTATTATTAGTTTCCCACTCTGCTGTGGCATTTTCGTATTGTTTTGAACCTGATTTTGTATTTGGGTAATCATCGCGGTTTGGTTTTGCTACATTATTTGTAAATTTTTTATCAACTTCTTTAATAAATAATTTATTAAACTCATTTAAAACTTTTGCATCAATTTCTCTTTTATATCCTTCATCAGTTTCATATTTATCTTTATCAATTTTTACATTTTTAAGTGCTTTTGTATAAAACTTGTCAGCTTTTTCTACACCTATTGTCTGTATAGCAAACAAATGTGATGGTTGATTTACTTCACTTATTAATATAGTAGAATCTGCTTGGAAAAATTTTGATTCATTTCTTTTTTGTTCTAATATATTAACCCTTTCATCTCTAGTAAAATCTTCTACGTTTAATTCATTTGAATGAAATCCATCAATACATATTCCGTCATTATTATTATCTTCATTATTATTAGATGCTAAACACAATGTAAGATTTGCTTGGTTTGAAAAACTTGTATCTGTTGGATTATTGTTATTTAATATATGATTTACTATTTCACCGGCATTATAATCTTTATGTTTTTCTTTAACTGATTGCACTAAAACTGCTGCACTATCTTGATCTATATCACCTGCCTGATAATGTGCAGTAATGTATTCAGTTATTTGCCCCCATTTTTCTTGTTTTGCTAAAGTATTTATTACACCTTCATGGATTTTCATATTATATTCACTAACTCTTCTTAGCCACTCTTGACTTGTTTTTTCGCCCCTAGTTATTAGTCCATCATTTATTGCTTGTTCTTCTAATAATTGTAAACCTGCTACACGACTTGTATTGTGTTCACTTGTAGGATCTTTCCATGCTTCTGCATCAACAATAGAAGCATTTTGATAATTACCAATTGTTACTTTACGTTCATTATCTGCATAATCACGTTGTGCTTTTATTGAATGTGTAGTCATGCTTGATTGTGCTGACTTAATAGACACCTGTGCCAGATTTTCAAACATATATTTAACAACACCGTTACTTGCTTTACCTGTGTAATTTTCTAATAAATCTTTTATTTTGCCGTTATATACATCGTATTGTCTTTTTGGTTCGCCACCTTCTGTATCTGAAGGAACTGTGGCAACAGCAAGTGCTCCTTCTAAATCTAAATAATCTCGTCTTATAGTATCTAAATCAGAATAAAAATTATTAAATAGTTGCTTAGATTCCGCATCATTTATTTCGTCATCTATTTTATTTAATACTTGCCCAAACTCTTGTTGAGCTTTACCCATGCGGATTATATCGTCAGATACTACATCTTGTTGTGGTTTTACATCAGTAGCACCAAACTGCACTTCAGAACCTGTGTCTACCTGTTGAGTTAAGTTGTAGTTTTGAAAAGGTACTTTTGCCATAATTATGTAACGGTTGGTGTTGCTGTTGTTGCTGTTGTATTTGTCAACATTCCAGATGGCAAACTACCAAGAACATTACCTGTGCCTGTTAGCAAACTACTACTCATATTCATAAACGGACTAATAGAAGATGCTGTAGCAAACATATTGCTTGCACTCATTCCATACATACTTCCTTGTATTCCTAAACCTACAGCTTCTAATCGTTTGTTTTCTGCTGCTCTAACTTTATTAGAATTCATTGTCATTTTATCTATTTCTGCCAAAATATCATTACTAATTATCGACTCTAAATTACTACCTACACCTCTTACACCACCTCTAGATGCTATAGATACTATGTTTTTAGATTTTGCCTTTCCCTGTTTTAAAGTCATTATTTGATATTGTTTATTAAACGATCTCATTATGTGTTGTGCTTGACTTTCTTTTTGACGCATATTAAAAAGAGACATATCTTTTTTATGCTGCAAACTTAAAGCTAAACTTTTTGTTTTATATTTTTCTGCACTTGCTGCGTAAAAAGAACCAACAGCACCACTTACTGCACCAAAACCTTGTGTAATTATCCCTGCTTGACCTAAAGGACTTAAATCACTCCAACCTATTTTAGCCATTTTTTTATCCTCGTTGTCATAAGTTCAACACTTCCTTATTTTTTAGTATAACTACATAATATCTGCTTACGGTCACACTATCCACCCATAGCTACTTCTAATGTTAAACCTACAATAGTTAATGGTAATGGGTCAGTTTGTCGTACAAATAATTGTCCATTATCTTGCCATTGAGGTGTAAGCATAATTTTTATATCTTGTGTTTTTAAATCTGGTGGCGATCCATATGGTTCTGTTGTACGTTGTTTTGCTTCGACCAATTTATCCGCAGAAGGACCAGCAAAAATACCAGATGATTCTAATACCCGTAGGAATACATGGTTTAAATTTTTAACACGGCCTTGTCCAAATGCTTCTATTTGTAATGCTAATGGTAAAGTCTGCAAATCACTTTCATAAGGTAAACCTACATGAACAACACTAGATGCTCGATCTAATGTAATAGAACCGCTAGAAACTACTTTTTGTGGATGTACAGCACCATCAGCTAAGATGCTTACTGTTTTGCCTTCTAAATGTGATAATCCAGCAGTAAAAACATTTCTTGCCACTTCAAAATTTGTTAGTCCTGTATTTCGTAAACTAGCAGGTAAATCTACGTCTAATTTAACTGTTGCTACGGTTGCACTACTAGTAGAAACAATATTGCATCTGTAATAAGTTGTGCCGTTTACTAAAACAATTGCATCGCCAATATCAGCAACACTAGGAGGTGCATTAAATAAATTGTAATTAGCAGTTATAGTAACGCTTTCACCTCTTGTATAATTTGTACCGCCAGATATAGTTACGTTTTGGCCTGTGTTTGTATTTGTACCATTATATGTTGCCCCTGCATCTACAAAAAAATTATCTCGTTGCGTTTCATATAGCCTTGTACCCATCCGTTCTATATATCGTTTACTTGCACCATTAATAGTTCTTTTTACAACGCAATAAGTAACGTCATCATTACCTTCAGATACGCAAGCTACACTTTCAAACAAACCATCTGTATCATGCTGATGCCATGCACCTATTTGTTGCTCTGGTACATATGTAAGACCTAATAATTTACCACTACTACTAACTGCCCACACAATAGGTATTGGTGATTTTGATAAACCCATATCTACAATTGTAAAATTATCAAATAAATGCGGAGCACGAAGAGATAAATCACCTGTAATAAATCCATTAGCTTGCCAGTTATAACCTAATTCTCTTACATGACCGCCACGAGCAGCACCATATACCAAACTATTATTGACAATTACTGGTTGTGAATTATTAGCACCAACATATGATTGTGGCTTTACTGATATAGATGTAGGTGTTATGGCATCACTATTAACAGAAGTTACTCTCCATTCTGCTGATCCTGTAAGCATAAGTAAATTTGTTAAAGGGACAATATGTCTTATAGTATTTGCTTCACGAGCAGCAACTCTAAACTCAATACGATCATCATCTCGTATTGGTAATCCAAAAGACATATTACTTTCAGTACCAGATTTAGTCATCCATATGTTTTGTGGTGCATTATTTGTACCTGCAAAAACTCTACGTTGTTCAAAATAAGATACAGCACCGGGATAATTACCAGTACCTACAAAATCATTTTCATGTATTGGTGGTGTTCTAGAAAAGTCTGGTGAAATATTATCGTCTACAAGTGTTGTTGTAGTTGTTTCTCCAAGAAATCCATATATACCACCTTGTTGTTTATAAACTCTATATCTACTAGCATCAGTTACTGAATTCCATGTAATAGTATTTTTTGCTCCAGTAACAAATATATTATTATTTACAGATGCAGCAGATGATTGATTACTTTCATCTACTAAATTTGCTTTTACTGCCGTAACAACATATTCATGTGCTTGATAAGTATCTGTATTTGTTGTAGTAGATGATGGTATATACATAGAAGAACTAACACCAGTAGGTGCTGCCAAAGGACTACCAAAATCAATTACACGCAATTCCCATTGTGTTGCACCAAGTCTTCTTAATTCTCTAGGTGCATGATTAGGATGCACTATTGTTATAACGTCAGCAGATTGTACATAATGTACATCAAACAATTCTGCTTCTAAATATGGATGTGGTACTTCATACGTCATATCAGCAGGTAATGCATACCAATTTGTAGAGTTTGGTGGCTGACTATTAGAATGAACAGTTTTAGAATAATAATTTGTACCGCTATGTTTAGCTATTGAACCAACTACATAATTAGTACCGCCACTCCATGCTGATCCATCGCTATAATTTAAAGTTAGTCCTTGTGTATGAAACCTAAAATATTGATCACCAAACTCAATTACCATAGTTTGAGTTGTATTAAATGTAAAAGATAATAACCTTGTAGATTTTGCACTATATTTAACTTCTTTTACAAAAGCAAATCCCGGTCTGTTTTGGGCAGGTCCTTGTGGTTTAGCAATAAAATTACGCATTGTTGCTGCACCTTGTTGAAACTTATTATCAGCAATACGGCCAAACATTTCTGGTGATATTTCACCAGCAGAAAATGCTTGTTTAAAATTTCGTGTTACAGGCATAGATTACCTCCCAGATGTCCAAGGTACTATATGTTCTACTGTTATATCTCTGTGTAAATTATCAGATTGTTTTGCACTATTTAAATAATTTACCATCATTTGAGAACTACGTTTTGCTTCTGCTGCTCCTTGATCACCTTTAATTACAGGACCTGCAAGCATAGATGCCAAATGCCATGACAACGTAACAACAAATAAAGGAGAAAATAATGACGAATCAGTTATAAACGATTGATATCGCAACATTGCATTTTCTTGATTTGTGTAAATATATTCACCTTCTACTGCAAATTGTTGTGGTGTATATTGCCCTGCCACAATTGTTGGTGCATAGTTAGATGTTATTCCTCCGGGAGTATCCCCTGCTGACATTCTTGTAGCGTAATCGTTTTGTGAAGTAGGAGATATTATTGCAACAGGAGACATCATATCCGCAGGTGCAACATATGCATAATCCCATTGGTCAAGGCTATTAGTAGTAAGTGCTAAATTTCCACGTTTGGCTGCAAAATTCCATGTATGCATTTCTAATAAACTGTTTCTAGCAATTGGATAAAAACGTGCAGCTTTTTCTGCTTGTGCCGATCCCTCTGGTGGAGATAGCGATGCTATTGTTGCATCATCACCCAAATGAGCTAGGGCAAGGTTGCAAATATCTACTTCGGTTGCCATTACATCTCCTATAAAAAGAGGAGCATAGCAGTAATACTACTAGCCCCCTGTAAGTTAAATAAGAAGACTAAACCTATTTACTAGCTGCTTCAAGTTGTTTAATCAGAGTATCTTTTGTTTGTCTTCTATCAAGTTCAAGACCGATAGTGCGACCATAAACTTCAAGTTCTGCTTTAGTCATCAATTCTAAATTAGTAGTCTTTACTTCAGACGCTACAGGTGTAGTAGACGCTACAGGTGTCTGAGGTTCTTGACCACTAATCAATACAAGATGCTTGCAAAACTCTCCGTTATACTCAAATTCTTCGTCAGCTTCTCTCATGGATTGACCAACGAAACACTTAATTTTTGCTTTGTAAATAGGCATAAGTCTTTTTTAGTTTAAGCTACGGTAAAGCCAGAAGCATAGAACTTCCTACCATCACCGATTGTTTCTACTACGTCAGCAGTAACTTTACCAGCGTTAAAAGTACCTGCAATTGTGTATCTAGCACCTAAATATCTTTGGCCTTTGCCAGCAATATCTGGGTTAATACGAACAACTACATTTTTACCTAGTGTTAATGCTGCTGTAAGGATAGCATCGGTGCTACCAATTACAGTAGGAGAACCTAAGTTTGCTGCTGCACTACTAATAACTTCAAACTTTACGCTTGTACCATTAGCTAGTGCTTCTGTTACTGCAAAGTTCATATACAAAGCAGTACCTTCACCTACATCTCTAGCAACACTTAAATCAATAGTGTTTGTAGAAACAGCAGTTGTAGTTAATGCTTGATCTTCGCTCACTCGGAGCAGTTTGTCTGTAATCATTTTAAGAAATTCTCCAAAAAAATAGAAATAAATATCTTGTAACTATTAAGTCACACGAGCTTCAGCATTGATTAGTGCATCTACTCTTCTTAGAGGAACACCCAAGAATGATAAGTAGCTTTGTGCTGATCCAAACTGAGATAAACCTTCTTGTATTGATAATACATTTTGTGATTTATCAAGTGCAGCAATACTCATGCCTGAGTGAACAGTTCTGTTCATATAGAACGCTGCTCTTCCCATAGCCATGTTTGGTATTCTGTATAATGCTCTAGCCATCAATTTAACTAAGTTAGTTGATGCAGCAGCAGTTTGTGTATTAGCACTACCAAGTAGGTCAGAAATGTCAACGTTGCAAATACGAACAACGTATCTCCAATCTTTAACAACCAAACCGTTTTTCCATTGGTAACGAGTAGCAAAAGCTTGTAACCTTGTACCGTCACTATTGTAAACAGTTTGCTCACCAAGATCTTCGTGTGTTAAACCTGCTTTAGATCCTTTTGGAAAAGGACAATAAACAGTATTGTCACCCCAAACAACTAGATAAACAGAAGCGTTATCAGAACCTGATCCACCTGCATCAAGAATGTTTACAGCATTATCTGCGGAAAGATCACCGTATCTTGGTGCAAGACCTAGAAACTTTTTAGGATCTGTTCCGGGATTACCGTAGAACATTGTCTCAGCTTGAGTCTGGTTCATTGCTTCCAAGAACGCAGTATCTTCAGATAAACGGAACTGTGCGGTGTTACCATTTAACATTGCTAAGTCTTTGTCTACTTCAGAACGTGCTTCTAGGATTCCGCAAGCTTCATCAATTTGTGCTGTTGTTGACTTGCTTGATGGAATACCTTGGTTTAATGCTCTCCAGTAAACACCGGGTAAACCTGTTCTGATAACTACACGTTCACCAGTAGGTAAATTACCTTCCTTAAAAACGCAGTCATCTAGTATTTCGTTGCTCTGTGATAACAGTTCTGCAACGATTGGAACTCTACCGTCTGGGTCAGATCTTTTTGCCCAATCCGCTAGTGTTAAATTTGCTGTTGAGAGTGTAGCCATTTAATAACTCCTTACTTGTTTTGCTGATTAGAATATAGTGCATTTGCTATGCCGTTAAAATCTTTTGGAATACCATTGCTTTTAGCATTAGCACCTTGAGAATTACCAACATAACTGTCTTCACTAATTGCCTTACCTGCTCGGTACATAAACCGAATTACTTCGGGATGGTTTCCCAAGCCAGATTCTGACAGCAACTGTTTAAAAGTAGAAGTACCGAAAGCATCAAGGGCTGATTTTGCAACTTCTAGATTGGCATCAAAAGTTTCGCCACCAAATTCATCATCTGATTTTGAATTTTCTGCCCATTCTACTCGTGCCTTTTCAACCTGTTCTGCTTGTCTTGCCTGTATTACAGGTGCGACTTTGTCTAATACTTTTTGTGCAGCTTCCTGTGGCAGGTCAAGTTCTTTAGCGACTTCACCGAATGCAGTTAATACATCGGGGTCGAGTACCTCTGGTGCGTCAGCCACCTTATCGTTGAACTCGTATTTCTCAGGAGCACCTTCTGGGGTTTCCTGTTCGCTAGTTTCACTTTCAACAGAGGATTCATCCGAATCTTGTTGATCCGCTACAGTTTCAGCTTGTTGCTGTGTATTTTCAGTATTAGTAGTTTCAACTGATTGATCAGTTTGTGTTCCTTCTACTGCTTGCTGTGTGCTGCCTTCATTGGTTTGGTTGGCTTCCGTCATCAGCGTTTCTGACATTTTTTTGCTCCTTAATCATTGTCGGGTATAGTTCTGGGCAGAGAGTGTGGATTAAGTTTAGTATTTGCAAACCATAATTCCTGTTACCTTCGCTAAATGACATTGCCATTGCGTTAGTGTTGAACGATGATCGGAAAACACCTGCTTGCTCCAGAAGTCTCCAGATTAATCTGCGACCCCTCTTGCTGCTCATCAACCATTTGATGTCCGACTCTTCATTTTGGCGGTCAATTCTTTCTTCAGACTTTTTATTGTCCTTAGATTTTTGTTGACTCTTGAGGTCGAGAGGATTGTATTCACTCATGCTCTAATATATCTAGCCATAACCGTGTTACGGTCACACCTTATGCTTTTTTAGTTTGGCTATTTTTTAAAGCTTCGTTAGTTGGTGCTCCTTTGCTTCCTTTTTTACGCATACGTTCACCAGAACCATCCTTAATTCTTTTACGCTTTGCGTGAATGTTTGCCCATAATCCCTGATTTTTCATAATTAATCCATGTTTGAATTTGGATAAAGTTTTTTTAATGCTTCTTCTTTTTTTTTCTTTTCTTCTTGTTCTGCTTTTATTCTTGCTTTTTCATCTTTATCTTCTTTATCTTTTCTAATCATTTCTCTGTACCTTTTCTTATACTCAGGTAACATCTTTGTAAAATTTGGATCTTCCATTTAT
>VMHT01044125.1_pt1 | contig 19481 bp, 19 predicted proteins | sample 4693611 | NCBI WGS metagenome assembly VMHT01 (sample SAMN12280063, study PRJNA550983) | marine metagenome | isolation source: seawater sampled from same location over 5 years 0.02-0.2 micron viral filtrate | place: USA: collected off the coast of southern California halfway between the port... ...
AAGGAGGCTCAGATTTTGTTAAACTCAGTGAGGACATGCTAACCAAAAATCGAATACTAATTGAAACAGTGAAGAAACAAAATCATCACGATCAATTGGTTGATGACTTGATTGAATTAGTGAAACTCTATGAAAAACAAAAAGATGCCTCCGAGTGAGGCTTACTAGAAACGGTGGCATTGAAGAAGCGGAGACCCAATTCGGGTCTCCGTTTTTTTTTTGTTTTAATTCCAGTGTTTTTTACACTCTTTGGTTAGAATACACAATGCTTCGTATCTTGGCACCGTATGCGTGCCCTCTGTGAAAACTGTTTTACGAGGGAAGTCAATTTCTACATCTTCTCCTATCGTTATCGTTACCATGTCTTCTCCTGCTAGAATCATAATCTCATCAATGATTGCATCTGTGCTGTCTAAGTGATGCTTGGACAATCTAACAGATGGTAAACCACTTTTTGGATGTAAAGAGCCAGGAACTCTGAATATTCTATGTTTGTCGACTGTTGGTTTCTTGTCGACTACATTCTTAATGTTAAGACGGTGTTCTTTCATCATTGCTAACTTAAGCACCTTCGTATCAAAATCAACTAGGCTTCCTGCCGTCAACCTTGCAACCACTGCAGGGTCTGACAGTAGGGAGTCTATTTTTTTGGCTTTATTTTTTGGAAAGTACTTTTCGATGTGGTCTCTAGACGGGTCTTTTAGTAAAGACTCTAAGAAATATACTGCTTGTTTATTCCATCCATAGTGAGATAATTTATTATTTACTAGTAGTATATCCCTATCTAGTTTATTCCCTATAATATAATCTATAATTTGTCGTCTATCAGATTGGTCTAGGTTGCGATACTTCTCATCGTCAAAGGTAAGATGAAAGCCTTTGTTGCCGGAAAAATCAACTAACATCAAGTCTTCATCGAATCCTAGGTCTTTCAGAAACCTATCAACTACTGCTTTTGTTTTCTTTCGCATAGCATCTATGAAATCATAGCGGTCTTCGTAAGCCAACGCATCGTCATCTAAGTCGATAACAAAATCATATCCAATTAAACCGCGCTTGGTTGGTTTACTTTCATTTGGGTCTAGGTAGTAAGCAGTGGAAGAGAACAGTCCTGCCGGTGGTCTAGCGTTTTCTAATAACTTTAGAACAAGGCTTTCCTTTGTTGGAAAATACTGTGCTCTGTTGAATGCGCTTAGTTGTGGACTAAACTCTTGTGTCGCTATCTCTCTTCGTTGTATCTCAGTAATCAACAAATCTGTATGTTCATAGTGGTGTTTGTATAGTCCAAATAAACCATCTCTACCATGCATCAAAACTCACTCCTCTTGTTTTTATGCATCGGTGACAGTGCGTCTATAATATTTCCTACCATATCTTGTGATAGCATTGAATCCCATTGAGATATGTCTGGAACATCGGTCATCGGTATCTCTAAAGTATGTGCTAAGAAATCCAGCCCACCCTTTTCATCTTCACCGAATACTTTGGCCATTAGGTCTCTCGCGTATTTGACTTGGAACTCACTTGCTTGTCCGGGTGCAGTATTGCTTCTTGTAGCGGTTGGAATACCATCACTTGCTTTAGCAAATGTTGGTAATGGGCCGCTTGGTATCGGTTGTGTTATCTTAACGACTGTTATTTCAACACCTTCCATCTTTATCGTCAATTCTCCTATCGTAGTCATCTCTTCTATCTTGTCTAATATTTTTATTACGTCTTTCATATTTACCACACCTGCCATGCTGGGTTCTTTGTACCAGTATAAGTATAAACTCCACTTCTACTCCTATGGATATTCGTCAAGCCACTGTCTCTGGAAAATTCTTTTAAGACACCTTCTATAATCCCCATGTTTGGTATATCTGACCACGACTTCTTCAATTCTGAATATATTTCTTCGAAAGTCCTGTCGTCAATCATAAAGTTACTAACTATCAACCCCACAAATTCTTCTGCTAACTTAGTCCTTACTTCTCTATCACCCTTCATCAAACCACCCTCTATTGCTGCTGGGTCTTGTTCTTGCAGAGTGGTTGCCATTAGTGCTTCTGCAAACTTGACGTGTTGTAGTGTTGCAGTTTTAACACCGTCAAACTTCGCTGCTGCAATTGCAAATCTGGAAAGCGATGCCACTTGTCTGTGTGAACGAAGTGATTCATCATCCGATGCTTCACTCCTCTTGTTAGCGTGTTCTCTAACAATATATTCAGTTGCTTTCTTGGATAACTTTGCTTCTCTAGATTTCGCTACTTCCAACAACTTGTGTATGAAAGAAAGTTCTAAAGTATTTTCTACTGATGCAGCCGAAGACCCATCATCTTCTGTCAAACCTCTCAACATAGCGAAACCAATCTTCTCATCTTTGTCTTTGTCTGCAACATCTAGTATTACAAATATCATGTCGAATCTTTGTAGAAGTGTGTGGTCTAACTCTATTTGTTCAGCCAATGGTATCATTTTATTGAATTTCTTTCTCTTTGACTGCTTTCCGTCTGGATTTGCACCAGCGATTATCGCACATTTTACGGGAAGTCTTGCTTTGACTACTTTGGAAATAATTACTTCTCCAGACTCCATTGCTAAATTGACATCTCCATAGTCTCCTTTGTAGAGATTGAATTCGTCGATTGCACAAACAGCACCTTCTGGTGTCAATGGTATCTCACCAGGAAGCACAGCCCATCGCTTTTGGTTGGTGTATAGGTCTTGTTGTTGAACACATGCACCTGTCAAACCTGCTGCGGTAGCAGAACTAGCATCGCATTTTCTACTACCTCTGGCCAAGTCACAAGCCAAGTCCAATAATTTACTCTTAGCAGTGCCCGGATCTCCTATAATCAACATATGCATATTAGGTCTTAGACCAAACTTGACATTTTCCACAGCACCGACTACTGACAATACCATTGCCTTCTTGATTTCTTCATTACCGTGAATATGACCAGCCCATGAATCTACTACCAAGTCCATCTTCTCTTCCAAATCCATTGTTGCTTCAAATGCTTTTACTTCTTGTAAATCATTTTTGGATAGGGTGATACTGCCTTTTGTTTGGCTCTTCTCTTCTGCACTAGATGCCAGAATATAGTGTGAACAAATCAAACCATTCTTTGTCATTGGCTCTAGTCTCATCATGCCGACAGTGGATATAGATGAGCCTGCTTCGATAGTGTCGCATAAATCGCCACGCAATTCCACCATAATTGACCTAGTATCAGATGATACTTGTTCTTCTTGTACAGACAGTCTTTGAATTGGTTCACTTCTTGACTCTTGGCTTTCTAATCTGATGTATTTCTTACCACTACAAATATGACACTCTGCTGGCTTTAACATATCACCTCTTTCGACATCTTGTTCTACTAAGTTAATAGTACCACATTCTATATCAAACTCATTCTTGTTAACACACCTGTATGCAATATGTGTCAAAACAGTCTTAACTTCTCCTTTCTCAACAACTTGTCCTTCGATTTTTACTAGTCTACCAACATCTCCTGCTTTAGATAGTGCTTCAAAGTCTCTGTGTGTATGTGGTGGGGGATTGATGAATCTCCATTCTGGCTTAATCTTATGAAACTTGGAGCGTTGTTCTATTCTGGGGTCTGCTATATGTAGAAACTGTTTTTCGAACCTTTGTAACCAAAACAAGACGCTCTTCGGTGCCGATATGATATGACCTGCTAATTTGTTGTAAGCGTCACGGAAGTCATCATAGTTGTCGAAAACAATACCTGCTTCACGCACTGCTTGTGGAGTTTGGATTGTTGTACCTACTGGTTGTCTAGTTGGTAATAATAGGCTAGTGCCAATTGCCTCAACATCTATGAAACATATAGGAACATCCATTCTCTGGGATAAATCCACTTGCTTTCTAATAGAACCCAAGGCATCCACTCTTGCTTGTGTAACTGCTATATCCATTTCTTCCATTCTTTTGATTCCAGACATAGCCATGTCGTCAATAATACCTGCTCTCATTATAGAATCAGTGGAACTGTCAGCAGTGTAGATATAACCCGAATGCCACATTAGATATGCTAATGCAGAGCGACGCTTCTTTCGTTCGTCTTCATCGATGGCATGGATTAACTGTGCAGATGCTGGCATTACTTCTTCAATATCGTCTTCTACTATCATCACCATCTTATGCACCTCTTACAAATCTCAACTCATTACCAATTACTTCGTATCCTTTTTCTGACATTACTCCAACCAACAATGGTCTGAGTTGTTTCAGGCTTCCTTTGTCGGATAGGATGCGGTATTTGTTCTTATCAAGAAGCGGCATTAAATCATTGTGCTTCTTTGAGATGTCTACTTTAGAAACTATTTCTCGTGCCAATCTAATGTCGACTCTATTGTATTCACTAGGTGCTCCCATGACTTTATTGTAGAATGCTATTCTACCTCCACTACCACTTCCAGACATTCTTTTCTTATCTACGTCTATAGTTAATTTAGATATAATACACCTATAGAAAGTAGTAGTATCTAGTAACTTAGAGGTATAGCCTAACTCAAATGCTTGTTTGGTTGTGATGTATCCGTTTTCTATGATGTGTTCTTGGACTTTAGTGGCAACATCATCGTATGTTTTTGTGTACTCTCGCTTACCACCCAAATATCTTATCAGTCGTTCTTTATCTGAGTCAGACAATTTATCTGCTAACTCCTTTACTTTTTCTAAACCTTCTTTCATAGTCTTCACCGTTTGGGAATGACCCCGTGTACCGACGGCATATAATGGTTGTTGGAAAGAGGCAACTTTCCATTTCTCTCTAAAGTATTATATACTCCATGACTCAGTCACTCACACAATGGACATTGACACCAGTCTTGTTAAATGCAAAGAATGTTCATCTAGGAACCTCTACTATGACCAAGTTAGAGGAGAGCGATTATGTTCAGACTGTGGACTTCTTGTTGAAGAAAACATTGTAGACCACTCTCCAGAATGGAGGAACTTCGGTGCCGAATCAGGTGGTGTAGACAAATCCAGAGTGGGTGCTCCAGTTAGTGTCATGCTAGCCGACCGTGGCTTACAAACATCAATTGATTGGCAGAACAGAGATTACTCTGGTGCGCCACTGAAATCGCGAACTAAAAATCAGATGTATAGGATGAGAAAATGGCAACGTCGCTCTAAGACACAAAATGCCAAAGAAAGAAATCTCACTATTGCTCTGAATAGGATAGAATTGATTGGTTCTAAACTGGGTTTACCTAAATCGGTTAACGAACGTGCTGCAACTATATATCGGAGGGCATTGGCTGAAGACCTAGTTAGAGGTAGAAGTATTGATGCAATAGTTGCAGGATGTGTGTATATTGCTAATCAGCAAATGCAAACTGCACGGACAGTTGATGATATTGCATCTGCTGCAACATTGAGGCCAAAAGAGATAGGTCGAACATACCGTGACATAAAGCGTCGGTTGCTAATCAAAACCCCGGTTCCAGATCCACAAATATATATTGATAGGTTTTGTAGCGAATTGGGTATGAACAGTGATTGCAAAACCAAAGCAAGAGAATTAGTCAAAGAAGCAGATAGGTTGGAACTGACACATGGAAAGTCCCCGTCGGGAATCGCTGCTGCTGCAATATACATTGCGGGGCAACTGACGGGTCAGATAAGGACTCAACGTGATATAGCAGAGGTAACCAATGTTACAGAAGTGACGATTAGGAACCGCTACAAACAACTCACAAAGGCACTAGGAATTACCTTAATTGTCTAATCTTCTGGAAAGTTGGTACTTTTTTGATTAAAAATAAAAGTTAAAAACGCTGTACTGGTAGCCGGAATTATATGGAAAGTCAAACTTTCCATAATAACTTTCCATAAAAATAAGAAGTGGAAAGTTGTATCTTTCCAGATTAAATGCTTAGCAGTGTAGCGTTTGACTCACTAAAATCAAGAATAATTCCTACAATACTGTGGAAAACTTTCCATAAGAATAATATTAGATTTTACATATACTATTATATACAATAACATACCATAACCAAAAGAGTTAATATGAATAAAGAAAGAAAAGAATAAACTTTCCATCAAAATAAAAATTAAGTAAATATTTTGTCGTAGAGTTCTTGAGGATTTTCTATACCATTCATATGATACATTCCTCGCATCTTATCTAGTTTGTATAGTTGAACCAATGGATCATCTAAGTTTACTGCTGTTTTTAGTAACTTTTTGACAGAAGGGGGCATAACATATTCATCTGGAATGATACCTTTTTTCTTCAGACTATAATTCATCACGGCTTTGTGTTCGTCTAGATAGGTTTTGATATCTCCAATTATCTTGACTACAATATCTTCATCAGTCATACCATCATAGTTTTCTTCATTCTTGATGCGAACGGGTGCAGGTGCAGTAAAGCCCTCATTGATTATTGTTATTTCCTCGGCAATCACTAGTGTGTCTTCGTCATCTAGTGTTTCTTCAGTAGGTCGAGAGGGTGCTTCTATCTTCAAATCATCTAGTGACATGAATGTGGTAACTGACTTGTCATCATATTCACTACTAGCCATTCTTCTATAATCTGTCAAGAAGTTACTGTTCATCACATGGACTACGGATTTTAACTCACCTAATTCTTTGTATATGTCAATAATAGAAGTAGATATGGTCTTCTGTTGTTCAATAAGGAAGTTAATTCGTTCGGTCAATTTAACTAAGTGAGAAGTACCTCCACCAAGGCCCGCCCACGAGAAAGTCTCATCTGTCATGTAACATCCTGACATTCCAATACACATAAAAGTTAATGCTAACACCCTACTCGGAACAACGTGTTACCATTACTAGTAGGAGTAGAAGGTTCGGTATCTACTGGTAAGGCAATACAACTACTAAGTGATGCTGGTATTAGGTATAGATATCAGGATATGTTCGATACAGACTCAAAATACGCTGATATGCTTCTAGCAATATCTGGTTCAGTAGAAGTACCACAATTGTTCGTCGGAGGTGATGTTTATGTCGGCAACGACAAGATTTCCAGATATATTAGGAAATGATTGGGAATGCAAGAGAGAGCCACCGTTGGGCAAAACTGAATGCCCGAATTATAATGGAATCGGTCCAGAATTGTTGCATGCTACTGGAGAATGGATGTGCAGAAAATGTTTCAAAGTAATCGGCCAAGAAAATAGTACTGATGACGAAATACAAGACGATGACGCAATAGACGACGAAAACAAAGAAGAAGTAGAGATAGCATATACTGCAGAAGGAGAAAGAAATACCGATTTCACACCAGAACAAGCACTTCGTGTTAGAATATTGAAAACGATAGACAAAATAGTTGCTAATATGAATCAACTAGATCAACCGTTTGTGATGTATATGAAAAAGAATGAATATGAAATTGCTTCGATGGTTATGAATCTATCAAAAGACAATGTACCAGGCTTTGAAGGGGAAAGGAACATTAAGCCAAAAGTAGTTTCTGTAACTTCTCATTATATGAAACGCCTACCAACAAGCAATGCAATGCGTGCCAGTAAAGTCAAGTCTAATGACATCAGGAAAAGAAAAACTGTAATAGATAATATGTATAGAACAGATATAGGTAATCCTATGGCTATGAATATTAATAATATAGGTAATCAACTAGGTGTACCCGAGACTATAATCAGTCTAGCAATAGAGGAGTTTGAAAAGACAACACCAAGTAATAGTGAACCGAAACCACTAGCAAGAGCAGCCGCATGGTTGTATTTATTTGCTAAAAAGAAAAATTATAAGATAACCAAACAAGAATTCGATAAGATATCTAATCTTTCTAGAAGTGCATTAAATAGAGCCATAGAATCTTACCGCAATCTTCCGCAATCTTAAAGACTCTTTGGAAGCACCCTTGTCTTGAGGAAGCCAATATGGTAGACAAGGTCGCATGGACAGAATTTAGAAAAATACACAGTGGAATTAGTAGAGAACTCAAGTCATCAGCATGGAATGCTTACAAAAAAGATGACTTCAAAGAATACCTAAGTATATGCCAAGAGGCAAGTTTTGAAACTCCTTTAGACGTAGGGGTTGTAGAGACTGTTGAGGATACACCTGTTACGGTTGAAGAAGATACTGTATTTGTGGAGTATGCTAAATTAGGTAGGAGACTAAACCGATTCGGTGTCAGTATGACAGTCGATGAAAAAAGAACAATAGAAGCAAGACTGGCAGAAATAGCAAGAGAAACTATACCAGACAACTACAAGTGTACACCAACTGATGGTTGGCAGATTTGGTTCGGACCAACCCAACAATGTTTGTTAATTAATACAACTAGGAAACTAGCATTTACGTGCTCTCGTTCTTGGTGGCAAAAAAGATACCTAAACGCAATGTATGTACAGCGTGAGTTAGTTAATGACGAAAAACAAATAGCAAGAATGCGTTCTAGTTATGAGATGAGAAGAAAATTAGTCAAGAGAGCACCATTACCAGACGTAGAGATAATGCTACCAACATCCGCAGCAGAATACCGAATGCGAGGTTGATACCATCTCCGATGACAATTTGGTTTCTGAACTAGCCGCGCTCAAAGCACAAATGGCTATGTTAATGAGTAGCAACACAGAGTTAGCACCAAGTGTTGCTTCAATATGGGTGGTTTACGATGCATCTAAGATATCAGTTTGGTGTAGCAAAACAGATTGTCCATTATTAGGAAGAGAAGTAACATACGATGTGGTCAAAGAAGAAGAAAGTGATGACGGTGAATTAGAGTCAATAATTAAAACAGGTCTATCTGAAGAAGAATCAAACAGTGGAGATTACAATGCTAGAGTAATGCGATTAAGTTCTCCGAAAATAAAACACCATGATTTAGGTGTGATAGCATCTTTCACTTCCAAAAAGAAAGCAACCACATTCATAGAGGACTACTTTCGGATGAATAGAGCAACTCTCAGCGGTAAAGACGCACCAGAGATTGGATTATCAGAAATAGTCATCACTGCATGAGTTTTGGAAAGTTTATTCTTTCCACAGTATAGTTTAAGGACCTAACCTACGTCGTCAAACTTACCCACTAAATGTCTAGTCACATTTGTGGTAAGAGTGAGACAAATGACACCCGATAGAAGCATACTTAGCGACATAACCGTACACATGAAATACGCCAGATTTAAGCCAGAAGAGGAACGCAGAGAAACTTGGTCAGAGATTGTAGAAAGAAACAAAGCAATGCACGTAGAGAAGTTCAATCTTCTTTACAATAATAATATAGAATTCAAAAATATGCTAGATAACACTTACAATTTAATTCAGCAGAAAAAAGTTTTACCATCCATGAGGTCAATGCAGTTTGGCGGCAAAGCAATAGAAGTATCTAACAATAGAGTTTACAATTGTGCTTTCATGCCAATCGACTCAATCAATGCATTCTCAGAAGCAATGTTTTTACTACTAGGTGGAACAGGTGTTGGTTATTCAGTGCAGTATGATAACATCAATAAATTACCAATCAAACAAACAATGCAAGATATAATACCAATAAAATATCAAATCCCAGATAGTATTGAAGGTTGGGCTGATGCTGTAAAGATGTGCGTCTTGAGTCAACTCTACGGTTTCCCTTTAGACTTCGACTATAACCAAATACGACCAAAGGGGGCTATTTTAAAGACCTCTGGTGGTAGAGCACCAGGGCACGAACCACTTAAATTATGTTTAGAAGAAATACAAAAAGTGTTAGAAAATATAAACGCTGGTGAAAGAATGTCATCACTAAACGCACACGATATAATGTGTTATCTTGCAGACGCTGTATTATCCGGCGGAATTAGAAGAGCAGCAATGATTAGTTTGTTCGACAAAGACGACAATGAAATGCTACTATCAAAGTGGTCGAATGGTGACGATGGTTTCTGGACAGAGAACCCACAGCGTATGCGAGCAAACAATTCAGTAGTACTAGACAGAGCAACTGTAACAAAAGAAGATTTCGAAAGAGTATGGTCTGTTGCCCGTGACAACAATTCAGGAGAACCAGGATTTTATTTCACTAATGATACCACATGGGGTACAAATCCTTGCTGCGAGATCGGATTAAAAATGCATCAATTCTGCAACTTGACCGAAATTAATGTTAGTGATGTAGAGGATAAAATAGATTTAGCAGAGAGAGTTACTGCTGCTACGTTCTTAGGAACACTACAAGCATCTTACACAGACTTCCATTATCTTAGAAAAGAATGGAAAACAACTACAGAAGAAGATGCACTCATCGGAGTCAGTATGACTGGTATTGGTTCTGGCAACATATTAGAACACGACTTGGTAGAAATGTCTGAATTAGTAAAGTCAGTAAACAAGAAGTGTGCTGATTTAATTGGTATCAATTCGGCAGCACGAACAACCTGTGTCAAACCAGCAGGAACAACTAGCCTAACTTTAGGTACGTCATCTGGTATACACGCATGGCACTCAGAATATTACATCAGAAGATTGCGTGTCAAAAAGAACGAGCCAATCTACAATCATCTTTACATGAACCACCCAGAGTTAATCGAAGATGATAAGTTTGACAAAGACGGTGCAGTAATTTCTGTACCACAAATGGCTCCACACGGTTCTATACTAAGAACAGAGTCATCTTTGGATTTACTGAACAGAGTAAAGAAATTTAGTCAAGAATGGATCAAGCCTGGTCACGTAGCCGGAATTAATTCACATAATGTGTCTGCTACCGTATCTGTAAGACCTGATGAGTGGAATGAAGTCAGTGAGTGGATGTGGAATAATAGAGACGCATACAATGGTATCGCTGTCTTACCATACGATGGTGGTGGCTACGAACAAGCACCGTTCGAAGATTGTGACGAAGAAACTTACAAAAATATGTGTAAGACACTAAGTAATTTAGACTTAACACAAATATGGGAAGCAGAAGATCAAACGTCTTTGCAAGGAGAAATCGCTTGTGCAGGAGGTGTTTGTGAGATAGACATTGTTTATCCACAGGAAACTAAAACTCAAGATCTTCATCCATTAGACCACTAAAGTCGAATTCGGAATCATCTTCATAGTCGTAGACTTTGTCAAACTCTGCTGCGCGTTGAACAGAGTTTGTCATTCTCTTCATTCCTATCTTGTGTAGGTCAACGGAAAGGTAAGACCGCATAGCCCTACTCATGTATGGGTCTAAACCCATTAGGTAAAGACGCATTATCTCTAAAGACATTCTTACAAGTGCGGTAGTATTCCAAGGTCTTGCTTTAGGGTCATTACTAAATGCTGCGTCTTTATCGAATGGCATGTTATACATACCTGTTCGTAAGAACACTTCACGTACCGACAAAGGCAAGTATCTGAAAGCGCCGAGTTTGTACATTGCCTGCATATCAGCGACGGTGTCTAACATAGTTTGGTCTAGTTGTACGTTGACTCTACCGCCTTCTAAGTGCGCGGTACGTTCCCGCATCCATAACTTCTTTGGCGAATTAACTACCTTACTTCCCATCAATACATCTTTTATTTGCATTTCTCGTTCCAATCTTCTTTTATCATTAGCAGGCCATGTGTCTGGGTCGAATGCGTCGATTTTATTCTTATCACCAAATGGCCTACCGCTCCCCTTTCCGCCCATATTCTATACTTGACTACTCCTTAATCAAATACATTGCTGTATTTTAGTCAATTATGTAAAGACGTTTTAGTTTAAATCTCCGCATCACTTAATACTAATTGCAAATCATCTTGACTTATGCAACAGAAGGCTAACGAGATCCATTTGCTATTAAACAGCGAAGTACTGACACTCAAAGATGTAAAGATAATTGAAACAGAAGATGGTCTTTACATTGAAGACAGTTTTAAGTTAGGAACTAGTGAAGATGGTAAAGATCTAATTCAAAGACGATTGACATATTACAGGAGAGAATGTATTTTAAAGATAGTCTGGACTGAAAATGCATTGGTCGACAGCGTCAAAGAAAATGTATTGGCAGAGATAATACAAGACAAGTTCGAGCATCTTTTAGACAATTACGAAGAGTATGATTCTGATGAAGAAGAGGTAGTAGGTACACCAAAAGCAGACAGAAGAGATGACCCCGAATTTAACCCATACGGCAAGAAGGATGAGTGATTAGATGAGTGACCCAGTAGAAGATGCATACAAGAAGTCCCAAGAGAATAGGACAGAATACGTTGAAGTAGAATCGGAAGGCATTGTTGACAAACAATTAATATCTGATTTGAAAGAAATCAAAGGAGAAATAAATTTGGTTTACTCCAAGTTAATAGCAAATCCATATATGGCACCAGACCTTGTAGATGACGCACGAAGTTCTTTGGTTAGAACAGTTGGTTTGTTAATGGAATATAATATTCCACTACAACACGAAGGTAAGAAAAGGAGTGCAGATGATATAATCAGAGAGTCCTTAGCAGAATTAGGCGGACTACTAGGAGCAAAGGGAGCAATAGCAGCACTTAGAGCAAAAAGAAGTTTCCAGCAAACTTGGGAAGACTATCGCAACAGTGAAGACTTCGAAGTTTACCATGATCCAGAGACAGATGATTACTACTTTATCGATCCCGATACAGGTGATGAAATAGATTGCGATCACTTAGGTAATCCATTGGAGGACTAAATATGGAAGAATACAATGAAGAATATAGTGAATACGACGACGACGATAGCGAAAGTAAAACAAACCCACAGTGGCGCACACTTTCACCCAAAGAAAGAAAACTATTGATGAAAAATGTTTTTGGCAACCCAGACTGGTACGATGAATCACACGGGTCTCCAGTTTTCGAAGGTGGACAAGCAAATCCAATGTTTGAAGAGATATCGGAAAAAGCAGGTGCACCTGTAAGAGAAGTAAAGAGATACTATGCGGCATGGTTGAAGAGCCAAGGATTTAGTCCAGCAGAAGCATTGAAGTCTGATAATAGACAACCAACTCAGCCTCAAACATCATATTCTGCAGCAACATCACCACCACCTATTGGTACAATACCTCAAGCACAACCTGCGGTTTTACCTACATTACAACCACCACCGTCTGATAGTGGAAACGAAATGTGGGCAATGATGCAGTTCCTTACACAACAACAAAGTATGCAAATGCAGCAACAGCAGTTTCAGATGCAGATGATGATGGAACAACGCAGACTTGACCAACAGAAAGAAGGAGATACACGTAGAGAAGCAATGGCTCGCGACCAACAATTCATGAACCAACAAATGGCCTTTATGCGCGACATTACTAAGAAAGCAGGTGACGGTGACGGCTTCTTTGATTCAGAGTTTAAAGGAATATTCAAAGAAAAAGTACTTGACAGTTTCATGAACGGAGAAAAGGATGATGGTTGGAAAGACTCAATCAAAGATGTATTAGGAAGTGACACACTGAAAGCCGCTGTCGGCGGTCTCGGCACAGCATTGGCAACAAGAGGTGGACCACAAATCCCAGCAGGGTATGACAATCCAGACTACAATCCATATGCACAAACAGCAATGATACAACAACCAATTGCACAACCAATACAACAACCAATTGCACAACCAATACAACAACCAGTTGGGCAGCCAATACAACAACCAGTTGGGCAGCCAATACAACAAGACTTAGATGGAGTATTCTTCGAAGACGAACCCCAACCAATAGCACAACCAGTGGCCGAAGTAACACAACCACAAGCACAATTTAATGACGACGAGTATAGAAAAATACTCTTTTCTGCTTTTGTAGAGGCAATGGGTCCAGTAGCACAAGACCAACAAGTATTACTAGCATTACAACAACAAGTTGACGTTGCTGTAGACACTACATTGAGAGAAATACCACAAGCATTACCGCAGATTAAATTACAAGCAATGAATGAAAAATTGCTATTGATTAGAAATCTTAGAGACATAGGAATGGGTATGATGGATTTGAGAGAAAGAACCCCAGCAGGTGAAGCACCGTCTACTTTAGTAACCGCAGCAGTGATTGGCGAATTAAGAAAGAATCCTGAGTTTTACAAGATATTTGCAGAAAACACTTACGATGAACTAATGGCAAAGATAGAACCATTCAAGCACACAGGTGCCGTTGAGCAAGATTTCGGATACCTATTACAACCACAAGTACAAGAAGTTTGCAGACCTCTTTTGGTTGCAGTAACAAACGATGCAACGATGAACGGTATGCCTAGCGTACCTACTTTGGCGTAGGTGAGTTAAGTGATGCTAGAAGATGATTATACAGAAGATAAGTATAGTAATGATAGATATAACTTAGATAGACTAGTAATACCTACATGGGGATTTATATTATTATTCTTAGGGCCTTCTATACTTACTCTAGGATATCTATCGTATAATACAACATTGGATACCACCGCTACGGCTATCATAGCATTAGCAGTAATGAATGGTTCAATCAATTCCGTGATTGCTTGGATGACAATTAGATTAGACGGACACTCTAATGACGCCATTGAACATATGGATGAAATAATGTTGGGCATGGAAAACCTAGATGACACAATGGAAGCAGCGAGTGAAATGGTGTCTAATTTCAACACAGATTTAGAAGAAGCAAAGTCAGTATTTGCTAAAGTAGGTGTGGATTTGACAGAATTAGATTTAGAACCACTAGCAGAAGTCGTAGAAAAACTAAAAGAAAACAAAGATGGTTTCACAGAAATACTTGATAACCTAAAAGAAATAGACGTCACACACTACATCAACCAAGCAAAGAGGATCGATTGGCAGGCTATGTTAGATTCTGCAGAAGAAATAATGGGATTCATTCAAGCAAGAAACGATGGTTCATTGAAAGTACCAAAGCCAGCAGTTAGTTCAGTTACATTACCAGAAATAGGAATAGAGTTTGAAGCAGATGATGACGATGCTGACTTCTTTGGCGGTAGTGTCAATACACCATCTTTAACATTAACACCACCAACTACTAGGTCACTAAACCTAACACCACCAAGAAGAAGAAATTAATTTATTTCTTCTAGTTCAAAGAATCGGACTCTAGTAAACGGTGCTTCACCTTGAGCACATTGTATTTTCTCTGCTGACATCTTTACTATTTGGTTGTCGTCTAAGAAAACAATACCGGAACAAGCATCTTTTACCAATTTAATCATATTATCTAAGTCTGGTTTCTTAGTTCGCCATTTTCTAGGAACAGGTGTTCTCTTACGCTCTTGGCTCTTTGGTAATTTGATTCCGAATTGTATTTGCATTCCTATTGGGCCAATAAGTACACCAATGCCTGCATCCAACATTGCTGCATCTGCAAAATACTTTACAGACTGTTTACCCTCTCTACTTTTCTTTGGATCGTAGGCCCTAGCGTAACCACCGTGTGTACTAAAACGAGGTCTACCTTGAGACACCGGTTCACCAGGAATTACCATCGTGAGTTCTTTTCCCATGTCATTAACTACAACCACATAGTATTCAAGGTTGTGAAAGGCGTTAAAGTATTGTACCCTGTCCGAGAAGCATGGATGAGGGACAGGTGTATCACATCAAGTATGGAGCAAACGTCCCTATACAGAAGCGATTTGAGAGCATCGTCAGAATCATAGTTGATATGATAGAAGATGGAATGCGTGACCAAGCAGTCAGACAAAAAGCAATCTCAATTGTACAAGCAGCAAATATTCGAGGACACGATGAAGTCGGAGAAATAAGAGCAATTGTAAAATGGGTACAGACTCATATGGTGTATCGCAAAGAACCAATTGGTGTGGATTACTTTCACACGGCAAGAAGGCTACTACGTGACATAGACAATGGAATGTCTGCTGGTGATTGTGACGACTTTGTTATATTAGGTGGTTCACTACTCGGTTCTCTAGGTTATCCTGTAGGTGCATTAATTGTTGACTCTTCAGGTGATGGTGTTTTCAACCATGTAATGTTGGTCACAAAAACGTTCTCTCCAAACAGGGAGTTTGGTGACAACTGGATACCTTGTGAGTTAATTTACCCAGAATTCAAGTTAGGACAAAGTGTACCCATATCAAAAGTATATCCGTTGATGGCCGATGCAAAAACAATACGCTCACCGATTACACGTAATACAATTAGTGGACTAGGTAGTGCTAGTGTTGTTAGAACACTAAAGCCACAAGGAAGTAAGTTTGGAGATATGCTTTCAAAGCATCCGTTAGTCAAACTATTCAATAGGAAGTAATTTTATGCCAATACCAAAAGACAACTCTGCTTACAGGATACTACAAGCCCCTACTTACAATAGAATGAGTGGTTACTCCAACGTTGGTGACATATCATGGACAAGCAACGAATTTTGGGGAACCCTATTAAGCGGTGCCATAGTGGGAGTCATGACGGTGACACTGTTTAACCGATACTACAAATGAGATGATTAAGAATGCCAGCAATGAATATATCACTACAACGAAGAATAGGTAAACTACCTAAAAGCCCAGATTACTTGGATAATATTAAGCCAACAATATTTGAAAACAGTCACGCAGGATACGGTTCAAGAGTACCAACACCAACATCCAAAGGTTTCTTTGGACTAGGTAGCGCACACAAAGGATCCATGAAGGGACACCACGGAAATGAAATGGGTGATGGTATGTCAAGCGCATGGTACGGTAACGATGGAGTTCGTTCACTACCAGGCCCAGGAATATTCGGCATTGGTTCAGCACCTGGTGAAGAAACAATGATGACATCATCTATGGACAACAAACCAGCACACTGGGGAACACCAGGATTATTCGGCGTGCAGTCATTCGTTACTCAGAACTGGATACCACTAGCAGTAGTTGCTGGAGTAATGTATCATCTGAGAAAGTGATATGGAATGTTGAACGATAAGAATAGTTGGTTCTTAGTTGGCCTTGTTGGGTCAATCTTTGCGCTATCTATCATAGGAAGAGTGGAATAAATGGCTAAAAAAAACTATGGGCCCTATATGGCGGGTGGATTATTACTTGGCGGCCTATATCTTCTGACAAAGAACAGTAACTCACTCGGACCAACTAATGCAGCAAGACAATCAATTGCACAAGATCCATCTTACGCAGGTGTAACGCCAGGATTGTTTTACTACATATCAGAATCCACAGAATGGAATGATTACCAAATACTTCAACCAGCATTGGCACCAAACGTTCCAACAATTATTATTCCTTACACATATAACGCAACAGTGACACATTTGATGTCACGAGGTATGCCACAGGAAGTTTCTGAAAGCGAAGCAACAAAGATAAGAAACCAAGGATACCCTAGTGTAGTAAATAGATTAGAGAATCTATATAATAGTAGGAATAGAACTGTAGGGGATAGAAGAGAGATATATGCTCATCTATTACCTATCTATAATGTAATGCAAATACCTAATGAACAACGCGTACCACTACCAGGAGGAACTGTTTCGACAACCACACCAACAGCAGAATCGGTACAAGGAATGGCAATTCGCCAAAATATTGCAGGTCACTATGACCCAGGAGTTGGAATAAATGGTAGACAATCAACCAACCTTGCAGGCAATAGAAGAACACGTACAATAAGTGGTATGCACGCATGGACTAAAGATGCGGCAAGACAAATTTACGATCAACGTGAAATATCTGCAACAAGGGAAATGACACTAAGAAACATGAAAAGTGGTATGGACATCAATCTCTATGCACCAGTAGACACTTTAGACATCATGTCAGAAGCACCTAAACCAACCACGAATCAGGTAGAAAACGTAGGAAGCGCATTCGTTAAAACGAGAGGCGCTATGCGAAGGCTACTGTGATTCAATGACAATGCGACAGCGTCACCAAAGAACTCGCGATGTATTCGATACAGGTCCATTTGGCGGACACAGAACCTTTGGGGCAATCGATGAGGAAAACGGTGGCAGTGGTCAGTCGACTCCAGAACAAATCAGATATTATAGAACCTATTGGTATCATGTTTTACCGATTCGAGAGACAGGGGTCAGTCGACCACTGATTCTCTATTACGAATGGACTGTATATAATAATGCCAGCGACGTAGGCAATACAGAACCCCTTGCTAGTGGAACCGAACTCACCGATCAGGCGGGAGACATAGCAGCACAGTCAGCAATAGATGTATTGAATGAACAATCGCAACAGAATACTACAACAACGCTACCAAAAGAAGACATTGTTTATGAATCGTTTAGAGATGTATATTATGCTCAAGTGGTAATGGAAGTCATCACTCCAGACGAAGGATATAGTTTAGCATATGAAATGCTTGGGTATCGGGCCATGCAACACGCAAGTTGGCCTACGGCTTACAGACAAGGCATGTCTGATTACGACCCTACTAATTTCTTAGAACAGTTCGAAGCATACGAAAAAGCAGAAGAACTATACGCCGCATATAACCCAGGAAAGGCACCAAATCCGTATACAGCCGGAGAGTATCTTGTTCCAAATGTAGGGCAGGCTTTGCTTCCCGATGAAAAGGTACCAGGAAGTAGTTATCACTACTGGGACGGTAATTTAGATACACACAATTGGGCTTGGCACGGTATTAGTACAGGAATTACAACAGGTAAAACTGGAGATACTTCAGACACCAAAGAGTCGTACCCCACACCAATATGCGACGCAATCGGTGGTTACGCAATGAGTATCACTCATTATATTGCATCTTACAATGAAGAAGGTGGTTTCAATGGATACAGAGTGCTAGCCCAATCAGAATTAGATGGCGGTATACCAGCAGGAATACCCATAGCAACAGTGATGCAGATGTTCACAAAACCAGCAAAAACTAGGAACGGTAAAGACTTTGCTGCCGGAACCAATTTTTATTATGACACAGAGAAGAATCCAATATGGAGGAAATCTATTGGCATGCCGATGAGTCCATCATCTTTCTTTTTACTAGAACCAGAACTAGCCACCAAGAACAAAATTAACAAAATATCCAACTCGCTAATAACTTGGGACCTTATTCAAGGAACACACAACATATCTGGAGAAGATGCAGAATCAACCAAATCATCTGGCTACAATGGTGTAAGGGGTATATTTACCAAAAGTCAACTACATCGGCGAGATACATTGAACAGAGATTTCGGTGGTCTAGGTTTTGGTTCATTTAGAGTAGCAGAAAAGTCCAAACTACCATTTGCCGCCAGGGTAGAATGGTTGGGAGAAGGTGGTGAGTTTGGTACATATTCAAAACACCCAACAAGCATACCAGATTGTAACGGAGAAGGTAAAACAATGGTAGTTTACCGTTTCCCAAGACACCTAGACCCTGTTGCCGATAGAGTAGAACTAGAAAATAATAATAAGAATCAGATGCCAAATTATGACGTGACAACCGCAACAAAATATTGTTATCCATACCCTGGAAAAAGCGCAGACAAGAACAGTTACGCATTAATGGGAAGGCTGTTACCAAAGGGGTCATCTGACGATATAGGTTCTGACAAATTTACCACAGAAATAAACGGTGAAGTATTTGGTGGAAGAAGGTCAATTAAAT
>VMHT01020366.1_pt1 | contig 19479 bp, 14 predicted proteins | sample 4693611 | NCBI WGS metagenome assembly VMHT01 (sample SAMN12280063, study PRJNA550983) | marine metagenome | isolation source: seawater sampled from same location over 5 years 0.02-0.2 micron viral filtrate | place: USA: collected off the coast of southern California halfway between the port... ...
CGATAAACGGATGGGCCACGGTGGCATGTTCCAGTGCTTCACCCAAACAGCTGGCTTTTTCTGCATAGGCTTCAATGCCATAGCGCTGCATACAGCTTTCGATAAGATCATGGGCTATGACCAGCCACTCACCCGTTTCGGTAAGCTCTACCAGCGAGTAGGTCAGCTCAGGGTGTAGCGTAATCGCACGGTTCGCCGGCAATGTCCACGGCGTAGTTGTCCAGATAACCACACCGGCATTATGCTGTTCAAGATCCGCTTCAGTGACCCCAAATGCCTGCGCTATCGGGCCGGTGTCGGTGATGGGAAATTTGACATCGATAGCCGGCGAAATTTTGTCTTTATATTCAACTTCCGCTTCAGCCAGTGCCGAACCACAGTCGGTACACCAATGGACCGGCTTAAAGCCTTTTTCAAGATGGCCTGAGTCGACAATCTTACCCAGCGCCCGAATGATGTCGGCTTCGGAGGTAAAATCCATAGTTTTGTAAGGGTTATCCCATTCACCAAAGATTCCCAGACGAATAAAGTCGGCTTTTTGACCATCAATTTGCTTGTCTGCGTATTCGCGACACTTTTGGCGAAACTCAGCGGCAGAGACTTTTTTGCCGGGTTTACCAACCTTTTTTTCAACCATCAGCTCAATAGGCAGACCATGGCAATCCCAGCCTGGCACGTAGGGAGCATCAAAGTCGGCCAGGGTTTTGGATTTAACAATGATATCTTTGAGGATTTTGTTTACAGCATGGCCAATGTGAATATTGCCGTTTGCGTACGGAGGTCCATCATGCAAAACAAACGGTTTTTTGCCTGATTTAGCCTCACGGATTTTTTTATAAATGCCTTTATCCTGCCAGGTTTTCAGCATTTTGGGTTCACGCTGCGCCAGATTACCGCGCATTGGAAACGGCGTTTCCGGAAGATTTAGTGTGGCCTTGTAATCACTCATAAAATTGTTTTTTCCATCCACCTGAAGTGTACGTGAAAGCTACGTACCCGAAGTTGTACCGCCGCGAGGCAGCTTACGAATCAGTTGTTTTAAAAAAGTGTCGTGCATGCTCAGCATCGACCTGAATTTGTTGTTTGAGTGCGTCAAACGACTCAAACTTATGTTCATCACGGAGTTTTTTTCGTGGCACCACCACAATAGGCTGACCATACAGGTCGCCATTAAAGTCAAACAAATGCACTTCCAGTTGTGTGCGCTGTCCATTTAAGGTGGGTCGGCGTCCGACATTCGCCACCCCGTTAAACGTGCGCTGGTCCAGAGTCACTGTCACCGCAAACACTCCCTTAATGGGCGTTCGAAAACGTTTTAGCAAAACATTCGCGGTGGGAAAGCCGATAGTCCGGCCTTTCTTTTCGCCGTGCACTACCCGGCCCTGAACATTGAAGGGCCGACCCAGCATTGATTCTGCTTTAGCAAAGTCACCGGTTTCCAGGGCATTACGCACAGCGGTTGAGCTAATACGGTCATCATCCAGCCGGTAACTTTGCGTGCTTACCACCTCAAAACCATATTGCTGCCCTGCCTGCTTCAGCATCTCAAAGTCGCCCTGACGACCCTTGCCAAAGCGAAAATCATCACCCACGACCAAAAAGCGAACACCCAGTTTATTGACCAGCAAATCCTGAATAAACGTGTCCGGGCTTTGACTGGCAAAATCGTGGTTAAAGCGAACACACAACAACCGGTCAATTCCTGCCGCGTCCAGCAGCCGGTACTTCTCAGACAAAGTGCTTAACCGTGCCGGCGCTTTATCGGGCGCAAAGACTTCTTCGGGCTGAGGTTCAAACACCATTACGGTGGCTGGTAACGCCAGCTCCCGGGCTTTGTCCAGAACATTGGCCAATACCGCCTTATGTCCTTTATGAACGCCGTCAAACTTCCCGATTGTTAATACACAGCCCTGGTGCCGGGGACGCAGGTTATGCAAACCTCTGATCAATTCCACAACTTGCCTGTACCTTTTCCTGCCGCAACAAATACAAAAGTCGCGATTATAAACGACCCACCACGTAATACCAATCGTTGTTCTGCGGCTTTAGCCCCCAGAAGCTTTAAAATGTGATGATTTGGTGCCGGTAAGCAATAAAACCGCGATAAATGTCGCCACCGCAGCGGCAATTGTCTTGGTCACATGAACAATCTGTTCGGTCAGGGTCAGTAAATAAAACGCATCGTATAAAGCAAACTGAATAATAACCCACGCCATCGCCACACAGGCCAGCACCACTTTGGCCAAAAATACCACGGTAAATCGCGAAAGCGAGAACACCCCATCCCGGTGCAACTGCTGATACAGCAGAATAGCGTTTAATGCCGCCGATAGACTGGTGGCAATAGCCAGCCCGATATAACCATATGGAATCGCAAAAATCAGGTTGAAGACCATATTGGCGACCATACAATAGATCCCGAAGCGTACCGGCGTTTTGGTATCCTGCCGCGAGTAAAACCCGGGCGCTAAAACTTTAACCAGCATGAAAAACCACAACCCGAACGAATAGGCAATTAACGAATAAGAGGCCATTCTGGCAGTCTCGGCCGTAAATTCGCCGCGCTGAAAGATAACCGTCAATATAGGCTCGGCCATAAATGCCAATCCTACTGCAGCGGGCAGCCCCAGCACCGAGACCATACGTACCGACCAATCCATATTATCCGCAAAAGACAGAGGATCTTTGCCCACATGATTGCGCGATAGTGTCGGGAGTATCACCGTGGCGATGGCAATTCCGAACAGCCCTAACGGAAACTCCAGCAGGCGATCAGAATAATATAACCAGCTGATGGAGCCCGTAACTAAAAAACTGGCAATTAAGGTGTCGAATAACAGATTAAGCTGCCCTACCGACACTCCGAACAAGGCGGGAATCATCAGCGTGCGTACTTTAACCACATGCGGGTCATGCCAGCCCCACTTAGGTTTTACCAGCAGCCCGGCCCGGTACAAAAAAGGCAATTGAAACAGCAGTTGCACAATCCCCCCGATAAAGACGCCCCAGGCCAGGCCGTAAGCTGGCTGTTGCATGTCTGGCGCCAGCCAGACCGCGCAGCTGATAATACACACGTTAAGCAGTACCGGCGTAAAGGCCGCCACGGCAAACTTGTTTAGGGTATTTAAGATCGCCCCTGACAGACCGGTCAAAGAGACAAACGCTAAATAGGGAAAGGTGATTTTAAGCATGGTAGAGGCCAGCGTGAACTTGTCACCGCCTGGCTCATCATTCAGATATTCCACAAACCAGCCCATACCAAATAATGCGGCTAACACCGGTGAAGCGACGACACCAATAATGGCCACCACAAAGACAATGGCGCCCAGGGTGCCGGAGATTTTGGCCACAAAGGCTTTAAGTTTGGCTTCGTCTTCTTCGTGGTGAACTTCGGTCAGCACCGGAATAAAAGCCTGGGCAAAGGCGCCTTCTGAAAACAGCCGGCGTAAAAAGTTAGGGATTTTATTGGCAAAAAAGAAAACGTCGGCACCGGCACCGTCTCCCATCAGCCGGGCCACCACTACATCCCGGGCCAAACCCAGAATCCGCGACAGCAACGTCATAACACTGACAATAAGCCCTGATCTGATTAATTTTCCTGACACATTGCCTCTTAAATTTTATGTAGTGGCCTGAATAGGACCGACACTATAGCCGAATGACTATAGTGAGAAAATAACCCGGTAGCTGAATTCGCAGTAAATTTGAGAGAAAAAACCCAATTTCAGCATAAAACCGCTTACATAAGGATGAAATCTAAATTAGGGCCTGCTATAATCGGCGCCCTAGCTGGGTCGGACCTGGATCACGCCGCGTTTATTGTTATTAAAATAGTTTGACAAATAATCGATTGGTAGGCACAATCCGCACCCTCGTTTTTGACATGAATTTATTTGGGAGTTACACCTTGGCTAACATTAAGTCTGCTAAGAAACGTGCAATTCAAGCCGAAAAGCGTCGTCAGCATAATGCCAGCCGCCGCTCCATGACTCGTACAAGCATCAAGAAAGTTGTAGCCGCTATCGCCAATGGTGATAAAGAAGGTGCTAAATCAGCACTGGCCGCAGCAACTCCTGTTCTTGACAGAATGGCTACCAAAGGTTTGATTCACAAGAATAAAGCTGCTCGTCATAAGAGCCGCCTTGCTGCGCAAATTAAAGCGCTTTAAGGTCCTCTTGGATCGCAGTTAAAAAAGCGCCTTTCGGCGCTTTTTTTGTATGTGATTGTTGAATGTATGTGTTTGTTTTTGAAAGTAGCATTTTAACCGCTACCGATGCCACACGCCGTTCAGGCGTCGCGCTGATTGCCCCTCTTGCTTCTCATTCTTCTTTCCTGCCTGCAGCTTTAACTTGTAGACTTACGCTTATAGGCTGACCTCCTCCCATCCCACAAGCGTGATTATTTCGCCTCACAAACATCGTCTGACCGTAACATGCCTTTTTCAGGCTTTTACAGGGTGCTTAGCAGCATTTAAGAATAGCGATAGAAAACCACCTATATGGTGTACCACTATGGCGACACCCGGGTTAGAAGCGGCGGCAGATCATTTGAAAGATGATGTCAAAAGCTGAGCAGTGGATATTTGAAAGATGGAACAGCGGGAGTCTTCTCTCCGAATAGCCAGGCGGTCATGCTGCTACCCGGGCAGGCGCAAAACATGCGCCCTGGGTGTATCTCAAAAAGTATTCAGGACATCAACAATTTCCCGGGTGTCCTCTACTACCCGCACTACCTTATGATTAAGGCGCAGCGCTACCATACCCTGTGTTACATCCCGGTACACTACCTGGCCCTGTTGAAACAGGTCGTAATCGAGTACCATTCCCTTATTAAGGCGGGACTCCCAGTTGCCCGGTAGTTCATTTTCGGACACCTCAATATCGTCTACATCCTGAGGATTGTAATAGCCACGGTCGGCGGCAAACGCAGCCGGAATCAAACAACAAAAAAGCGCAATGGAAAATGCAAACTTACGAAAATACATGAAAACACCGTCTTACCTACTACCAATGAACTAGTAAGAGCAATTCCCATTCCTTTTATTAATACTAAAGTTTAACTTTTTATATACCTTTGTTTTATAAAGTTTTTAAGAACTGTACTAGATAGGCGTAGCATAGACTTACGAAATTTATGGGTCATCTTTTAACAAAGACGGGTTAGTTATGAGAAAAATGTACCCATTTACCCACACTCTTACTTATCGAAAGACGTTCCGGGCTGGACGAATCCCGAAAAATCTCGCATCATTTGTATATGGTCCCTATACAAAAATCGAACCGTGCTGAAATTAATTGTTCTCATTCCACTTTTTCTTAGCGCTTTGTGGGTCGCTTACCTAAAATTGAACCATTATTCTGTGGCGCAGGGCAAACAAGGCTTTATGTATATCTTTGTGATTTCCTTAGTGATTGCCGGGTTTTACACATTCATGATGTTTGTGACCCACTGACGCCCGCTGACAAAAATAAACCGACACGCATCCCAAAGCAATAACCATAAAAAAACCCGGCCGGCGCCGGGTTTTTCTGATGGTCAGTGCACTGGTTTACTGTTGCAGAATTTCAACTTCTGCTTCCTCACGTAACGCTTCCACGTAGCTTTGATACAACGCCTGGCCATACGCTGAGCCTAATCGCTGACGTAGCGAGCTAGCCAGTTCCGCATCTGGTGCTTCGGGCTGTTTCACACCTACCAGCTCTACTACCCCTACATCGCCCGCTGCCAGTTTGGTCGCTTCAATTTGCGAGCCTTCCTGCTCAGACAGCGTAAACAGGGTTTCAACCAATGCCCGAGGTAACTCACCCGGACCACGATTAACATTGGCCGCATCCTGCCAGCTAAGATCATAGTCTGCTAACATCGGCTCAACGTCTTCACCTGCCTGGTATTGCTGAACCAGCTTTTCAGCCCAGTCCATGGCGGCCTGCTGAGCCTTCTGGCCTTGCAATTGAGTGGCGATACTCTCAGATACGTCTTCCAGTGGACGTGTACGTTGTGGCTCATGCTCTTTAACCCGCATTACCATTACCGTCTCGTCATCCAGTTCAATCACTTCACTGTTCATCCGATCGTCAACCAGTTCAGGGCTGAAAGCACGCGTCAGTGCATTGGGATTACTTACCGGCTCTGGAGCCTGCTGTTCGGTAAACATGCCTGTTTCTTCAATAGGCTGATTAGCCACCCCGGCAACATCTTCCAGCGATTCAGGAACTTCGAAGGCAACTTCATCCATGCGGCTACGGATCTCGTAAAACCGCTCGGTAGCCCGATCGGTTTGCAACCGTTCACGAATATCTGCTTTAACATCAGCCAGCGGGGTCACCTGCTCTGCTTTGATATCGGTCAACTTGATAAGATGAAAGCCAAATTCCGTTTCCACGACATCTGAAATCCCCCCTTCTTCAAGAGTAAACGCCACTTCGTCAAAAGCAGGATCCATCATATCGCGGCTTATATATTCTAAATCGCCCCCGTTTTCTGCCGAAAAGGTATCGTCAGAGCGCTCCTCAGCTAGCTGGGCAAATTCAGCACCTTCCGATAACTGGGATTTGATGTCTTCGGCCCGGGCCCGGGCGGCCTCTTTATCATCACCAAATTCAATCAGTATATGCGAGACCCGACGTTCTTCTTCTTCACGGTAACTATTCTGATTTTCTTGATAATACTGTTCGATGTCTTCTTCGGTTACATCCACTTCGCCTGCCAGATCATCGACACTGAGTGTAACATACGCAATATTTAGCTTTTCCTGCGTATCGAACATCGTGATGTTGGATTCATAGAAATTCTTAATATCCTGCTCGCTTACCTCCACAGACTCCGCAAACTGAGCAGCAGGTACGACGATATAACGACCATCACGAGTCTGCGCCTGTAGTCGCCACGCCCGGTCTACTTCGCCCGGTAACGCGAATGAAGCCGCGCCCAGAGCCTGAGCTAACTGTGTGCGGGTCATCTCAGTGCGCAGATAATCTCTGAAACCGGAAGGCTGAAAACCGCTTTGACGTAGAATAGCCAGGTAGCGTTCGTTATCAAATTCGCCGGCAGTCTGAAACTCCTGCATGTCGCGAATGGTATTACGAATCTGAGTATCTCCTACCCGTAACCCCAGCGCCTCTGCCTGTTGTTCTATAAGTTTGTCATTAATCAGGCGCTGCAACACATTGCGTCGAAAATCCTTAAGATAGTTTTCGTTCGCAAACATATCTGCTGCACTTTCACCATATTGGGATTCCATGCGCGCACGCTGATTCTGATAGGCACGTTCAAGGGTACTCTGATCAATCTCATCGCCATTAACAGTCGCCACCGCAGTGGCCCCTGATGAGTTCAGGTAACTGCCAACGCCGGCGAAGACGAAACTCAGCACGACAAGGCCGATTACGATCATGGCCCACGGGCCCTGAGAACCTTCTCTGATTCTTTCTAACATGATTGTTCTTTCAACTCCGTTGCTTACTTCAACTTGCCGGCATCTGACACTGCTTACAGCAGATAACTGGTTATCTGGGCGGTGCGCTGGCAAAAAATCAGGCAAGATTATAACGCGATTATCCCGGCAAACGCGACGCTTTTATGGTCGCCTTCCCTTATGGATACACAATGTTTGGGTGGGCAGATGCAGGCCACTCGTCCGGGGGCCTGAAACTTCACCAGGCTTTATAGAAAACCCGGTAATGCAGTATCTGGCCAGGCCCTGGGCCGCTGTTTTTTTCGGACCCAATAAAAAAGGCGATGGGGTTACCATCGCCTTTTTATAAATTTTTTATTCTTAGTTGCACGCGTCTTTTAAAGCTTTACCTGCTTTGAAAGAAGGTACTTTAGCCGCTGCAATCTGAATAGTCTCACCAGTTTGAGGATTACGGCCGCTGCGAGCAGAGCGCTCACGAACTGCGAAAGTACCAAAGCCTACCAGTGCTACTTGGTCACCTTCTTTAAGCGCTGCAGTTACAGCATCAGTGAATGCGTCTAGAGCTCGGCCTGCAGCCGCTTTAGAGATGTCCGCACCAGCTGCAATTTGGTCGATGAGTTGAGACTTGTTCACAATTATGATCCCCTTCGTTTGTTATTATACTGTTTGTCCGAAACAATTATCGAATTATCGCCGGACTTTATAACAAGCTTGATTAGTAACATCAAGCACTCTGTTACAATAAGTTAACTTTTAATGATTCGCTGCAATCCCTTTAAAGACAAGGCTTCAAGCGATAACACAGTAAAGGTAACACAACTTCTGCGACTTGAAAGCCCTATTTTAAAAAAAGTGAGCAAATCTGCGCATTAGTGGCTATTTTTTATGCTTTTGTCCATAAAAAAAGGCTGCAACCCATGCATGGCACGCATTGCAGCTCTACTTCACTGTTTATTTTGCATCCACGACTTCGAATGATTCAACGGGTTCCTGCAAGGCAATATCCAGGACATCGTCAATCCATTTGACCGGATGAATAGAGAGCGCTTCTTTCACATTATCCGGAATTTCTTCCAAATCACGTTCGTTCTCTTTTGGGATTACTACCGTTTTGATCCCGCCGCGGTGAGCAGCCAGAAGCTTTTCTTTTAAGCCACCAATGGCCAGGACTTCTCCTCGCAGGGTGATTTCGCCGGTCATCGCCACATCGCATTTGACCGGGTTACCGGTTAAAGACGATACCAGAGCGGTACACATAGCAATACCCGCACTTGGCCCATCTTTAGGCGTGGCACCTTCGGGGACATGTACGTGAATATCGCGTTTTTCATAAAAGTCACTGTTGATGCGCAATTTGTCGGCACGACTACGCACAACCGTCATAGCAGCTTTGATAGACTCCTGCATGACATCACCCAACGATCCGGTAGTGGTCATCTTACCCTTACCAGGAACGGTGCTGGTTTCTATTGTCAGCAGATCGCCGCCAACCTGGGTCCAGGCCAGACCGGTTACCTGACCAATCTGGTTATCGTCATCCGCTTTGCCATAATCAAAGCGCTGCACACCCAGGTAATCTTTCAGATTGTCCTGCGTGACCACCACCTTTTCTTTACTCTTGGACAGCAGCACATCTTTTACCGCTTTACGACATACTTTCGAGATTTCGCGTTCCAGGTTACGTACCCCGGCTTCGCGGGTGTAATAGCGGATAATCCCTATAATGGCGGAGTCTGTGATCTCCAGCTCATTCTTTTTAAGACCGTTACGCTCCATCTGTTTAGATAGCAAATGGCGCATCGCGATATTAAGCTTTTCGTCCTCGGTGTAACCGGACAACCGAATCACTTCCATCCGGTCCAGCAAGGGACCCGGAATATTCATACTGTTTGAGGTCGCCACAAACATTACATCCGACAAGTCGTAATCCACTTCCAGGTAGTGATCGCTAAAGCTATTGTTCTGCTCAGGATCCAACACTTCCAGCAAGGCAGAAGCCGGGTCACCGCGCATATCCGCCGACATTTTATCGATTTCATCGAGCAGGAACAGCGGGTTCTTCACCCCTACTTTGGTCATATTCTGAATCAGCTTGCCGGGCAGCGAGCCGATATAAGTACGACGGTGACCGCGAATTTCCGCTTCATCGCGCACCCCGCCCAGGGCCATACGTACATACTTACGACCTGTGGCTTTGGCGACTGACTGTCCTAAAGAGGTTTTACCGACACCCGGCGGGCCTACCAGACAAAGAATCGGGCCTTTCAGCTTTTTAACCCGCTGCTGTACCGCCAAATATTCAACGATACGTTCTTTGACCTTTTCAAGGCCGTAGTGGTCGGCATCCAGTACAGTTTCAGCTTTCGCTAAATCTTTTTTGACCGGGCTGCGTTTTTGCCATGGCACCGCGGTCAGCCAGTCGATGTAACTGCGAACCACCGTAGCTTCTGCTGACATCGGCGACATCATCTTCAGTTTCTGAAGTTCTGCGCGGGCTTTTTCTTCGGCCTCTTTAGGCATCTTGGATTCGGTAATTTTATTGCTCAGCGCTTCAAATTCGTCTGGCGCGTCATCCATCTCGCCTAACTCTTTCTGAATAGCCTTCATCTGTTCATTCAGATAATACTCGCGCTGGCTTTTTTCCATTTGCTTTTTAACCCGGGTACGAATTTTCTTTTCGACCTGAAGCAAATCTATCTCACCTTCCATCAGCGCCATCAGATATTCAAGACGTTCGTTTACGCCTTTCATTTCTAGCACTTTTTGTTTTTCGGTGAGTTTGAGTGGCATATGCGCTGCCATAGTGTCAGCCAGGCGGGCCGCATCATCAATGCCATTGAGCGAGGTCAGAACCTCGGGTGGAATTTTTTTGTTGAGTTTGACATAGCCTTCGAACTGCGAAACCGCAGAGCGGATCAGCACTTCCTGCTCATTTTCGGCTATGGCTTCATCGGTTATTTTATCGGTAGTAGCGCAGTAGAAAGGTTCTGACTGGGTGTATTCCGAAATCTCACCACGAACATTACCTTCTACCAGCACTTTAACCGTGCCGTCAGGCAATTTTAATAGCTGAAGGATAGTGGCAATGGTGCCAACGCTGTAAATGTCATCCGTTTCGGGTTCATCGACACTGGCATCTTTCTGGGCAACCAAAAAGATTTGCTTGTCATTCTCCATTGCTGCTTCCAGGCAGCGAATCGATTTTTCACGGCCGACGAACAAGGGTATGACCATATGTGGATAAACAACCACATCCCGAAGGGCTAATACGGGGATCTCTATGCGATTTTCACGCTCTTCTGTCATACTTGCACTCTATTGATTACTGATTTCGATTTATATGGGGATAATCAGGCAAAGTTCAAATAGTTACTTGCTGCTAAGGCTTAATTTTACTTCACCTTATCTACCTGTCGGCCCCGCGAAATATAACGTTGTTTACCATCAGTCATTTATGAAAATAAGGCAATAGAAAATTTGCCTGAAGAAAAATGGCCCGGTCATCCGGTCGCGGCTTCCCCGGTTTTATCCTGCAGATACAAAAAAGACCTCAATCGAGGCCTTTTTTAGTTATATCAGAATTTATTCCGACGCTGCTTTTTTTTCTTCATTGGCGTAAATCAGTATCGGACTGGACTCGCCGCGAATGACCGTTTCGTCGATAACCACTTTTTTGACATCATCCAACGACGGTAAGTCATACATGGTATCCAACAAAATGCCTTCCACAATCGACCGCAATCCGCGGGCACCGGTTTTACGGTGCATCGCTTTTTTCGCGATCGCCTGCAGCGCATCATCCCGAAACTCAAGCTCTACGTCTTCAATAGCAAATAATGCCCCATATTGCTTGGTAATGGCATTTTTTGGTTCACGCAGGATTTGGATCAGGGCATCTTCATTCAGCTCTTCCAGACTGGTTACCACGGGTAACCGGCCGATGAACTCCGGAATCAGACCATATTTAACCAAATCTTCAGGCTCAACCTTTTTAAACAGTTCGCTGGACTTGTGCAGGCTGTCCTTGGTTTTCACTTTAGCACCAAAGCCAATGCCACTGCCCGTCTGCGCACGCTGTTCAATAACTTTATCAAGCCCTGAGAACGCGCCACCACAAATAAATAGAATCTTGGAGGTATCAACCTGCAAAAACTCCTGTTGTGGATGCTTACGGCCACCTTGTGGCGGTACCGACGCTACGGTGCCTTCGATAAGCTTCAACAATGCCTGCTGTACACCTTCACCCGACACGTCGCGGGTTATAGATGGGTTGTCTGACTTACGAGAAATTTTATCAATCTCATCGATGTAGACGATGCCACGCTGGGCTTTTTCTACATCATAATCGCATTTTTGCAGCAATTTCTGGATGATATTTTCAACGTCTTCACCTACATAGCCCGCTTCGGTCAATGTGGTTGCATCAGCCATTGTAAATGGTACGTCCAGCAGCCGTGCTAATGTCTCAGCCAATAAAGTCTTACCACTACCGGTAGGACCAATCAGCAGGATATTACTTTTACCCAGCTCCACGCCTTCGTGCACATCACCGTGACGAAGTCGTTTATAGTGATTGTAAACCGCTACCGACAGCACCTTTTTGGCATGACCCTGGCCAATAACATAGTCATCCAGATGAAGATGAATCTCATGTGGCTTGGGCAGTGCGTCCTGCTTTTGCTTTGGTGCGATTTCTTTAATTTCTTCGCGAATAATGTCGTTGCATAACTCGACACATTCATCACAGATAAAAACGGACGGACCAGCAATTAACTTTCTCACTTCATGCTGGCTTTTGCCACAGAAGGAGCAATACAGTAACTTGTTGTCGCCGTCTGAGTTCTGTTTATCACTCATTACGTAATGCCTCTGCCTTAGCCGGACCCAAATTCAATACAGGATGTCCGGTCTGTCTCTATAACTATACTACTTCGTTGCAGCCGCGTCAGATCGATTTGTCAGGACCTGGTCGATTAGACCGTATTCTTTGGCTTCGGTTGCACTTAAAAAGTTATCGCGGTCAGTATCGTGCGCAACTTTTTCATAATCCTGGCCAGTATGTTGTGACAACAATCGATTCAGCTTCTCTTTAATGGACAGAATTTCTTTGGCATGGATTTCAAAATCTGATGCCTGCCCCTGGAAACCACCTAATGGCTGGTGAATCATCACTCGTGAATTAGGCAAACAATAACGCTTACCTTTAGTGCCACCTGACAACAGGAAGGCCCCCATGCTGGCCGCCTGGCCTACGCATACGGTGCTTACATCAGGCTTGATAAAGTTCATGGTATCGTAAATAGCCATACCTGCTGTTACTGAACCGCCTGGCGAATTGATATATAGGTAGATGTCTTTTTCCGGGTTTTCAGCTTCCAGAAACAGCATCTGTGCCACAATCAGGTTCGCCATATGATCTTCAACCTGACCAACCAGAAAAATGACGTTTTCTTTTAGTAAACGTGAGTAAATGTCGTAGGAACGTTCACCCTTGGCCGTCTGTTCGACAACCATAGGCACCAATGCATTTTGCGGTTCTAATGGGTTAATCATATCTACCTTGATTTGTTAGCGTTAAAAACAAAAATGCTCGGAAGGCTCCGAGCATTTAAGCAGTTGCTGACTGGCTAAGTCAAACAAGCAGTCAAAAATTATGCTTGTTTGTTCATAACCTCATCAAAAGCTTTGGTCACTTCCTGAGTCTTGGCTTTGTCCAATACCCATTCTATGGCCTGCTCTTCTAATGCAACATTTTTCATCTGTTGCATCAGTTCTTCATTGTTTTTGTAATATTCGATCACTTCTTGCGGATCTTCATAAGCCGACGCTGAAGTTTCGATTAATGCATCAACCTTGCTTTCATCAGCCTGCAGTTCATTTTGCTTGATGATTTCACCCAGCAACAGACCAATTGATACGCGACGCTTGGCATTGTCAGTAAACAGTTCAGCAGGCAGTTCGGGCATATTCTGGCCGCCACCTTGCTGGCTGAAACGTTGTTTTGCCTGTTCACGCAGAGCTTCAATTTCCTGATCTACCAGTGCCTGTGGCACATCCAGTTCATTCTTTTCAAGCAGCTTAGCGATAACATCTTCTTTTACTTTTGCTTTCAGTGTTTGGTCTAGCTCGCGTTGCATGTTTTTACGCACTTCATCTTTCAGTGCGTCGATGCCGCCTTCTTCAATACCAAACAGTTTAGCAAATTCTTCATTTACTTCCGGTAATTCCTGACCTTCCACTTTTTTCACGTGAACGTCAAATACCGCGTCTTTACCTTTTAAGGCTTCAGCGTGGTAGTCTTCCGGGAAAGTTACTTCAACAGTAACATCCTGACCGGCTTTAGCGCCAATCAGCGGCGTTTCAAAACCTGGAATCATGCGGCCTTTGCCAAGCTCAAGTGAGAAATCTTCGGCTTTACCACCGTCAAACTCTTCACCATCAATTTTGCCGACAAAATCCATTACAACACGATCTTCTTCTGCTGCTTCACGCTCAACTTCTACCCAGCTGGCATGTTGCTTTTGAAGTGTCTCCATCATGTTATCGAGGTCTTCGTCCTTGATTTCAACCTTAGGTTGTTCAATTTCGATTTCTTCCACGCCCTGAACTTCGACTTCTGGGTATACTTCAAACGAAGCAACAAACTCCAGATCCTGACCTTGCTGGTCTTTAGTCAGTTCAAATTTTGGCATACCTGCAGGGGTAATCTCTTCCTGCATCACTGCCTGATAGAAGTTTTGCTGCATGACATCGCCAGCCACTTCCTGACGAACCGCCGCACCGTAGCGCTTCTGAATTACGCTCACTGGTACCTTACCTGGGCGGAAGCCATTGATACGCTGAGTTTTCGCTAATTGCTGAAGGCGTGACTTTACAGCAGAATCGATAGAATCGGCTGGCACGGTGATCGTAAGACGGCGTTCTAAACCCTGGGTCGTCTCGACTGAAACTTGCATTATGTTACCTCAACTTGACGTCTGGTGACGTGTTGTTTTCATGCCCCCGTCCTGCACACCGTAGCAATGTTTACTGCTGGATTTACAGGTCGTTGACTAACGATTAATTTAAACCGCTGATTAAACACATTGGTTAAAAAAAGACGCGGTAGTATACAGTCACAGTATTTAAGAGTCGAGAGGCAAACAAGAACAAATGCGCATTATTGAAGACTTTGTCAACAACATTGCAACATCGGGAAAAATAATAAGGAAATTTTCAGATAGGATTATGCAAAGATGGTCGGTGAGACAGGATTTGAACCTGCGACCCCTTGGACCCAAACCAAGTGCGCTACCAAACTGCGCCACTCACCGAACGATGCATATAGAAATATACTAGATATGGTGCGGAAGGAGAGACTTGAACTCTCACGCCGTGAAGCACTGGAACCTAAATCCAGCGTGTCTACCAATTCCACCACTCCCGCAGAAAGGGGGGGTGGACGACGGGACTCGAACCCACGACAACCGGAATCACAATCCGGGGCTCTACCAACTGAGCTACGCCCACCACTGATGATGCTTTTTTTGCTATCGAAAGCGGCTTGGCAAGTGTACATCAATTTCAACACTATGTCAGTGAAAAAATTAACTTTTTCTTGCTTCACTACCTGACCCGCAATAGATGGCGCGCCCGGCAGGATTCGAACCTGCGACCCACGGCTTAGAAGGCCGTTGCTCTATCCAGCTGAGCTACGGGCGCCTGGCGAATCTTCGCTAGCAAAAGTGGTCGGTGAGACAGGATTTGAACCTGCGACCCCTTGGACCCAAACCAAGTGCGCTACCAAACTGCGCCACTCACCGAACCTGCGTAACAACGTGTTTTTCTTCCTCGTCGTTACGGGAGCGCATATTACTGACTTGCCCCTACCTCGTCAAACACTTTTCCAAAGAAAAACACCGACCGTTCATAAAGCAGACAATCGTGCATCATTTTTGCACACCGCGATGATTTTTTGTTCGCTTTCGTTCATTAATGCCCCGCCTATGAGCCTGGCTGCCATTCAGAGATACTGTAATAGAGGCCATTTTCCTCGTCGTTCCTGCATATAAAGTTATTCAGGTATGGCATTAATGAATCTCTGGCAGGATTGCAGGGTTTTGTGGAACAATACCTGCGCCGTTTTTTTCATCTATAAAGAGTTTCGTTATTTATGACCGCGCATCTAATTGATGGCAAATTGATTGCCAAACAAGTTCGTCAGCATGTGGCTTCGTATGTTGAGTCACTGAAATCTTCGGGCAAACGCGCACCGGGGCTTGCGGTAGTGCTGGTAGGCAGCGACGCCGCCTCGCAGGTATATGTCGCTAATAAAAGAAAAGCCTGCGATGAAGTCGGCTTTGTCTCGCGTTCCTATGATCTGCCTGCTGATACCGATCAAAGTACCCTGCTGGCTCTGGTCGATGAGCTTAATGAAGACCGAGAGATAGACGGCATACTGGTGCAACTACCGTTACCGGCCGGTTTAAACGCCGAGGAAGTATTAGAGCGAATTGACCCGCATAAAGATGTAGATGGCTTTCACCCTTATAATATCGGCCGTCTGGCTCAGCGTATCCCGGCCCTGCGTCCGTGTACACCAAAGGGCATTATGACCATGATCGAGTCGACCAAGCGACCGGTCAAGGGATTAAATGCGGTTATTGTAGGCGCCTCTAATATTGTGGGACGTCCTATGGGGCTGGAACTGCTGCTGGCAGGGTGCACCGTCACCACCTGCCATAAATTCACCAAAGATTTAAAAGCTCATGTGGGGCGTGCCGACTTATTAGTGGTTGCTGTGGGGAAATCCAACTTTATCCCGGGCGACTGGATTAAACCCAACGCGATTGTTATCGATGTAGGTATTAACCGCATGGCAGATGGCTCGCTGGTCGGCGATGTCGAGTTTGATAAAGCCAAAGAGCAGGCGGGCTGGATCACTCCGGTGCCCGGCGGCGTAGGTCCTCTCACAGTGGCCAGTCTGATAGAAAATACCCTGGAAGCCTACGTGAAGTATCACTCATGAAGCCGTTACAACGTAACCCCGACGCGTATATTCAGGCTACCCGGCAGTGGATTGATGAGGTGGTGATTGGCCATAACTTTTGCCCCTTCGCGCGTTTTGTGCGCACCCCTGAGACTATTCATTATGAGGTCAATGACGCTTATCAGGCCGAAGATATCATGCTGGCTTTGCACGCTGAGTGTCAGCGGCTGGATAACACCGCCGACATCGCGACCACCCTATTGATTCTGCCGGGCCTGAAGCAATTTGATCGCTATCTGGATGTACTCGAACTGGCTCAGGTTATGTTAGAGCAATGGAATTATGAAGGGGTGTATCAGTTAGCCAGTTTTCATCCCCACTATCAGTTTGAAGGCGAAGCGGCCGATGCACCATCAAACTATACCAACCGGTCGCCCTACCCGGTACTGCATCTGTTAAGAGAAGCCGACATTACCCGGGTAATGGCAGAGTATGAAGATCCGCAAAGCATTTTTGAAAACAACATGGCAGAAACCGAAAAACAGGGTTGCGCTCACTTTGAAAAGCTTTTGCAACAGTGTAAAAAGCCCCAATAGCGCTTCTAGGTATTATCCGTAAGATCTTCCAGGGCCAGTGTAAAGGCGCGGCCCTGATAACCCGACACTTCAAATACCCAGCCAGATAGCCAGTGACCCGAATCCGGGTAATCAAACCATACTCGGTACTGATTCAGTTCCGCGGTGGTGGCCAGGTGCGCGGTGACAGTGCGCCCGTCACTCAGGGTAAACGTCACCTGCCCTATGGGTTCCTGTTGCTGCCATTGGGCCGGAAAATACGCCCCTACATCCAAATACCTGAACTCTGTCAGATCTTTCACCGCCTGCTCTATCACCCCCGGGTACGCCAGCCGTTCAGAGGCGACTTCAACAGGGCGGTTGTCCACCTGCACAATTTCCCAGTCGGTGGTTTGTTCAGAGCGCATCAATAACAATGAGGTATTATTGCGCTTGGTAAAACGGATTCCCTGCAACTGTTTGGCATCAAAAGGCAGGACCTCTCGCGCCAGCCAGTCTGAGCCTGAATGGGGCAGCCGAACCCGGGTATCGATTAATAAACTGGCTTGCTTGCCGGGTAAGCGCCCAAAAGTACCGCGCTGGCTGCTAGCCATATGACCCACCAGCACCTGCCATTCTTTACCTTTGCTACCCAGGGTAAGCAAAGCAGAGTCACTATCATCCTGGCCTAAATTCGCCACCCCCAGCAGATGATAGTTTTCTGCTTTACTGGTTTTGGGTTCTATCACCTTTGCATTGAGTATTCTGCTCACCATGGTGGCTACACGTGACTGATTCACCGGAAAGCTTTGTTCGTCATCCAGATGAGTGGCCAGCCATTCCTGCCCTTTGCGGTTAGCGCGAAACACCAATCCCTCGGCGGTTTCGACCTCAATGGTCTCAAGCTTATCAACCTCAGTAACAAAGTTGTCTACCAAAGGTTCAGGTTCGCTGGACCGGGTATAGACACGGGCATCGGTGACATACCAGGCTGCCGCACCTGCTGCTACTACCAGCACACTTAGCAGTACTGCTCTTAGATTCATGACCTAATCCTTTGTGTAAGCTTTACCAGGACGTAGTCGCAACGCTCTGGCCAGCAGAAAAAGAAGAAAAATCAGCACCAGCGGCGCCAGGGCAATATTGATAAATTTGATCCAGCTCCCTAGCCGGTCGATCTCCCGGTCAAGCTCATAGCGCACTTCACGAAGCTGCTTGCGCACTGTGATGCGTTTTTCAATAAACTGATCAATCGTGCGTTGTTGCTCATCGGTCAGAACCACTGCGGTGCTTTGACCTTGCTGGCTATTCAGCTGAGCCAGTTTAGCTTCGGTGCGGGCCAGTTCATCCTGCAGTTTTTGTTCATGCTCTGTAAACCGGGTCTGGGCAGCGTCCTGCAACGCCTCTACCCGCACAAACGGCCGGCTGCTCTGGCCTCTGCTGCGAATACTGATAAGCGCATTTCCTCCGGCCAGGTTTTCAGTGGCATTGCTGATAAAGTCACCGTTGTTGGCAAAAGGGGTATACACCACATCGCCGAAAAACGGACTTTGCTGAACCCAGAAGCGATCCGCCAGCATGTCGGCGTCGGCCACCACCAGCACATTCAGATGGTCTGTGGTGGCTTTGAAATCGCTACCGCTGGCGCCTTCAGGAGGCTCCGAAAACGCTGAGATCGTGGTACCGGTAACATGACCAGCCAGGGTATAGGTTTGCGGTGTTCCGGCTAAGCCGCGCTTTAGCGCACCACTGCCAGCCTGGGTTATGTATTCGCTGGTGTCGTACACATACCCCTGGTCAGAAGATTGTAATAGCGGGGTGATGTCCAGGGTTGAGGAAGGCAATAATGACAACGTTCCCGCCGAAGCCATATTTACCGACTCCAGATTCGCGGTGATAACATCTTCGGCATTCATCTGCTCACGCCCTAAACCAACAAACCCAGGGTGACTCACTACTTGTCCCTGGCCAGGCCGTATATCCAAACCCAGGACCCCGTCCAGCAATACTTTGTCGCTGGCAACCTCTATGCCCCAGGCTCGTAACAGACTGGTATCGGAACTATTCGGGTCATTACTGCCCATCATCGCCAACATATCTGACTCATAATGCGGATCCGCAAAAGCAATGACTCGGCCCCGGTTCATAGCAAATTGATCGATAGCATATTTGAGCGGCTCGCCCATTTGTTTTGGGTGCGCCAGCATCACTACATCCGTATTGTCAGGCAAACTGTCCGCCGACGCCGGTATCCGCTTTACTTCAAACAACTGGGTTAATTGTTCAAAAAATACCATCGAGCGCTCGTAGCGTGCCGACATCGGATTTTGACCACCGGCCACAGGCAAATCGGTAACCAGCGCCACCACTGGTTTTTGGGCATCGCTTAGCTGGTGCAGCAGTTTGCTAAGTTCATATTCTAAAAAGGGTTCTTTTTGAGGGTCGAAAAAACGCACCGTATGCTGATCATCCAGCATATTGGTTGCTGCCAGACCAAAATAAACCGTATCTTTGGCGCCGGCCAGCGTGGATCCGGTTAATCC
>VMHT01082099.1_pt1 | contig 19479 bp, 12 predicted proteins | sample 4693611 | NCBI WGS metagenome assembly VMHT01 (sample SAMN12280063, study PRJNA550983) | marine metagenome | isolation source: seawater sampled from same location over 5 years 0.02-0.2 micron viral filtrate | place: USA: collected off the coast of southern California halfway between the port... ...
ACATCGACTTGGAAGCTTTTGCAAAGAAGGTAGCTGAAGATACAGCTGCTAAGATTGCTATGAAGCAAGCCGAGCAAAAAGCAGCTGACGAAGCAGTAGCTAAAGCAGCTCAAGAAGCCGAAGAAGCTAAAGCAGCTGAAGGCGTACAAATTAAATCAACCATCGAAACCGGTATTCAAACTGGCGTAGAAGCTTTACAGGCCGATATGGAAAAAGCTTTCGAAACCGCTAAAGCTGACGAAATCAACGAGCTTGTTAAGAAGTATGAAGCTCAGGTTTCTGAGAAGAGTGAAGAGCTGGAAGCTATGCGTACTAGCAAAATGAAGTTTGCTAAGTCTGGCGCTGACATGGCCGATTTCGGCAAAGAAGCTATGAATGCTCAGATTCTTGGTCAAATCACTGGTAAAGGTCTGGACACTGACTATGCTCGCGGTGTAATGGAAAAAGCCACAGCACTAAACCCAGGTGCTGCAACTACTTCTGTAAATGATTTCGCTGTAGCTTACACTGATGCCTTCGAGCAAGCAGTGGGTCTGGAAACTAAAGTAGGCGGTCTATTCCGTGAGGTTGCTATGCAGTCTAACTCTTTAGTAGTTCCTTTCTTGGGTGAAGTAAACCCAGCTACCTTTGGTGCTACTACTGGCCTGTTGAACGACGCTAACGCTCTTGAGCTGTCTGGCGACACTGACGAAAACCTAGATATCAGCAACCAGATCATCATCGCTGAGCGTTTAGTTGCCGGTACTTATATCGACAACAACGTTGACGAAGGTCAAATCATCAGCTTCCTGCCTATGATCAACGCTGCTATCGCACGTGCTCACGGTCAGGCTATTGATTCTGCTATCCTTTATGGTACTGCAGGCGCTACTGTTGGTCTGTTGGATGACGGTGGTTCTAAGACTGTAGCACAAGGTTCTTACACCGGTACTGGTACTGCCTTCGTAACTACAGCCGAGGCTGATGGCGCTCCAGCATTCACTGCGGCGATTGCTAATCTGGCACGTGGTCAGATGGGCGTACACGGCGTTGATCCTGCTAAGCTTGCTTATGTGATCAACTCAGACGCATACTATGACCTGCTTCAGGACCCTGAGTTCCAGGACGTTACTGACGTTGGTGGTCTTGCTACTAAAGTAACTGGTCAAGTTGGTATGTTGTTCGGCTCTCCAGTTATCGTTAGTGATCAGATCCCTAATGGTGCCGCCTTGAAGTCATTCGGTACTGTTGTTAATACTGATTCTGGACTTATTGGTCGTCTACGTGGCGTTAGCCTCGAAACCGAGTACAAGCCTTCAGAGCAGCGTACTGCAATTCTTGCAAGTCAGTCTCTTGGATTCAAGACTATCCAAGGCGCTACTTCTTCGGTTGCTATGTACTATCCAGCCAACGGTTAATAGTAAAAAGAGTAAAAAACGAGGGGGAGTTCGCTCCCCTAAGTTTTTACTAATGGACTTATAGAAAATGGCAAATTTAATTACTTTAGACGACTACAAAACAGCGAAAAAGATCACTGGTTTCGGTGATGATGTTCGTCTTGAAGAATTAGTCACTTCCGTGAGTCAATTAGTAAAAACTTACTGCAATAATACAATCCTAGATCATGCTACTAGCGCAAAAACTGAGTATTTTGATATAAACTACGATGAGTCTTTTGTACACCTTTCACAGAGTCCTGTAATTACAGTTACTTCTGTATCAGAGAGATCTAATCCTACAGACGCTTATACTGTTCTGACAAATAACTCTGACTATTATATAGACACTAAAACTGACTCTATTTATAAAGTATCGGGTAATGTTGATCAGCCTTTTAAAAGAGGCAGAGGAGCTGTCAAAGTCGTTTATACAGGCGGATATACCTCATGCCCAGCAGACCTCAAGTTAGCAGTAATTGATCTAATCTCCTACTATCATAAAGATGAACATAAACAGCGTCAGACTTTATCAGGCGCAAGTATCCAGAACCAAGGTACGTCTGGGCAGTCTGGTAATGTAGGCTTCCCTGACCATATCAAACGTGTGCTGGATATGTATAAGAACTTCTAATGTCTGAAAAAGCCTTACTAAAAGTCCTGAAGGATATAGAAGAGGACATTAAGAAAAGCTCAGAAGCATACAGAACACTTATTAGTAATTATGAGATGCACGAGTTTACACTTGATGCCGAAGATATTATTAAAGAAGTAGAGACTGAAATGAAAGCCCGAGAGGGCGTAAACAAGTTGTCTCAAGGTACTAGAGATATTATTCGCAAAGAAGTGCGAAAAATGGTAAGAACTCTTTACAAGCAGTTTCACCCAAAAGAGTTCGATAAAACAGGTAAGAAATGGACTAGAACGTCAGAGCTGCAAGGGAGTTCCCTTAACTTTACGTTCGTACTAGCAGCAAAGCCCGGCAGAAGTTCAAACGTGTTTAACACTTTTAAAAGAATGAAACAGGTTGCACAAAGACCTCTAATCAAGGCTCTAAATAAAAAACTAAGAGAGCTAAACAGTGGTAGGAAAGAAGAGAGTCGAGCAGAACTAATCTCAAGTAGAAAAGGTTTCCTTGATTTAGGGCACGAAAAAGATAGCTCTGTCTCCCTTCAACGAGCAGCAAAAGTACAGCAAGCCCTTTGGAAGTTCGAAGGGAATACAACCCTCAGCCCTTTAGCAAAGAAAGTTATAGACGAGCTTGCGGAAGTAATAACCTTCGAGATAGGTAAAGAGGATAAAGGTCCTCCTCTTGACGTTATTCGTGTAAAAATGGAGAGTAAGGCAATTAACCGAGCCTCTACTTCTAAAGAAAAAGGTGAAGTACTTGAGCTCAATAAAGCCCTAAAGAACGCAGCAGATAAAATTGGCGAAGAATGGGCCTATATGGAAGGTTCGGACTCCTCTGTACAGAAGCGAAGAAAGATTATAATTGAAGACTTTGTTGGTCCTTTACGAAAAAGCCGTAAGGCCAAAGTCAGAACAGAGTCTACAAAAGTAAAAAGATCAAAAGGTAAAGGAACTCTTAAAAGTAAGAAGCCGAAAGGAACAAAAAAGCAGTATAAAGATAGTGATAAAACAACTTTAACTACTACTGCTAAAAAAGGAGTTGCGGGGTCGCCACTCGCTTTACTTGCATCAATTAACAAAGAGCTTCCGGAAACTGTAAGAAAGAATATGAACAGCCCTAGTCTACAAAACCAAACAGGGCGCTTTGCAGATAGCGTACGAGCAACTGATATTATGGCAACCAATAAAGGATTCCCAAGTATAGGCTATACCTATCAGAGAGATCCTTATCAGGTGTTTGAGGATGGAGCAGGCGTTCCTCCTTGGGCAAACGGTCAAAGAGATCCAAGAAGTCTCATTGATAAATCCATTCGAGAGATTGCAGCAGAATTTGCAATCGGAAGATTCTACACTAGGAGAACATAGTGGCAACACGAGATTACACAACCAGACGAAGCGCTATAGTTAAGGCCATAGCGGAGAAGCTAAAGGATATTGATGGTTCTGGCGGCTTTTTATCTGATCTAAACCACAACGTCTCCCCTAGACTTAAGTTTTGGGACGAAGTAGAGGAGTTTCCTGCTGTTCATTTAAATGCAGGCTCAGAGACAAGAGCGTATCAGGGCGGCGGCTACAAAGATAGATTCTTGTCCGTAACTGTTAGATGTTATGTACACGATGAAGATGCTGTAGAGGCGTTAGATAACTTATTAGACGATGTGGAAACTGTTCTCGAAGATAATTCAAGCTTATCTTATACTGATAGAACCGGAGCCGCTCAGTCTACTCAGCAAATCACAATCATTAGTATTGATACTGATGAAGGTGTACTAGAACCTTTAGGCGTCGGAGAGATGCTGATCGAGGTTCGATATTAGAAAATGCAGGCACGAGCAAATGTTCACGTCCTAGCCTTTTCAAGAAACATAGGAGAATACTATGGCAGATAATATATATTTTAGCAGAGATACTAGAGTTTTTATCAAGCTAACTAACCAGGACTTCATTTGGGAAGTTCCGGTACTTGATGGCTACTCTTTCTCTCAAGCTACAAACACGACTGAAATAACTCTTGCGGAGATGGAAAGCACCGCAGGTGTTAGTAATCGCGCTCGACAAATGTTTAATGATTCTTATGCTCCGGCAGAATGGTCATTTTCTACATATGCTCGACCCTACTTTGCAAGCGCAAAAGATCGTTCGGTAGAGGAAGTTCTTTGGGGCTTGGTTGCAGGTAAAGCATATTGGGATGATAGCGCTAAAGCCTTCAAAAAGGCCAACGGAGGTTCAGCTTACGTACAGCAGTCGGGTAATCTACAACAAATTGATTTCTCGACTTCAAACACTAGTACTCTTGGTACTGCAGACATCTACTTTGTTATGGGCGCTAACCGTAGGATGGTATCTGGCGATATTGTGTCCGCTTATAAAATTGAAAAGTGTGTAGTAAATGAAGTCACTATGGATTTCGATATTGACGGTATTGCAACTCTGAACTGGTCAGGCTTCGGCTCTATTATTAGCCAACCGCCTGCATATGCTCAAGATGCTGCGCCAACAACATCTGTAATTGGATCTGTATGGCTTGATACTAACCACGCAACAGCCGGGCAGATCTTCTTTGCAAAAACAGCAGACTTTGCCCAAACAATTGAACCTTTCGTTGCTGGTATTTCATTGACTACTAATTATATCAAAAATAAGCTTTCGTCTCTTGATGTTACAAGTTCAGATATTACAGGCACTCCAAATAACTACGTACTGACACTTACTGGAGGTAATATTACAATTAGTAACAATATTACTTATATTACTCCAGAAACTCTCGGTGTAGTGAATCAGCCAATTGGGCATGTAACTGGAACTCGATCAGTATCTGGTAACTTTACCTGTTATCTTGATCCGAAAGGAACGGCTGTAACTGGAAGCGCAGACTTATTTGAAGATTCCATTGAAGGAACTACTAACGTTACTACTGATGTAGATCTTGACTTTAGCATTGGCGGGAATATTGATGCGAATGGCCCTTCTGTAAACTTCAGAATGAACCACTGTCACATCGAAATACCTCAACACTCTATTGATGATGTAATCTCTTTAGAGACTAACTTCCATGCACTGCCGAACGGTTTCGACGGCACAGACGAGCTTGTTGTAAGCTACGTAGGAAAGGGATAATACTATGTCAATGTTTTTTAGTAGAGATACCCGAGTGCTGTTAAAGCAAACAGCCTCAAATGGTACAGACGCCAATTTGTGGGAGATTCCTGTCCTTGATGGTTTTTCTTTTTCACAATCAACTAACAGTTCCGAGATTACTCTGAACGAAGCAATTGCTGCTGAAGGTGGCAAGAGTCGCAGAGCTCGTCAAATATTTAACGATTCTCTAGCACCGGCAGAGTGGAGCTTTAGCACCTATATTCGCCCTATTCAATCTGAAGTAGATCTTAACGAGGGTTGGTCCGACAACGGGGAAAATGCAGACATTCACGCGGTTGAAGAAGCTCTTTGGGCAAACTTTGTCTCTAATAACTCTTGGAAAGCTCCTGTCACAATAACGAAGACCTTTGCCTCAGGCGGAGCTAGCGGAGCTACTACTGTCACATTAAATAATGTATCTGGCTTAGTAGTAGGAATGGGCGTAACTGGTACCGGTATCGCGAATAATTCAAATATCACAGCTATTTCCGGAAGCGAGATAACACTAGATGAAGCAACTACCGGTCAGGTTTCAGGCACTCTAACATTTAAAGGAGATGGACAATGGAATACTGGTGTAACCAACAACACTTCAAACTGTCTAATCGACTTTAAGAATTCAGAGGTTGCAGAACTCGGTACTTTTGACTTGTTCTTTTTGCTAGGTGGCAATGGTATAAGCTTTACGAAGACCTTTGCTTCAGGCGGAGCTAGTGGAGCTACTACTGTTGTATTAAATAACGCAACTGATCTAACAGTAGGAATGACTGTAGCTGGTACGGGTATCGTGACAGGCTCGAAAGTTACCGCTATCAATAGCAGCACAATAACACTAGATACAGCGACAACTGAGCAGGTCTCAGGCAGTATTGTATTTAGATCAGAGCGACAAGTATATAAGCTTAGCGATTGTGTTGTTAATGAAGCAGCTATTGAATTTGACGTTGATGGTATTGCGACTATTAACTGGTCAGGGTTCTCAAGTTTGATTACTGATCAAGGAACTTCTGGAGCTACTGCGACTAATGTTATTAAAGAGCAAATTACTTCTACAGATAACTTTATCCGTAATCGTTTAACTACTCTTGCAGTAACTGCATCGGATACTACTACTTTCCCGGGCGTTAATAATGATGGCGTATATAATGTTACTCTTACTGGCGGTAGCCTGACTTTTAGTAATAGTATTACTTACCTAACTCCCGAAGATCTGGGTAGGGTAAATGTTCCTCTGGGCCATATAGCTGGTACTCGTGTGGTCGGTGGTAATATTAGCTGCTACTTGAATGACTCGACCGGAGGGTCTTCTGACTTATTCAAGGCTTTGATAGAAGCTACAAGTACGACGGTAAATAGTTTTAACTTCGTGTTTAATATCGGAGGAAATGTCTCAGGAGAACCCAGAATGATTGTAACGATGCCTCGCTGTCATTTAGAGATCCCAACACACTCTATAGAAGATGCAATTAGTCTAGAGACAGAGTTTCATGCACTGCCTGCTGGTGTAAATGTTGGCAATACCGCATCAAACTACGAAGCAAAAGTGCAATACAAGGCCACATAACGTTACAAAAAATATTTCTTGACTTTATAGGTTATTTGAAATATACTATGTAATAGAAAATCGAGACAGGGATGATTTTTCATCCCTGTTTTGTTTCCACAATTAAATAATAAGGATTAAAACATGAGCGACACCCCTATTTCATTAGCCACTCTAATGACACCAAGTAAGACAGTATCAATTGACTTCCCCGGTTACACAGGAATGGAAGTAAGCCTATGTTACTTAGGCAGAGAAGAGCTAGTAAAACTTCGTAAGAAGTGTGTTAGCACTAAATTCAGTAAGAAAACTCGTCAACCAGAAGAGATTCTTGACGAAGATAAATTCTTGATAGAGTACTGTAAAGCAGTAATCAAAGACTGGACAGGCCTAAAGTATCGTTACCTAGAAGAGCTTCTTTTGGTAGATATCTCGGCACTGGATGCAGATGATGAACTTGCATACACTCAGGACAATGCAGAGCTTCTGATGAAAAACTCAGGCGACTTTGATACCTGGGTTACAGAGACAGTAGGCGATCTTGAAAATTTTACTGGGAACAAGTAGGGGAAATACGTTCCTTACTTGAACGATACGTAAAGTCACAAAATCAGTCTATTGATCTTGATAAGTACTTACGTATCTGTGAACAGTTAGGACAAGAGCCCGACCCCCAAAAGATGCCACTCGACCCCTCCGATTTCCCGGTAGTGGTCCAAGTGGCATTTTTTATATTTGGACTCCTTGAAGATAATTGGGACGGAATGTCAGGCTCCTATCTAGGAAAGAAGTGGGGTAATATAGAATTTCTTTTCAAGTTGTATAAAATAGAAGAGCCTAGAACAATGCTCTATATATTGAAAATGTACGAAGGTATAATAGTAGCGCAGAGAGCAGAAGAAGCAGAAAAGAAACGAAAGGCAGAGGCGCGAAAGAGCTCTGCGGGCGGTGGAAAGAATTTCACCCATAACGTGAAAGGCTAATGTCAAAGAATAAAGTTGAAATCGACGTAAGAGTAGACGATAAAGGCACTACTAAAAAGTTGGGCTTAGAGTCTCAAGCGGCCGCCAAAGGTATGGACGACCTAGGTAAAGGTGCGCGTACTGCTGATCGAAACATCAAAGGCGCTGCACAGGCTTCTTCTAACGGTACTAAGAACTTTTCGAAAATGTCCCAAGGCATGGGAGGCCTTGTAGCGGTATACGCTACGTTCGCCGCCCAAATGTTTGCGGTAACTGCTGCTTTCGGTTTCTTAAAAAGAGCTGGAGACTTAGAGGTACTTCGTCAAGGTCAAATAACCTACGCAGCTTCAACCGGTATAGCAATGCAGTCTCTAACCAGAGATATCCAAGCCGCCACAGGAGCACAGATCGCCTTTAGAGATGCGTCTCAGGCTGCTGCCATTGGTGTAGCTTCCGGACTATCACCCGACCAGCTTACTAAACTAGGTAAAGCTGCAAAAGACGCCTCCGCCGTACTAGGTAGAGATGTCACAGACTCTTTTAATCGACTTGTTCGTGGTGTAACAAAAGCAGAACCTGAACTACTTGATGAACTCGGTATTATTCTACGTTTAAAAGACGCCTCTGAAAAGTACGCTATTGCTCTTGGTAAAGACGTTAATGCTCTCTCGACTTTTGAGAAGAGCCAAGCGGTTGCCAATGATGTACTTGCTCAAGCAGAAGATAAATATGGAAGAATGTTGGCTATTGTTGGTGGCGGTACTGAGAACGAGTTTAATAAACTAGCAGTACAGTTCGATAACATCGTAATGAAAATACAGCAGTTTGTTCTACCAGCAGCCAATGCCCTCGCAAAAGTACTAATTGATACCCCAATGTTAGCAGGTGCATCCTTTGCCCTCCTAGCGTCAGGACCTTTAAGAGCCTTAGGCTTTAACCTAAAAGGTGCTTCTGATTCTATGTTGGCCACAAGTGCCTCAATGGTAGCTCAACAAAATGCCAGCAAAATAGCTATCGATAGCGCAAATACTTCGATACAGGCGCAGATTGTGCTGTTACAGCAGGCATCGGCCGCAGCTATGGCTCAAGGTGGTCAGTCCAAGCTAATGCAGCATTTAGCAGGCGGCGGCACACTTTCAAAAGCGGGTATGACCAACTTGAAAAAGTCTTTGGACAAAGCGAATGGACAGATAGCGAAATCTGGTAAAGTAACTTCTGGTATTTTTAAAGGATTGTCCGCCGAAATCGTACTGGCAATGAGCCAGGCTTTCGCTCAAATAGAGCTAGATGAGAAAGAAAAAGTCCTACAGACGGAAGTGAATACTAGTAAAATGCGACGAGCCTACTTAATGGTTGGTGCTACTGCTTCCAAAGTCGGTGGAACCATTGTAAAGTGGGGCGGAAAACTTCTTGGTGCCCTTGGCTGGATTGGTCTTATCTTTACAATAGGGTCAACGATTGCACAGATGTTCAAAGACCAGGGCGAAGAGGCAGACAACGCCGCACCCAAGATAGATGTATTTAGAGAGAAAATAAAAGACCTCAATGCAGAGTATTCAAGATTCCTTCAACTTCAGGCTATCAAGCTTGAAGGCAGAGAGATGACTACAGCAGGCTTTACCGACGCGGCAGGCGCTGTAGGTAATATGATGGCCGCTTCTAAAGGATTCGATAAGCAAGCAATGTCGGATAGAACGGAAGCAGTCAATATAGAACAGGAGAATGAGGCGAGGAAAGAGCGCAACAGACTTCGAGAGGTAGAATATAAAAGCAGCCTGCGGTATATAGGAAGCCAGCAAGGTGCTGCCCAGATTACAAAACAATATCGGGACTCTTTGGAGCCTACGACAGAGTTGACAGAAGCTCAGACAGAAGCAGTAAAACGCCACAATATGGAAATGTCAGCACTAACCGATCTTGTTGCAAAGGCCGGCGGTAACAGTGATCTAATGAATAAGTATACTACAGCTGTGCGAGAAGGTATGGACCCTGAAAAGATTCTACAAGCCAGGGCCGCTTTAATTGCTCATCTACAGGAAATGGGCACTCTTCCTAAAGTAGCCGCTGAAGCAGCAAAGGGCATGAAATCTTTCCTATTAGCCCTAGCTCCGGAAAGTACTGGAGACGCCCAAATTAAAAAGCTACAAGAAGAAGCTCGCTTGATCGAAAAAGCTAAAAAAGATCGCGGCTCTTTTCTTGGTGTCGGCACTGATGACTCAGAAGCTGCGCGAATTAAAGAAATAGCAGACCAAGTTGACTTTATTCAGAGAGTAGAGGCAGCCGGACACAAGGCAAAATTAGACGCCCTCGGTGTAGAAAAAGAATCTCTTCGAATCGATCAAATGCGAAACCCTGTGGCACAAGACTTAGCTAAGGCAACTCTGGACCACGATACTGCCCTTCTTAATATAGAAAACAAGCAGGCCTCTATAGCACTACTGGAAGAGACAATAAAGAAGCAAAAAGGCGGTATAACTGCCGCACAGCAAAGACAGCTTGACTTAGAGAAAGGGCGGTTGTTAGTACTTCAAGCAAAAGCAAACTTAGCAGACCAAGAGCTGCAAGATAAAGCGGAGCTTTATGGCATAGAACTAGACCTGTATAACCTAAAAACAGATACTAAACTTTTAAACTTTGAAAAGCAGTCCTTAGACTTTTTAGGTAAAAAACTAAAGGTACAGGGAGACTTATTAAAGCAGCGCGAGAAGAGTGAACAAAGAACAGTTAATAATGCGAAAAGAGACTTCGCAAACAGCTCCTCTTTCAGTGGTATGTTCCAAGAAAAGTTTGATGCGGCAGCTGATTTAAAGCTGGCTGAAAGCTTGAGGTATGCTCAAGAAGATCAAGTAAGAAAGGAAGGCGCACTAAAGACTCAAATGATCAATATGGAATATGATCTTTTAGACGCAAAGCTATTACAAACTCAGTTAGAGCTTAAAAGAATATCACTCGACCAAAGCCTGACAGCAGAACAACGTACTCAAGCAGGCGCTCTTGCAGGTAAAATCGGAACACAAAGAGCACAAATTGGAACAGAGGGTGTAGGCGGAGCAGAAAGCACCGGGCTGAGAGGCAGAGCGGAACGAGCAAATGAACAAAATACCGAAGGAAAGCTACTAGATATAAGCGATAATGTAGATAAGTTAAGAGACGCAAAAAATAACCTAACAGATATTAAAGTTCTTTCAGACGGCATTGCAGATAGTTTTGCCAGTAATATGCAGGGCGCTTTTGCGTCTATTATTGACGGTACTGCTAAAGCTTCGGATGCTTTCGAAGATATGGCAAAAAGTATGCTCGGCAATATTGCCAATATACTAGCAGAAATGCTAACTATAAGCTTGATTAAAGGTATGTTTGGTCCAGATTTTCAGTTTAATGGAGGAGGGATTGCAGACAACGGCAAAAAAGTTCCTATGTATGCAAACGGCGGGGTCGCTTCGGGGTCTACTCAAGGGCATTTAGCTATGCTACATGGAACAGAAGCTGTTGTACCTCTTCCAAATGGAAAGTCAATACCCGTAGAGATGAAAAATTCAGGGGCAACTCAAGTCAATCAAATTACTGTAAATGTTTCAAATGATGGACAAACTAGCACAGAGGGTGGAAAAGGTATGGATATGGAAAAAATGGGTCAGGCAGTAGCATCAGCAGTTCATAAAGAACTACAGAACCAAAAAAGATCGGGCGGGATACTTAACCCATATGGAGTAGCATAATGGCACTAGGATTTATATATACGGGGAGTACATATGCCACTCCCGACAAAACCATGGCTAGAACTAGCTCACCAAACGTTATCCGAGCAAGATTTGGTGACGGCTATGAGCAGCGTACGGTAGATGGCATCAATGCAATAAAAGAAGAGTATAGTGTTTCTTTCAAGAATAGAACAAATGATTTTATTGATGATGTAGTTGCGTTTTTAGACACTAAAGAAGGCGTGACTTCCTTCACATTCACCATTCCAGACTCAAACAATACTACACGCACAGGAGAGAAGGATGTAAAAGTTGTATGTGAAAAATACTCAACCACATATACCTATGATAATTTTTATACATTAACCGCAACACTACGACGAGTTTATGAGCCATGACAGATATAATTGCAACAGACCTTCAACAACTAGAGATTACTAGTCCTTTTGTAGACTTATTCGAGCTAAAACTCGATGATAGTAATACACTTTACTTTCATCCCGGTGTAGAAGAAGATCTAAGTACCGTACAGTTTAGAGATCATTCTTCTCCTTATGCTGTGAGAACCTATGAAGCCATGCCTATAGTAATGGAAGGGTTAGAACTAAAAGCCGACGGTGCTGCTGCTCGACCTACGTTTACGATAGCAAATATACTAAATAAGTTCTCCAGCCTATCAGGAAGTTATACTAACAATAGTCTAGTGGGTAAATCTTTAATTAGACGTAGAACTTTAAAAAAGCATTTACAAGGAGAGCCTGAGGCAGGGGCAAACGGTACGCCGCCCACAGAATTTCCTATAATTAAATATATCATTGATAGAATTGCTTCAGAAAGTGCTGCTATTGTTACTTTCGAAGTAATTGTGCCGTATGACTTACAAAATATAAAAATTCCTAGAAGAGTGGTAGTAGGTAAGTACTGTAGCTGGGAATATCAAGGGGCTGCAAAAGGAAGAGGTGGTTGCACCTATAATACTAAAAGTACTCTACAAAGACTGAATAATATAGACACCACTAATGACTCAATTGTGCGAGGTTTTTTAAACTTTTTTAATTTAGATAATAAACCACTTATTTTGAATACGAGACTTGATGCTGCTACAACTACTTGGGCTACAGGACAAAGCTATACTAAGGACAGTTATGTAACGGATGGAGGAAAATCTTGGCAAGCTCAACTAGTGCATACCTCAGCTACGGCCAATAAACCTTCTCTCACTTCCTCTTTTTGGACGGAGGCCGTACCCTATACAGCTCACGATGCCACAGACGCAAACTATGCAGTAGGGGATTTGGTACGATTTGACCTTAGCCCAACAGAGTTTCATATATGGAGATGTATAACGCCTCATAATTCCTCTACAAGTACGGTAGGAACTATTAGACCTTCGTATACTTCAAGCTACTGGGCACGAGAAGATCTCTGTAGTAAGACTCTACAAGGCTGCAAGTGCAGGTTCCAACTAGTACCTACAGATACTAGTACGACTAACTCGGTGCCTTCCTCGCAGAAAGATACTAATATTGTTTTACCTTTCGGAGGGTTCCCAGGAACATTAAAGTTTTAATGATAGAATTTCTAGAAGAAATACAAGAACAATTTGAGAAATATTATCCAAGAGAAGGTTGCGGAGTATTAGCTGTTTCAAAAGGCGAAATGAAATGGATCCCTTGTGACAACGTTGCAACTAATGAAGACGATTTTATAATTGATTCAAGACAGTACTTAGATATATCTAGGAGATACGATATTGTAGGAATTGTACATAATCATCCAGATGCTTCCTGCGAACCTAGTCAAGCAGATATAAAAGCCTGTAACGCAATTGGCAAACCTTATTATATTTTTAGCTATCCAGAGATGGAAATGCAGATATTAAAGCCGAACAAAACAGAAAAAGACTTATATGGAAGAGATTATGAGTTTGGTGTAGCAGACTGCTTAGAGGCAGGAATAGACTACTATAAAACTCAAAACATAGAACTGCCTAATAGAATACCCTTTGAGGATAATTGGTGGGAAAAAGGTCTTGATTATTTTAACGAAGAGTATATTAAGACATGGGGTTTTCACAAAGTAGAAGGAAACTTACAGAAAAATGATTTACTAATCTTCGCAATACACTCCCGTATAGGGAATCATTGCGGGGTTTATTTAGGAGATGATATATTTTATCATCATGCACAGAACAGGCTATCTTGTAGGGAGAATCTTTACCCTTTTTGGAAGAAGCATATAATCGGAGCATATCGCTATGAGGCGTAAAGTTATATTAGAAGGAGAGTTAGGCGAAAAGTTTGGTCGAAGCATTACTATTTCTGCTGATACACATCAGAGTATATTAAAATGTATTGATGCAAATCGTCCGGGCTTCCGTCCGTACCTACTACAATGTATGGACAGCGGTACAGGATTTGTCGTTGATGTAGCCGGAAAGAGTGTAGAGAAAGAAGAAGATTTACTTATCCCTTTAAAAGAGGGGGATGTAACAATTACAGCAGTTCCTGCTGGCTCAAAGACAGGTGTAGGAAAAATACTGGCCGCAATAGCTCTCACCACGCTGATCCTTGCAAGTGCAGGCGCTGCGGTGGGCGCGGGCATGGGTATGAATACCACTTTTGCAGCCAAAGTAAGTCTCGGAATGTCCAGCAGTGCAACCTTTTCCACCCTTCAGCTAGCAGGACTCAGCCTTTCTGTTAATTTAGCATTGGCAGGTGTTCAGCAGCTGATGGCTCCAGATCCGGCAGTAGATAAAGAGTCTCCTACAGACTATTTATATAAAGGATCCAGCCAAAATATTATAGAAGGAGATCCTGTACCTATTCTTTATGGAGAGCTTAGGGTCCCCGGACGTATGGTAGGACTAGATATTATACCTGGAAGGTATAGAAATAATAATGTTATAATTGACTCTAACCACAATGATCTCATTGTAGTAGAAGCAGAGATAGAAGAGGAATAATCTAATGCCAGATGAACCAACTAATTCAAGCCCACATTTTCTCCCAGATAATCTGGGAGTATTTATAGGAACACGCTCACAAACACTTGTCGCAACCGATGTCATATGCGAAGGACCTATCGCGGGTCTCGTAGAAGGACCCGCATCTGTGTATCTGGACAATGACAGGGCTGTACCTTTAGTAGAGGCACCTGCACTGCATTCAGAGGGACAAAGTCTTGGAAAGATTCGTCTTACTAATGGCTCAAATATTGCGGTAGTCCAAAATCTTACAGAGGAGGCTTTTGCAGTTGCAAAAACAGCTGCTAATGGAGATCGTTGGCTTATCGTAAAAGATGTTCTCCAAGGCCCTATTACTATTACTGTGGCAGAATACGAGGGAAATGGGCTAGGAGCTGCACGATTTATCAAGCCTTCTATTACTAGGGGAAATGCTTTTTATTTTAAAGACGCAAAAACCTCTGGAGGTTCTGCTACTACTATACCAAATCACGCATTTACATCAACGTCAGGCGATGCCGCAGACGATGCAAGATGGTATAAATTTAAGCCTGCAAGACTAGTTGCAAAGTCTGCTCGACAAGGTGAAGACTTCCTGCGTACAATACCTGGGTGGATACGTACACTCCAATATAATGATACCTCCGATACGGATACAGGCGTTTTTTATCCTGGCTATGCGGGCTATATGGGAGGCGGCGTTGTACCTTTTGGTGACTATGAGCTATATATTGATAAGGCTATTCACCAAAGTGGAGATATTGTCTTTCCAAATCTTTACGGTAACTATGGATGGACATTTAACCCCACATCTGCCCCTGTAGACTACGATTTTGATCTAACAGTGGGTATGGTTAACAATGCTCCCAGCCTAGATGACTCCGTCGTTACAAACTATAGAGGGGTACAGACCCAGTTTAGGGCAGGGAGATTAGATCAGCTACCTTTTGGTAATCCGCACGCTGTTAATGGAGAAGGAAATACTGCAATTACTAATACTACAGGCTTAAGCATAGAGCACAGCACAGGTTTTGGAGGCAGCCAGGCTCCTATAACGCTGACTGCTAGTGCGTCTGCAGGCTTTAACCTAACTACTACTCAGATTCCTGAGGTAGACGTAGCTAAGATTACCTTTAACTATCCGGCAATATATGCGATGGATGACGAAGGCACTGAGTTTACTACAGGAGTGTTTTATAGAGTTGAGTTAGCCCTTAAAAGACCTGGAAACTCCTCATTCGATGAAGCGATACTACTTCAAGAAGACCATAAACACGTTATGAAGAGTAAAAGTGCTGTAAGTTTTCAAATTCGACAAAATATGGCTGAGTTTGGTGACTTTACAGATTTTAAATTCATCATTAGCAGAAAAACCTCACATGAGGGAGACGGATACGATAATATAGGTAATCGAAAAACTGATTGGACTAATGTAACTTCGGCAACTGTTCAAAACACTACTGCTATTATTGCGGAACGGCTGAACTACCCGTATACTGCAATATCAAGAGTTGCTTGGCACACCTCTGACTTTGAACGCGCTCCGAAGCGATCATATCATATGCGTGGTTCGATGATTCGTGTACCCTCAAACTACATTACTCGTGAAGAGAATGGAAGTGTACAAGCAACTTATACAAGGAATACAACTACAGGAGCTGTAGAAAGCGATTATCAAGACTGGGACGGCAGTTTTAGAGACACTCTGGTGTACAGCAATAACCCTGCATGGGTTTTTTATGATATACTCATAAATAATAGATATGGCTTAGGTCATTTTCTTGAGAAGTCAGATATTGATATCTACCAACTTTATCGTATCGGAAGATACTGTGATGAGCTAGTAGACGACGGAACAAATAGGGGTATTTCTGAGCCTCGCTTTACCTGTAATCTATTTCTAACAAAGCAAGTAGACGCCTTCAAAGTATTGAAAGATATGCTTACAGTTTTTCGCGGAATGCTGTACTTTATTGATGGACAAGTAGTTCCTCAGTTTGATGCACCGAGTGGTCCCGTATATAACTTCTCGAAAGCAAACGTAATTGATGGCGCTTTCTCATACGAAGGCACAGGTAGTAAAACACGAATAAACCAGGTAATTGTTACATGGAATAATCCTGATAGAAACTATGAGTCCGAGAATCTGTTAGTAGAAGACCGCAATGATATAGTAAAATCAGGAAAAATTATTAGCCAAGAGGCTTCGGCATTTGGTTGTACATCTGAAGGTCAGGCTCTTCGATATGGTCGCTGGAAGCTGTGGACTGCGACAAATCAAACAGAGCTTGTATCTTTTGCAACAGGCTTGAGTGGTTCTTATCTGCGACCAGGAGATATCGTAAACGTTCAAGATGCAGATAAGGCAGGTGCACGATTCAGTGGTCGAGTTGGTTCAAATGTTGAAACTGGGCTTACTCTTAGTCATACCAAAGCTACAGGAACTACGATTGGAACCAATAGCCTAGGATTTGACGGAACCGATAGAACAAATAATGTTGTAATGGCAGGTGAAGCAATACTACCCTCTTCCTTTTCTCAAGACGAGTGTTTATTTGAGTATGGTGGAACAGGCACAGGTATGTGGATTGGTGTTCGAGAAGTCTCATCTGAATATAAGTTTGTTTTGCGTACTGGTGATGGAGGCACCTCTACTACTGCTACTGATACGCAAACTATTATTGGAGAAATTCCAGTTGATGAGATTCCTGAGTTTGATGGCGGATCGCACACCATTGCTTGGGAAATTCAGCCCGACAACGGAGAAGCATACTTATGGATTGATGGAAGACTTATTTTTGAACTAGAGACAACTGATGGAAGCAATCTTGATTCAGGTGTGTGGGCAGGAAGTAACGTAGGTGGTTGGGGTCTGGGAAACAGTCAATCTTGTGGTAACTATGCGCTTACAGCATGGAGTGGTGCTGTACAATCTGATCTAAGAATTTATAATAGCCAAACCACGACAGATAAAATTACTCTGGACTCGCCCGTTACTCTGAATGCCACCTCTACATATAAGCTGAACATACTTTTTGTTGAGCCCGCTGCATTTCTTGCACAAGACACTGCAACTATTAACTCAGTAACTTACAATCGAGGCGATTTAATTGAAAAGGCCTACATTGATTCAAATGGAGACGGTACATATACTTTCCAAAAAGTAGATAGCTCAGTAGACTCCATAAACGCTAAGGCTACTGCATCAGTCGCGGACGCCTTGCTACTAACGTGGTCAGACCACTATCGTGTTGAGCAACAAACTATCTCAGGAAACGGAACAAACCTGACAAACTTAACAACAAGCTCACCTTTTAGTGCAGTACCTCAACGCTCACATATCTGGACAATTGAAGAGACTGATAATAGCGGTGCTGATACAACTCTATCTGCCGTTCCATATAGACTCTTAAGTGTAACTGAGGAGGAGGCAGGTAAGTTTGCCCTTACAGGAGTTAGGTATTACGAAGAAAAGTATGATGCGATTGAGAAAGACTTTATTACATATGTTGCAGATCCTGTAAGCCCTGCGGTTTCTTCAACAGATCCGGTACCTGTACCTCTACAAGTATATGCAAGCAATACATCTAATCGTAGTAGGTCTGGTCGCCAAATTCAGTTATTTTGGGAACCGCCTGCCTCTTTAGCAGGAGGAACTGAAGCACATTATGAGCATTTAATAGGTTTCGTTATAGAGCACAATATACCGGAAATAGAGAACCCTATAACTACAAAGAAGGGTGCTCGTTCAATTACATTGGATAATGTGCCTGCAGGTACCCATAAGTTCTCAGTACGAACACTAAATGTGCTCGGAAACAGATCTCAAGCTGTATTGGCAGAAACAACCTTGGAAGATGTTATAGAAGCAGATATTGAGAGATTTCCTTTAGGTGTGCCCGTAGGCGGAACCTCTGATGTAGGTCTGAAACAGTTTGGTGGTAATATAGCATTTACAGATGCCAACTTTAGCTTCAAAACCTCAAGCAGGTCCGAACTACTTTCTTTATCTGACACAGGAAACGGGGCTATAAGATCTCAAGACTTTTCAGATGTAGCAGCAATTACATATACCCCCAAAGATGGACAGAGCTTCGAACAAGATCTACACTATATACTTTTTGATGCAAGTGATGCAAGTGATCGACTGAAGCTTGTGAAGTTCAACCCAGGCACTTATACTCCCTATTGGTATAATGCGGGTACAGGCAATGGTACTCACTTTAGTAGCAACCTTACAGGTACAATTACTAAAGCGGCAGGTTCGTCTACTGTTACAGGAAGCGGTACCTCTTTTACTACAGAGTTAAGTGTTGGGCAAGTGGTAGTAGAGACAGATGGTACTGTTCTAGGTAGAATTGTAAATATAGCAAGTAACACTAGCCTACTTTTAGATGTTGGGCACCCCGATGCGTGTTCCGGAGTCGCATTTAAGACTATAAACATTACAATTGATAATGGTAAGGACTCTATTATTGCCGCAGTCTGGAAAACTTCTTCTCTGTCTGGTAACTTTGATAACTATAATATTAAACCGTTTATAACCATAGATGCAGGCGTTAATACGGATCAAGGTAATAGAAACTTAAACCCTACTTACTACTGGCCTATGAATAGCGTTATTGGTGGCAAAATGGTAGAAGTTATTCAAGGTGCTTCTGCAACTGCTGCCGGCGTTGCCCCTACTGTTTCCACAGACTCTCCTGTAGGTAAGAGCATTCAAAATGATGATGGACAAGTTTTACTGGAAGCTGGAGCTGTTGAAGCGTTGGAAGAAAGTGCTGATGGCTTTGCTTATAGTCTCTGGTTTAAGTCGGAAGGTAATGCTAATAATGCTCATGCCAGAATACTCACGAGAGACCAAAGCGAGCTTTGGGGTATTGGACTTGATCAGTCCGCGGCGGCGTATCATGGCGATAACTTACAAAATCTTAGAATCTGGAGAGCAGGCACAAGTGTAACTATAAAAACAGATGCCGTAGCTTTCAATAAATGGCAACATATAGGAGTTACTTATGATACGACTACCCTTAGAGTCTTTTTGAATGGTACTCAGATACACTCAGATACAGGGTACGACCCTGCAGCCGTTGATGGAAATACGCTAATTCTTGGTAAAAACCAG
>VMHT01211828.1_pt1 | contig 19479 bp, 16 predicted proteins | sample 4693611 | NCBI WGS metagenome assembly VMHT01 (sample SAMN12280063, study PRJNA550983) | marine metagenome | isolation source: seawater sampled from same location over 5 years 0.02-0.2 micron viral filtrate | place: USA: collected off the coast of southern California halfway between the port... ...
CTTTTGGCTATTAAAACGCTTCTTTGCCGAAGCTGTATAAAGTATTACATTATCAACAGGAATATAAAAGTGTGAATATATTTGTTCATATGACATTTTTACAAGTGGTAATTTTTGATTTTCAACCTTTACCGTATCAATATTATCATCACCATAAACGAATTGTACTATCTTACCCTTACTATTTCTAACAGTCATATCATATTCTACTTTTAAATCTTCCATTCCTTTAATAAGACGTCTTTGAATATAACCTGTTTGTGACGTTTTTACTGCAGTATCAATAAGCCCAACTCTTCCACCCATGGCATGAAAGTATAACTCTTCAGGAAATAATCCATTAATATAAGAGTTCTCTACAAAACCACGAGCACCAAGTGAGTCATCATATTTTGAAAAGTGAGGAAGTGTTCTGTCATCAAATCCATATGGTATTCTCTTTCCATTAACATTTTGTTGTCCTAAACATGAAATCATGAATGATATATTAAGGTCACTACCCTTTGACCCAGCTTTCACCATTCTTACAAAACGATTATCAGCACTAAGACTTTTTAAACCAACCTTACCAGTTTCTTGTGACACTTTGTTCAATATATCATTAATTTGTGTTTCAAACTCTTCTTTATTGCTTTTTCCTGAATCATTTTGAAAAACACCAAGTTGAACCTGGTCAAGAAGTTGTTTAACCTCCTTTTTCTTATCAAATACAATTTCATTAATTTTTTGGGTTGTTTCTTCATTTGATATAAGATCACTAATACCAACACTGAATGAAGATGTTTTCATATATTCAGTAACAACATTTTGAAGATCATCAATAAATTGTGAACAACGCATATTTCCAAAATCATTATATACACGATGAAGAAGACCCTTTGAACCAGAACCAAGAGACCCCTTGTCAAGCATACCACGTTTATATTCACCGTTAACAATTTCAATAATATTATTTGATGATGATTCATCTTCATCGTCCTTAAAAGAATTTGTTTTATTTTTAACACTTAATCCTGGCATTATCTGTGTAAGTAAGTCGAAACTAGTAATTTTTTTATTTTGAAATATTTCAGGAATTATTTTTTTACAACACATAGATAAATTCATCGCTTCACGTTGGTTCATTTTTACAGTATCTCGTGTAAATCTATTAGCTCCAAGTAAAGAATCTTGGAAAATACCTACAATACACGAATTATTTGCTGGACTGACAAGTTGATATGGAACATGAGCAAGATGAAGAAGCTCTACCTCAGATTCAACATCTTGTGGCATATGAAGATTCATCTCATCGCCATCAAAATCAGCATTATAAGGTTTTGTATCAGCAACATTCATCCTAAATGTATCACCACGACTCATAACTTTCACAACATGACACATCATACTCATTCTATGAAGTGTCGGTTGACGATTGAATAATATAGCATCTCCATCCATCATATGACGATGAACAATATCACCATTTCTAAGTGTTATAGTTTTAAGATCAGCATGACGTAATGATATATTTTCACCGTTATTTTTTTCTAATATTTTAGCACCAGGATGATTATCTGGTCCATTTTGAATAAGCTTCATAAGGAAATTTTTATTATTATCATTTACAACAACAGGTTTTGTAATATTTTTTGCTATTTTAAGTGGAACACCTAATTCACGAATAGATAAGTTTGGATCAGCTGTAATAACAGATCTCGCACTATAATCAACACGTTTACCCATCAAATTTCCTCTTACGCGTCCTGTCTTACCATTAAGTCGTTCTTTTATTGATTTCAAAGGACGACCGGACCTTTGTGCTACCGAATTAACACCAGGTATTTTATTGTCAATATGTGTTGCAACATAGTATTGTAACATAAGTGCCCAATCTTCTATAACATTTGGTGAAACAGGAGGGTTTTTCTGTTCCATCCTTTCTTGAAGAATTTTATTAGTTTTAATAATATTTACAAATATATGCGTTGTATCATCTTCACTTCTTTGTTGCGCATCATGTTTAACAGAAGGTCGAATAGCAGGAGGTGAAATAGCAAGAACTTGACAAATCATCCAATCGGGTCTTGACCAAATAGGACTGTATCCCATAAATGTGACATCCTCATCACTTATACGTTTAAACATTTTTAAAACAAACTCAGGTGTAAGTTTAAGAACAATAGGAGGACCTTCATTACTTTCCCACTCAGCTGTCAAACTCGCAAGTCCTTCTTTTTTTATTTTATTAGGACGCTTACACCCACAACCGTCTTCCGTATCTTCACCACAACGCTTACATTTACTTGCCAACGCAAACACAAAATCCCACCTCTTTTCAGGAGACATATCAAGAACATGTTTATATTTTTCTTTATTAAGTAACAACTTACTACATTTAAAACATACACATCGTAACAATTTCATTAAAGTATTTAAATATTGAATGTAAAATACCGGTTTAGCCAATTCTATATGACCAAAATATCCAGGTGTTTTTATATAATCAAGTCCATCAGTTGGACATATAAGTCCAGGCTCAAGAACACCCATACGAGGATCAAACAATCCTCCTATTTTAGGCTTATTATTTTCATAAGTATCTCTGTTTGTAATTTCCGCAACTGAAGCCTTTCTAATTTCATCGGGAGATAATATGCTAAATTGTACTCCGACAATTTTAGAATGTAACTGATTTGATTTTTTTGACGAGACCATTTTGTATATTGATTAGATATATTTATATTCTTTTTCAATTTTAATTTAATAATGATATGCAAAATTGAATTAAAAAAACTATATCATGATATAGTAAAACAATCATGCCTCCATCAACTAAAGATAAACACTCCCAACGCTCCAAAGCTACATCACCTTCAGCAAAGTCAAAAAAAGATACAAAACATTCTCATAAAGACGATTATGGTTCTGAAAATGGTGATGGTGACGACGAAGAAGACATTTATTCTGAAACAGAAGAGGAAGAAGAAGTAGATTTGGATAAATCTAAATTTAAGAAACTAATGAATAAATTATATAAATCTAAAGTAAAATCTAAAAATATTAAAAAAGAAAAACAAAAAAAAGATGATAATAGTGATAGTGATAGTGATAGTGAAAACGAAATAGTAACACGTTCTAAAAACAAAAAAATAAAAAATCTCGTGTCCAAAAAGAAGAAAGTGAAGAAGATACTGAAACAGAAGAAAGTGATGAAGAGGAAGATAATGATAACGATAATGGTTATAAAAAATTTAACATTATATTTACTCTTGGTGGAGGTAAAAATGGAAAAATAAATATTATGGATGCTTATGATGATGAAGATGAAGATGAAGATGAAGATTATGATTTCGATGAAGATGAATATTATGAAGATGAAGATGAAGATGAATATGATGATGAGGATGAAGATGAATATGATGATGAGGATGAAGATGATGATGAGGAGGATGAAGATGATGAGGAGGATGAGGATGAAGGGAAATCAAAATCAAAAAATAAAAACAAAAAAAATAAAAAATCAAAAACACCTAAGAATTATACAAAAGAAGATATTGAAAATACTCGAGAACTTATTGTATCACTCAAAGAACAAATCAAACAAAAACCCAACGATGTTACAAAACAATTACTTACAAAAGCCGAACAGGAACTAATCGAAATAGATAAAAAATACAAAAAAAATATTTCAAAAAAACAAACTAAAAATACAACATCGTTTCGTAAATTATTATCAGATAAAAATGTTATGAATGATTTTGAGTTCTTTAAAAAAATGGAAATTCAAGAACAAGAAAAAATTATTAATGAGCTTGAAGAAATTAACAAGATTTCTAAAATAGATAAACCGTATCGCCTTACTATTCTTGAACGTGATATGCCACCAGATATGAAAGCATGTGCTCTAAAAAAACTAAATATGCTGCGTTATATGGAACCCGGTGGAGGAGAGTTCTATAAAATTAAAAACTGGGTGGATACATTCATGAAAATCCCATTTAATACATATAAAAATATGGATATCAGCATAGATAAAGGTGTTGATGCCTGTCATGAATTTATGGAAAAAGCAAAAGATACACTTGATTCTGCTGTATATGGTCTAAATGACGCAAAAATGCAAATTATGCAACTTGTTGGTCAATGGATTTCAAATCCTTCAGCAATAGGAACAGCAATCGCTATCAAAGGTCCTATGGGAACAGGTAAAACAACATTGGTAAAAGAAGGTATCAGTAAAATCCTTGGACGTGAATTCGCATTCATCGCCCTCGGTGGTGCTACAGATAGTAGCTTTCTTGAAGGCCATTCATACACATATGAGGGTAGTTCATGGGGTCAAATTGTTGAAATTCTTATGAAATGTAAATCTATGAATCCAGTCATTTACTTTGATGAATTGGATAAAATTAGTGATACACCAAAAGGTGAAGAAATCGCTGGTATCCTTACTCATCTTACAGATACATCACAAAATACAGAATTTCAGGATAAATACTTCTCGGAAGTAAAATTCGATTTAAGTAAATGTCTATTTATATTCAGTTACAACGATGAATCAAAAGTTAATCCTATTCTTAGAGATAGAATGTATCGTATCCAAACTGACGGATATGATGGAAAACAAAAAGTAGTAATCGCAAGAGATCATCTTCTTCCAAAAATTCGTGAGCAAATTAAATTCACACAAGAAGATATTATTATTAGCGACGAAGTTATTGGATATATTGTTGAAAATTATACACACAAAGAAAAAGGTGTTAGAAATCTAAAAAGGTGTTTGGAAATTATTTATACAAAGTTGAACTTGTATCGCCTAATGAAACCGGGAACCAACTTGTTTGAAACAGAAATGTCACTCGACGTTCAATTCCCATATACTGTTACAAATGATGTTATATTGAAGCTTTTGAAAAAGGATAAAGGCATGGAACACCTCCACATGCTTTATATGTAATTTAAAATTTATAATTAATACTTAACATATTTTTTAATTCAAACTAAAAAATAATATTGTCTATTTTCATACTTACATATGGAAAGTAAATATGAAAATTTAGAAAACAATCCCGAATTTAAATATGAAACCAACGGGGAACAAAAAGTCATAAAAAGTATGGCTTTAAAATTAAAAAGATCACAAAGAACATTTAAAATTCTCGAAGAACAAAATAAGCAACTACAGAAACATATTGATGACCTTGTGAAAACTGATCTGAATGAAAATGAAAACCTTGTAGATGTATTTGAAGACTACGAAAAAAATGTAAAGAAACTTCAGATAGATAACGATTGTTTGTTATACCAAATAAAATCATACGAAACTCTATTGAAAGACGATAAAAAAGATATTGTAAAAGATGCTGTCAAATGTATTATGTGTTGTGATCAACCAAGAAATGTTTTATTTAGACCATGTAATCACATATTAATATGTGACGAGTGTTCAGGTCAAACCAACTACGAAGAATGTTTTGTATGTAGAAGTGAAATTGTTGAATACGAATATGCTTATTTGGTTTAATTATAATCTAGAAATTGAACATTCACTTTCATTATATTGAACCAAAGTAAATAATCCGTTTTCTATAATTCTTACTTTTCCACCCATTTTTTCTATCTCTCTAATAGACTCTGTAATTATTTTACGTAATACATATCTATCATTTGAATTATAATTTTCATCGTCTTTATTACAAAGAATTTCAATATTTAATCTGTTAAGCATGCTTATATAAGAAATCAATAACAATTCACCACTAGAATACATAATAAATTATATACTATGTATTCTAAGTATTTTTATATTTAATATTTTTTTCAACCTATTTATATGTGATTGGTATAACTTAGTTATTTCCTCCGCGTGAGCCTATGTGATTCTTGATTCTGTCACTAATACATGCACACCCTTGACCGGTGCTATAAGCACTTGGGCAGCACTCAGGTAAAAATTTTGTATTAGAGAAAACAAACATCTTTTCCTCATCAAGAGCACGATCAGCTTCTGCTTGTTCCATATCGATATTTTTTTTAGCACCAGAAATATCTGCTGTTTCATGAGCTGCAACAGCGTGACCATATTTGGGAGAAGCATCGCTATATCCTTTTACTTCCATACCTTCTTTTCTATTTCTACCAATAGCCATTTTGAAACCCTCAATCATTTCAGCACCGGATAATCTACACGAACATGTAAGAATGTTTGTAAATATAAAAAACATTAGAAAAGCAATAACTAATAAATAAATCACACGAAATTTCATACCAAGTATTTCAATTGTCATATATATTAATCTTAATATTATATTTTATTCTAAATAATTTTCCATTAAATTATGGAAATCCCAAAATAAATTATTTCCTATAGGAATTATATTTGAAGATGTAATTAAATTTACAGTAGTTGAATTAAAACTGCTTGTATGATGATTTTGTGTAATATTTTTTACTACACTACGAGAATTTCCAAAAGATGTTTTTAAAATCATATTTTCTGAACATATTAGATTATTATTTATAGAATCACAAAAACGTGTATATTTTTTACATTCTCTAGAACATCCAATAATAATACCATTTACTTTAATACCACCTTTTAATTTATCATTCAAATTTACATCCATAATTTTCTTAATTGTTCCATTCTCCATTTCTATCATCATTTCTGGATGAAAACCGCCTTCATAATGTCTCCAAAAATTCTCTTTCGATATTTCTCCCATATTTTGATATAAACTCAACTTTTCATTTGTTGTAACTTCATCATAATCACTAAATATAAATCCATCTATATTAATTTCTTTAGAATTAGTATTTAAACAATATAAATTTCTCGTATATTCTTCTTTTACCTTTTCAATATTTGTATTTTTTACAGGAATAAACTTTCCATCAATAACCATCATATGTTCTCCGGTAATAAGAATATTTTCATTTAATCTATAAAGTTTATCTGTGTAATTTTGTAGTTCAAAAATTGATGTTACATATGAACCATCATGTAATGTCATACCAGGTTTTATATCACACATTTTAATCCTTGTTCCGTCATTTAGTTTTAATAAAGTTGTATCAGAAAAACAAAATCCAGGAACTGATGGAATCCAATATTTTGATAGATCAATAACAGGTGCTGCTGCTACTGAAAACGCAATCATAAAACTTGTTGCTACAGAAGCAATAGCCCCCATAACGAACGCCATCGGCAATCCAAAACCAAACGGTATATAAAAAAATATAATTGCCATAGAAATAAAAAATAAAGCAACTGTTTGAACAATTTGATACATAGACCCAAAAAATGATTTTAACGTATGATAAAGAGTCATAATACTATGGAATATAGATGCAAAGAACCCATTTACTTTTAAAACAGTATCATTTATTTTATATGACATTCGAGTAAATTCTAACAACATAGCATATATTTTTTCGAAAATACCTAAAGAAAACGAACCCATTTTAAGTCTAATGTTTTTTAAATTGGACCATACATAATTTAATGACATTTGTGCAGCAGCAATTACACCTATAAGACTATTTGATATAGTATGGAATGGTGCTGTTAAAGAAGAAGAAATATTCGTAAAAATAGAATCTAAACAAAAATTAAAATTTTTGGCTATAAATGAAAATTTTGAAGTGCCATCTTTCGGTGGAAACGCTTCACCAACAAAAGGCATATTATATGGTTTACATCTTTCTGTTCCCCAATTATCACGAATATAATCAATATTGTCCATAAAATAAGAATAATACAACATAGAACTAATAAAAATAATTACTAAAAATACAAGTAAAAAACTTCCTCCATATTTATCATAATATCCTTTATCGTAAATATCAAATATGACTTTTTTCGCATTATTTGTGTTAACTGTCATATTATATATGGGTTTTTATTTTTTTTGGAATGTGTTTTATTTCTTCAGGAAGTTCGCCATTATCTTCCCAATCACCAAATATATGATTTCCTATAGAAATCTTATGAGTATTTGTTATTAAACAATATAATTCATTATCATTTGTCTCCATTTTATTACTTAATGGGTGATTCTTTACATGAACATACTCATCGTTTTCCTTATTTAATAATATAAGATGAGAACCAGATACCATAATATCTTGATTATTTTCTCCACTTTCTTTTAATACATACATATCATCCAAATATTTATTATTATAATGATTAAGTAGTTTCATAGTACCAAATACAACTGAACCATCTTTTAATATATCATTTGTAGAAATATCTTTTATTTTTTTTATATTTCCATCTTTTAATTTAATAAATGTATCTTTGTGAAAACACATTCCACCTAAAAATCGAATAGTTTGACCAGGTGGTCCTTTCCATATACTTGAAAACGTATCAACCGATGTTGATAATATATGAACAAATGATGCAACGATCCCAACAATCTTGTTCATTGTATCTTTTGTTTTTAAACCAATCTTAGACATTTCCGTAGATAAAGAAAAAACAATACCAAATATACCTGAACCCAGACCTGATAATTTTGATCTGATATTCATAGAATATTTTCTTGAATTATTTGTCGATTCTTCTTGTTTTTCAGCTGCATCTGCTAAAGACGAAAAAACTGTTGTAATTGGTCCTAGTGAATTTTGCATTGCACCTTGAGAAGAATTCGCAACACAACTTGAAAATGTATCATTCGAATCCTTACCAAAAAATCCCGCAAATGGCATTATTAATGGGTTACATTTATATAGATGCCAATTCTTTTTAATATCCTCTATACCTCCAACAATTGTTGAAAATAACATTAAAAATATAAATATAATTATGATGACAATCGATAATAACCAATCATTTAATCTCATAATATATAATTTTATAATAATATGAGATAACAATATTAAAGTATAATAAATTACATATTTATTTTTCTTGTAAATATCCTATTTGTTAACAACTCTTTTTCTTGTTTTTTTAACTCCATTTTTTTTCCTTAAAACCATAGCATTTTTTTTATAAGTTTTTGGTTTTAATCTTAATTTACGTTTATTAGTTCCACCATGAATTTTAATTTTTGAATTTATCCAATCATCATTTTCTTTACGAATAACCGAGCGAGGTGTTTTTACAGGTTGTTTTGTATCAAATGATATTTCATGTGGATGTGTTAAAGAACTCCATCTTTCAATATTTGAAAGCATCTGTTTTGTTATCATCGATTCAGGATATATAATCTCATTTGTTCGTTGACTATAATCACTATTTATTGATTCTATGTAACCCTTAGGGTCTAAAATATATTTACTTAAAGATGGAAACCTGATAATTTCATCAGAAATACGTTTAAAATAACCCGAAATATTTTCTTTATCAGTTAACAAATTCTTTCTAGATATATTTATTATATCACTCTCTTCTTGTAATACATCATTTGGAATATCATCAATATCAAGTGTTTCCATATATTCATCGCTAAACTTATCAACAAGTATATAATCTGTTCCTTCTTTTATTAACCTTTTCAAAATATCTTCTATTTCTTTTAACTTTTTAATGTAACTCATTTCTTCTTCATGAATTATCATAATTAATTTATTTTTTTCTTCTATTAATTTTGGATTTTCCAATATTGTTTTTAATTTATGACGAAACATCATAAACGATATATTTTCTAATTTTAACTTTCTTACAAATACTTTTCTTTTTTTATCTTCTTTACCCATAATGTCAAGGACAACAGCGTCCATATATTCATCTTCATTATTTAAAAACATAACATTTGTATCATCATATGGATACTTCTTTTTATCAATAGATTTTTTCAAAATTGGAGGATTTATTTGAATTATATGATTTAAAGGTGTAATAACACCTATTATTTTATCTTCTTTTATAACATTTTTTGTAGAGAAAAATGTATCTTCTTTTTCCTTTTTCTTTAAAAGTATTATTCTTTTTTTTGAATCATCTTGAATATATTTTAAAAATTTCATAGTATTTTCATATGAAGAATAATTACTTTTATCATTATAAAAAACTATATTTTTTTCATTTTCAACATCATAATAACTTGGATAACATGGTATAACTCCTTTTAATCCTTCTTTAGTTTCACAATACAAACCAACTACTTTACAATTCTTATTTAAAACCATTTTAATATTATTATATTTATCACCCGAACCAGTTAAAAAATCATATATGTTATTCTTTAAACGAAGTGTATAATCATCTTTATTTATATCACCTTTATAATTATACAACGAGGGAATACTTGGTATAGGATAACATTCGTTATAATATCTGTGAACCTTTGTTAGTATTTTATTTATATTAAATTTCCCAACAATACTTGAGGGCTTTAAAAAATTAATACTTGGTTTTGAGGCTTTTCTCTGTTTTTCTATATTCATTATAGGTTCATAAGTCTGGTCCATTTTAACCAAGAATATGGTTGTTTTTTTTTCATCAAATTTATTTGTTGTATAATAATTAGATGGACAAATAATATTAACATAATTTTCATCTTCTTTGGAAGGAATTTCAAATATAACCAAATTTATACCATTTATAAAAATATTTTTATTTTCATGACACATCAAATCCCATAATAATGTATGGTCAAGTAAACTATCATCTTTTTTTAAATATTCTTTAAAATTCAAATACGAATTATATATTCTGTCAAATGTTTTTTTTTTCATATCATCTTTACTATCAATCATACTTGTATAAAGTAATGAAACTTTTACATTATCGTCATATTTATCAAAGAGTTTATCTTTATCATAAAAAAGAGATACAAGATTACCATTTTGAAACTTTATATAATGGTCTATATTAATACTTTTTATTATTACATTTTTAAAATCAACCAACGAATGTAAATATGAAGACTTAGTAAATACTGAATGAACATACGCCATCGCTGAAATAAATGACTGGTTTTCACTCTTCTCAACACCCATTCTTAAAAAACAATTAAATGGAATTATTGTTGAATCACAATTCATCTTTTTTATTCCACTTGAAAATATTTCTTGTAATACTACATTTAGATAACCTGCTCTATTTTCTGGTAATGGAAATTTATCTGATTGTAATATTACAGAAATAAGACGGTTTGATATATTAAAACTTTTTTTATTTTGTGGTTGAGTTTCTGTATCTATTTCTTTTGAAATATTATCAACTTTTGAATCATCACCTTTCTTTCCATCTATTTCAACCCCAGCATTATTCATACACTTATTTGCTCTTTCTTGTGATTTATTAAAATTTGTAGGTTGTCTTTTATCTGAATATTTAAAACAACATGGAAGACAATAATCATCATCTTTAAACGATGGATAATTAAACGCACCTTCTTTTAATTTTGTTCCAGTTTTATCTATAATATGTTCTCCATCTTTATCCTTTGTTTGACTATATTTAACACCAAATTCATGTATATTTGAACAAACACCAGATTTTGCTATTACTTCACCCTTTTCATTTCTTTTTAAAACCTTTCTTCCATTCTCTTCTTTCATCTCCAAATCATTTAATATATTAATCGGTTTATTTTTATCTATACACCAAAATTTAGGGCATATATAATAATGTTCATCACCTGTTTTACTATGGAATTTAACAGAAAATCTATCCTTTTCAGGAATAAATTTATTTTTATCTTTTGTTTCTTCATTAAATTCATATTTATCTTTAACAGGATGATGTGATTCATTATCCTTTATTTCTTCCCATTCATCCTTTGTTAATATCACAGGTTGTCTATTTTGATTAGACGGACATGTTTTTGAATAAGTTTGTGTTGGAGATTTAAATTTTTCAACTTTAAAAATATCATCTCTTTCCTGGATTCTTTTCACCCATAATTTTCTTTCTCCTCCACTTTTTTCTTTATCAACATCGTCACCAGATTCGTCATCACTTGCAACAGATAAATCAGATAAATTTAAGTCTTCATTATTTTCATCTACTTGTGATAGTTCATCCAAATCAATATCAAGTTCATCATCTTCATCATCTTTTTCATCTTTTTCATCTTTTTCATCTTCATCATCTTCATCCACTTGAGATAAATCATCTAAATTAAGTTCATCATCTTTTTCATCTTCATTCACCTGAGATAAATCATCTAAATTAATTTCATCATCTTCAGATTCATCAGCTGAATTATCATAATCATTTCCAAGTATATCATCTAATCCACCCTCATCTTTATAAGAAAAAATACCTTCAAGATCATTATCGAGTAATTCTTCTTCGTCGTCTTCTTCAATCATTATTTTATCACTTTCAATAACATCATTACTTTGTTCTTCTTCTACAATTGAAGTATCAAAACACAAATTTTTCTGCTCTGTTTTATTAATGTCCCCTAACAACAACGCTGATGCTATTTTAAGATAGTTTGGAATAATTACATCAAAATAATCAAACGAATCAATATTTTTAACTATATATTCAATACCATCAAATTTAAAATTAATATCTATGGATACATTTGTCTTTAAATTTAAACTTCTCAAATTTTGAAATTTAAAAATATGTTCGCTTGATTCACGCTGAGTTAATTTATCATCGTATTCTATTACACCACTCATACAATTCTTCATATTTTCGACATTAAATTTCTTTTTTCTTGTTGCATAAAGATATCTATAATTTATGTTTAGTATTTTAACACTATCGTGAACTAATTTTTCAAATTTAAGTGACTTGTAACCCAATTTAATAAAATAAGATGCTTGATTAGCTATAAATTTATCAATATGTCTTTTTAAAATAACTTCACATTTTTCATTTGTTATATGTTGTTCAAAAATAATTTTCACGTATATATTACCTTCATCATTAATACCAATTATAATAGAACCATTTACACCATCATCTTCTTCACTTATATTTGAATAAACATACACACCGCGTTTATTCGGTATAAGTTTAACAGTTTTAAGTATTGTTGATGAATCAAGTAATGGTATTTTCATACCACTTTTAGTTGTTTTTTCAGTATAAAGTTTAACATATCTTTCCATATTTTTATTAACAACTGTTTTTACAATAGGATAATCTTTTGTAGCATTAATATTTTTAAATATAATATCAAACGGTATAGAGTTTCCATCAATATTTAATATCTCAAATTCTATTAATAATATTCCCTTTTTTATCTTATCAGGTGTTACAGATAAATTTTGAAACTCGTTGTATTTCTTAATTATTTTCATATAATTATTTTTATATTTCGATTCAACAGATTTACTAATTATATCTCTTCTTGTTTTAAGTTCATCTAAATTTTTTATGTCATAATCAACCAATAGAGGGAAATAATATTTTATTATGTTTAATGGCGATATATCAGTAAAACTACCTATTATCGTTTCAGCATCACAAAAATACAAATTGTTATCCTCAATTATATTATAATTTATAATGGGTTCTCCATTATTTCTACCTATACTAAAATTACGTAAAAATGATTCATCTTCAATAGTAAAAGGATTAACTACATAATTCATAAATTCATTTTCACTAAATTTATCAACACTTGTATATATTGTAAATGGTTTTGAAAAATCTATATCTCCTATAGTAGACATATTATCAAAATGTTTTCGATTATCATCATCTTTTAATATATTACTCATCATTACTTTTAAATGCTTGCTTTGATATTTACTTTTTTTACTAAAAAATCTTGTTGTGAACTCCCTATATGTCATATTGCTTTTTTTCACACAAAACATATGCAATTCAGGATATGTTAAATCTGGTATATGATTTACTAATTTACGCTTAACTATTTCAATAGTGTCGTCCGGATATATAAGTTCATTCACATATATAACGCGTTCCATATATCCTTCTGTTTTATCTAAAAAAAGATCCAGTTTTTCTGGTTCCTCATTTCCAATAAAAGCATATATGTTCTTGATATCATCTTCTCCTATCAAATGATGAAATTTATAATATATAGTCATATCTATTATATATATTATATGATTTAAAAAATGATAACTTAATGCTTAATATTATATCACTTATATTGGTGCACTAATATATCTAATAATCAAAATATGGGTTATCTGTTATCTCCATTCCACAATATGTCTGAGGTGTTTCCTTGTAATCTATATTTTTATATATACCTGCCTTCTCAGCATTTTCTAATAAATATTTAAAGTTTGTCCAAAATTCATCACCGTGACCTACATCAAGAGACATAACATGTGATAATTCGTGTATAGCAACAAATGTAAGTGTCTCCATATCAATAAGCTTATTACCATTTTTTGATTTATTCAAACAAAAAGCAATTTTTTCACCCTTATTCTCACTATAAGCGGTAAGCTTACTTGTTGGAAGAGTTTCACTTATACTTGCCGGGTCAAAATTCTTTACTAATCTTTTTACTCTTTCTTGATCTCCATGATTTTCATCCATATAATTAACTAAATCTGTCATTTTTTTAGTTACTTGTGCAAGTAAATCAGCCGCCATTTCAAGCTTTGCACGTTCTCGAACACAATATTTATTACCATCTACATCAGATATAATACACTTAAGATTAAACGCATCTGATTCTCTATATATTTTAATACATAAGATAAGAACTATAGTAACAATAATATATCCTAAAATATCAATACACATACTTATTATTGATATTATATTAATTAATTAAAATACAACTAAAAACTTTTTATTATTATAGTTCTTTACGTTGAAGGTCAGGTTCCATAGTTGTTTGGTTCCACGGACCAACATGACCTTGGGGATTAGGGGGTTCTGAACGAATCTGAAGATTTGCATTACGCATAGTATTATTAACAGTATTAACACCAATATGGTGTCCTGACTTAAGAAGATTTACATCAGCAAGCTCACCTGAACCATGCGGGTTAAGTTTTGCCCATTCACTATTCTTATCCTTAGGAAGAAGGTCCATAGGGTTTACCTTATCACCACCGTTACAGCTCGGGGCAAGACCATGTGTGTCAGTAGCAATCCCTTGAACCTTTGTATATTGTTCTTCGGGACTGGTTTGAACAGGTTTTACTCCTTGTTCAACAGAAGTAGTTGTTCCTGTTTTGGAACGTCCTGATGCCATACCGAGCTTGGGAAGCTGCATATTATTATAGAAATATACAACAAGACCCACTACTAAAAGCAAAATAATCAACTTAGTAGTATCTTTCTTCATAGAAGGTAGTAAACCAGTAATACCAGAATAAACTTTATTGAGCGTGCTTTTTAAACCTGCCATCTTATATAAAATATATGATAAAATAATTTTACAAAAATCATATATATATTGATATTTAACAATTATATTTATGTTCCCTAAACAAACAAACTAAAACTAAATACTCCCTTAATTTATGTTATTTTCATTCACATTTTCATTATCTTCATTTGAATACAATTGTTTCTCATACTCATCATCACTTGAATCATCTGATAAAACTAAATTATGCGTATTTTTTATATTTTGCGATTCGATATAACACTGTAAAGCATTTTTTCTCGCCTCTTTTGCCTTTTCTCTAACTTTTTTATACATATCATAATATACATCATTTGATTTCCTTAATGTTATACTATCGCTTTGATCTAAATTTAATTCCATATCAAACTCTTCCAAATCATTAAAATTACTTGGGTTTTTTGTAGGAGTTAAATCCTCAAATTCAAGATTAACACTTTCTTCTTTATTCAAATCGTTTTTATCTTCAATATATTCTTCTTTTAAAATATCATCCTTTTCTTCAATAGGTTCTTCAATATCATGAAGTACAGAGTTTTTTTCAGTTTCAATAACAATATTTTCTTCTTGTAATTCTTCCTTATTATATGGTATATCACTTTGAACATCTTCAATATTATCTATATTCTCTGTTGAAGACACATCTATATCATCTACTTTAATATCACTTGAATTACCCGTTTTAATACAACATTTATTAAATATATTATTTTTTATAACCATAACTTGTTTCACCTGTGAATATATTTGAAAACTTTTACTTGTAAATTTAATTCCGTGTATTTGTAAAATACAAATTATTTTTGATTCACTCGTAATATCCTCAACCGAAAGTTCTTTCTCTCTATCATCATAAATAGATACACTATTTGACCCACCATACATTCTTGGGTTATCTAAAAATACACGTATCAAATAATAATTTCCTGATTTATATAACCTTACTGAAGGCGAAAAAGCACTTTCTATATCATCCATTTCAATCGTATCTTGAAACCAATCATCTTTTTTATCAAAAATAAGAGTTCGAGCCATTTCTTCTAAATTTTCAAACCATATCACTATTTTTTCATCTGTTTTATCAAATAACAAATCTATAAACATTCTTTTTCCTGATTTAACAACACCAGCTTTTGTTCCACACATAGGTGTTTGTATAAAAATATCGTTTCCTTCATTTGTTATTTTAGTAAAGTATGCCCCCCCATAAACACTAATCGGTGTACTAAGTGTCACGTTATTAAAATCATATTTTTCGTTGGGAATATCTATCTTCTGGTCCATGTTTCTTGAGGATATTATTTTATATATCTTTAATCGCATTAAAAATCTAAAATATTATTATTTATATTAAATATGGAGAACACAAAAGAAAAACTAATAAATGAATGTATCGGTGTATTAAAAAGAGAAGATGTTAAACAAAATATAAAAGAAATGTTTTACCCAATAATAGATATGATTATGATAGAAATATGGCCTTACATTTTTATTTCATTATTATTTGTAATATTATCTTTCTTAATAATTTTAGGAAATTTTATATTACTTCTTCGTTCTAAATCTATAGGGAAAAATAATTAATATATAATCATATAATATATGGCTATTCGCAAGTTTAACCGAAAATTAAGTAAAACACAAAAAGCAGGAAGAAAAAATAAAAAAATTACTAGCAAACGTAGAGGTGGAGTATTAGAAACTATCGCTACAGCAATCGTTCCTTTCGGTCTCGTAGCCGCTAAAAGATCTTATTCCAAACGTGTTAAAAGAACTTCAGGAAAGTCTCGACGTAACATGAAAAAATTTATTCGTAGTATGAAACGTCGTCGCTAAATTAATATTCAATAAAAAATATTCAATTTATTATATAATTCGTAATATATAATGAATTTAGAAGAACATATAAAAACATGGGTTCTATACGATAACCAAGTCAAAGCATATAATGATAAGGTAAAAGAAATAAGAACTAAAAAAAACTCACTTGGTAATAATATAGTAGAATATATGAAACGAAAACATCCAGCACATTCTACGATTGAAATAAGTGACGGTAAACTTAAAATAGCAACAACAAATATACAAACACCACTTAGTTATAAATTTATAGAAGAAAGTATTAAATCTTATTTTAATGATGATAAATTAACAAATGACTTAATGAACCATATTAAAAATAGACGGGAAAGTAAATCTAACATAGAAATTAAAAGATTTTACAGTTCATAATTTTAATAATATTTATCACCATAATATAAGAGAATGTCTATTAATTTTATTTATAATAGCGAATACAATAAAGTTATGAGCGGTGGATATATGACTGATTCAGGAATATTTAAAGAAAATATAAATGTTGAAAATATTGTAAATTATAAACCAAATCTTGCTGTTCCTATTGGTCTAATGAACTACAGAGGTGGTTCTGAAAAAATTGAACCATTTGAAAATTATTTAGATGAAGCAAATGCTGGTGGTATCGACTCTCATATGATCGGTGGGAGTGCTTTAGATAGTTTACTTAATCAAATGAACCCAACATATAAACAAAATAAAAACAAAAAACAAATAAATAAGGAAAAATCAGCAGGAAACAAGGAAAAGAATGGTATTAGAAAAACAAAGAAAAAAATACACAAGCATAGTAATAAAAAAAATACAAAAAAACATTAGACATTAGGGTAATTTTATATATGCAATAATATATAATAATGGCAACAGAAAATAAACTTTATCATCAACAACAGCAAAATATGGATAGCCAACAATTGATAAATGTTCTTACTTTGTTTATAGGTTATACATTATTGATTACAGCGTTTATTGTTTTAGGAATAGTAAACGGTTTAGCAGGTGCTGCCTTAATAGGTTTAGGTGGTGTTCTTATTTTTGGAATATTTAGATATACTGAAGTTAATCAACAACAAAAACGTGATGAAAAACAAGTTCTTCTTGATGAAATTAATGATCTAAAAGAAAAAGTAGATGAAAACAATACAAATGAATCATCTAACACAACATCAAACTCAACCGAACACTCTCATGGAAATTACTCACATAGTCACCCAGATGATTTCCCTCAAGGATTAGATACAAGTAATATTATTACTTCTAATGACTCAGATAATTATGGAATATGTGAAGATGGAGAACCTTTATATAAAAAATATCTAAAACGATATAACCTTCTTAACTACGGTAGTTCATCATTTAATATACCTGAAGATACAGCTGTAAAGAAAATTAAAGTAACATTCAAACCCCATGTAATGAATAATGATTATGATATGAATAACAGCTCACAATTAGATGGAATGGTTAGTTCTGGTAAACCTGCAGAATCACACCCAAATAATCTTCCTGGAATAATTTTAAATGAAACTGACAGTGACTCAGTTAAAGCAATTAAAACTGATATTAAAAATGGTATTGTAACTCTTAGTCAAGTTCAAGTAATAGAACAAACAATCGGTAAATATAACACAGATGATGGTGCCGCTGATACAGATGGTCTAACAAATATAGCACCAGGTTCAACACTTGTTGTTTCAAGTGGAACTACAGAATCACAAGTTAATTCATCTATGAAAACCGAAATTAATGGAAAACATGTGAACGCAAAACATATGCTTGATGGAGATATTAATACATTTTATCATGGAGGATTAACAAAAGATACAACATTAAATGATGAAGTTGATGGTTTTACATTAACATTATCTGTTGCTAAAACACGAAATGACCTTGCATCTATTGTATTCTATACCCCAATAGCAGGATGTATGAAACACGCAAAACTTGAACTATTTAATGGAAATGATCAACCACTTATGGCTGAACCGGTTCAATTCCCATCTGGAAATCATACTATATATGAATTTAAACTTAGTGCTCTTGGTGGAAGTCAATTCATAAGTCAATTCCTTAAAGAACAAAATAAGGTTGACTTATACTATCATGTTAGAGAAAGCATTAACAGTAAAATTTCAGAAACACGTCAAGAATACGCACAAAGTCATTTTCGAGCAAATCCCAATAACACATATACATGCGAAGATTTGGAAGAAGAAACAAGTGAAGGATTTATGACAAGATTAAATAATATAATGTTTGGACCAACTGAAAAAGATGTTGCTACACAATATAACGTAAAACCTATTGCTAACGACCTTTTGAAATAAGATATGTAATTTATTTTAATTATATTGAGTGAAATATAATTAAATTTTTA
>VMHT01191581.1_pt1 | contig 19475 bp, 30 predicted proteins | sample 4693611 | NCBI WGS metagenome assembly VMHT01 (sample SAMN12280063, study PRJNA550983) | marine metagenome | isolation source: seawater sampled from same location over 5 years 0.02-0.2 micron viral filtrate | place: USA: collected off the coast of southern California halfway between the port... ...
GTATTATATGTGATAACAAACCTACACCAGTTATTATACATTGTCCTTCTTTATACCTCTTGCTATACCAAGCCTTTGATGATTCCCATTTCTGAGAACCATCATTAGCCATTCTATCAGTAGCAAGGGTCTTTCCATCCCAAGCTATTACTGTCATATCTCACCTGCCTCCTCTATTGTTAAGTTTCTTGATTCGTGATAAGCGTAATATTTTTCTTCTCGTTTTTCATCGTGTCCTTCACTCTCAAAAACATTAAATCGTCTACGCAATTCTGTTGAACAGTCACTCAATATTTTACAAGCACTCTTGTATACATCATTACTTGTAGGTTTGTCTTGTTGATAGTAACCAGATGGTGGTGTAGTACAAAGACCTAGCAACAATTCTTTTGGAAACTTGTTGTCTCGTATTGATTGTTCAAGCAAACTCATCCAAGAATCACTTGACCAATCAGGTTGTTTCCAATGGTAATGTTTTTCTTTTTGTCTCTCTGCCCACATCTTTTCAATCAATGGGTCAAAGGCACGAATCTTTGCCCTTGCTCTGATACCACGTTTGAACTTGGCTAGTGCTTGTCGCCACTCCTTTCGTTCTTTAGGTTTCTCAATGAACTTATCATCAGGTCTACGATTCAAACAATTACCAGTTAGTATGTTGAACTTGATACCTTGAAAGTATGCAGGGGCTTGACGCATAATTCTAGATGCAGTATTCCAACCATTCCTCCAACACTCTCCTTCAAACTTACTGATGACAGTCTCTGGCATTTCTCCTTCATAACTTTCAGCATCTTCTTTCAACTGTTTAAAATTTGTTTTAGTATGGTGAGTATACTCCTTGTTGAAATGCTGAGAACTACATACACGATACAAACCTTTTCTGTGTCGTTCAAAACAAAATGGTATCCAACGATGAACAGAAGACACCACAGACTGTGCGTGTTGTACTATTATATCAGGTGTAGCAACAAACTCCACTATGTTGTCAGGTGTTATACGCATAAAGGGATTACTTCCGTACCCATCGATGTGCAAATCATAACACTTGACACCTTGTTCTACTGTGCTGAACATTCTAAAGGCTGATGATACTTTCCTACCTTTAGCTTTATCACGACATCTTCTAAAATGTTCTGCAAACATATGGTAGTTTTCCAACCTCCTTCCCATATTATCATCTATACACCAAGCCTTGAGATTTCTGTCACTCTCATACTCATTCTTTATGTACTCTATTAGTTCTTCTTTTGTTTTTACTCTAGCCATTTGTTACCTCTTTCTAGTTAGTTTGTTAAATGCAACAGCCGAAGTCATCTTGTTCAAGTCTACACCAATGTCTTCTGCTGTCTTTAGTTTAGGTCTGTCAACAATCTTCTTGTGTCTTTCTTTAGTTTCATCAGGAAGTAAATCCCATAGTGGTTGCCAAGCCTTCAATGCAGGTGCTAGTGTTGTATATGTATTAATGATTTGTTTAACACCCTCTACAAAGTCATCTTGTTTTCTTTGAGCCTCAAAGATACCCTTCGTGTAGTTCTTGAATGGCTCGTGCAACCACTTGAACTCATCTCTTCCAAAGTCCAGACTCTTACTACCATAGCTAACGTAGTATCCTCTGTCTACTTTACCATTGAACCACTTATCTCTATCTGGAAACCTCAATGGGGTTGTTAGGTGAAGTACAATGTTCACCTCTGTCCAAGTCTTTACCTTAGTATTCGCTGATTGCCATACATCATCTGGTGCATGTTTAAAACCAGTGAGTTCAAACTCAGTTATGGTATTCATATACCCATCAGGTAATGCATTCATCTTTGCTTGTACATCTGCTGAGAACAAACTGTCATACAACTTTTGTCCCCACCCTATTGGTACATTCATTCTTGCTTTCCTTATGTCCTCCGTGAACATCTCTCTAGCATTGTCTATTATCTTATCTGTTAAGTCTAAGCTAAATCTAACTGTCGCCATCACTTACCTTCCTTTCGTTGTTATGGTTATCAAATTTATTCCAATCTTCTAGAACTTTTTTGGTGTGGTCGTGTGCCATTTGTCCTAGTTCCTTCTTGATGAATGCTAACGCTTGTTCATTTGTCATATCTCTATCGTTTAAACACTCGTATAAAACAGTTTCAGCAGTCATCAACAATTCTTTTACTCTACCCATTGACACCCTCCATATAAACAATTTCACCCCAAGGGGCTTTACCTTTCATATTAGATACCCATAAGACAGGGTACGCAGGTTCATCACCGAAGTCATCACAACATAAATCTGTGAGAACAACACAAGCGACAGGGTCAATGTCCTTCTCCTGCATATACTTGAAGATAGGACTGAACGCAGTACCTCCTCCTCCATGTGGAGATATAACTGGCTCATCATCTTCAAAGCAATCGTAGTGACACACACTAGAATCAAAGTATATAATGTGTATCTTAGTAGGTGATAGGTCTTGATATACTTTCACAATCTCACTAGCAAACTGTGTCAGTTCCTCTTGTCCAATCGAACCTGATGTATCAATAGCAAAGCATAGTTCACCTAGTGCCTCACCTGATACACTTGGTAGATACATACCTTGTGACAAGAACCTTCTGTTTGGTCTTGCCCAAGTTCGTTGGTCAGTTCGTTGCTTGACAAGAAACCTCTGCATAACATCTTTCCAGTTGACTCTTGGTTTGAGTAAATCACCGACAAATCTTTCTATTCCTGCCGATAGTTTACCCATCATCTTTGCAGACTGAGCCGCTTGGGCTACCTTAACTTTCCACTCTGCTTTCTTCTGCTCAATCTCAGCAGGTGAAGAGTTACCAGTAGCATCTTCAATGTCATCATATGGTTTCATTCCATTACCAAATCCCTCACCACCAGTCTTGTCTTTGGGTTCTGGTGGCAACAAGTTGTAGACACCATCAGTCGTACCACCACCTCGCTTGAGCAAGTCTCTGTCCATGACACCACCTTCGATGAACTTACCAATGCCCTCGTCTTCGAGCATTGGATTGATGACAGCATCACCTGCATAGTTCCACTTGAACTTATCTCTCTCACCTCTACGAAAGATATGCTCGAACATTGGGTGACATACTTCGTGAGCAACAAGGAACAAAAGTTCCTCATCACTCAATGGCTCACAGAAGTCAGGGTTAAACAACACCCTGTCTCCATTAGTCGCCGCCGTTGGTACTTCCTTTGTAATCTCGAACGGCATATTCATAGCCAAGTTACCAAAGAACGGATACTCAAGTATAAGTGCCGTCTTTGCCTTAGCAATTCTTCTTTCTAACTCCATTAGTTACCTCCCATAAATGCACCCATCTTGTCCATAATAGCCCTAGCCTCTTCAGCTTTGTGCCTTCTAAGGTCAGGGTCATTACGCAAACTTTCAGGGTGGTTGTTAGCCAGACTTTCCTCAACTTGTTGTCTCATAGTCTCCAAGTCAGGGTCATCAGCAAAGTTAAGTCTACTCAAAATGGAACAGACTTCCTTAGTATTCTCTACCAGAGTATCTCTGAACACAGCCTTTGGGTCAGCAAGTTTCTCAGCCATATGCTTTACTCTGTCATACAATCTCTGCCAAGCCTCCTTCATTGCTTGTTGTGCAGAGTTCTCAACCCTTGCCTCAACATCTTGCTGTATCTTTTCCAACTCTGCGTCACCGATACTTACACGAAAGTCATTCGATGGTACGGGAAACACAGCCATATCCATATTGAACTTGCGTTGTATATCGTGTAGTTCAGGGTAGTCAGCTTGATTGTACAAGTTACCAAGAAACCTCTGTGCATCTGCATGCAATCGTGGATACTCGTGGTAGAATGTATCTACAAGCGATTGCCAATCAGCTTTCTCATTTCTAAACTCTGTCATAAAGTTCAGGTAGTTAGCTGATGGTAACATCATCGTACCTTCAATACCCCAAGGTAGTGTGTTCGTATAGAACTTCTTACGAATCAGGGTAGACTTCTGATGAATGTTATTCAATGCATCATTCATAGGTAACAACGACTTGTTGTACCTACCTGCTTGAGATGCACTCCCATTCTGCTGAGCCACTTGTTCAGTGGCTCTCTTGTCGTACTTCCTCGCTGTCCATTGCGAGATATTTAATTGGACTAGTAATGCTTTGTCACTTAACTTCATAGTTACCTCCTTTAAAATAAAACATCTTGGTGTTTAACAGCCCACTCTGTGAATGCTTGGTGTGATGCAAGGTCAGGGTTCTTACGACTAGCATACGATACACACAACACAGAGAACTCAGGCGACATACGTTCTGCAAACTTCACGATATTCCCAAAGTTTTCAGTGGTTGCCCTATCACCCAATGCACCAGTAAGTGCATAGCAAGTGGCAGGGTCATCAGGTACAGCTACATCCATTGGTCGTTGAATGATTGTGTCAGGGTTAGGCAACTTCCTCTCAATCTTTAGAAAGCCTGTAAACTCAGCGGCACACCCTTCACCAACAGCACCCTTGAATGTTTCGTACTCTGCCTCCGATGGTACAACACCAATGGTATCAGACACACCCTCTACCCAACTACGAGGAGATGGGTTCACATCTCTCTGTGGGTCGAAGTCGTGTAGCAATCCAGAACGAAACCTAATGAATGATATGACAACAGGTTTCACTCCATTGTCGATTGCCCAACTAGTCCAATCATCTAGGTGTGTCTCAAGTTCATACACAGTCTCACGATTACGCAGATGAGATAGCACTCTGTTAGCACCTGCCCTGTCCGACTGTCTGTTACCAGTGGATACTACCATCCAACCTTTCTTCAGAGTCTTGCCGTGTAGATTCCTAGCTTGACAGATGTTTGCTAGTACCTTCTGCAAGTCTGCGTTGGCTTGGTTTCTGTCATCAAAGCACAGTATACCTTCATCAGCTATGTCTGTTCTATCCTCCGATGGAAACCAATCAGGTAGTTTGTAGTGTAACATCTCGTCACCATTCGGATAGAGAATACCGAAGTCTTCTACCAACATAGTCGGCATATGTTTTTCGATGTACCCAATCCCAAGTTCTTTGGCAACTTGTTGTACAATGGTAGTCTTACCACCCCCTGGACTACCTTCGATAGATATTGTCCTCTTGGTAGGGAATAGTTTCTTAATAGTCTCTTTCAATAATGTGGCTCGCATTACGCACCTTCCTTTCTGTTTGTATATTTGCGATGGTCTATACCATAGGATACGACTTGATTGCCTACCCTATCCTTCTTAGCGACTTTCTTGTCTGAGTAATAGATGATGTCGCCCTTCTCATCTCTTACTGGTACTCCACCTTGATGCTGTCGTAGCATAAATAGTTTCAAAGTATTCTTAGTCATCGTTACCTCCTCTCTCTAAAAAGTATTCGTATTCAAAATCTCTAGGCTTGAAATGTTTACTTGCATTCTTCTTTGCATATTCATTCCACTTACCTAGCCATAGTTTCTTAAACCTCTTATCCTCTGCCATATTATATGCTCTATCTAGCTTGGATAATACTCTGCTTACTTCGTATAAGTTTTCTATCATTCGATAACCTTTCGTGTTATGTTAATTACATTGGGAATATACCCCATTCAAAGTACATATCTAGTAGCGATACAGTAGCACTAGCTATTGCACCATAGAATATCCACCAGAACAAACTCTTATCCATACTTACCTCCCTTGTTATTGATTCCTTTGAGTTCTTCCTTGTTAGATACTACAACATAGTTCGACTTGTGCATAGGTACTACTGTAAACTTACGCTTACCTGCCGAGACCTCCCCACATTTTAAACAAGTATTATAACCAAGATTGTAACGAGCAGGACTAACCCACTCATTACAACAAACTGTACATAGATACTTAGCACTCATAAGATTGTATCCAACTAGTATAATCCCTAGTAACATACTCGAAATTGAACCTCTTACAATACTCAGTATGTTCTTCAGTAGACCAAGTCTTGAATGCTCTGTCTGGAATACTCAAGGCTAGGAATCCGTCAGTAAAGTAACCACACTTCCCACTCTGGGTAGTACCTAAATAAACTCTTTGCATAATAATCTCCATAGTTAGAACCCAGAGCAGTATGCAACCACTCTGGGTATGATTGATAAATACTAAGATAACACTTCAATGTTAGACTTCTTAGCAACAGTGGTAGTAGCATCTTTCTTCTCCAACATTGCTAAGTAAGGTTTACCACCGAATCTGTAACTTGCTAGTAGCAATGGTACTTCAGCCTTACTAGCATCTGGTACATACATATTCATAGTATACCCTAGCTTATCGGAATGTTTCTTCATTGTCTTATACAACTCAGATACATTCTCTTTGTTGAATCCACCCTTTGGATTCGGTCTTAGATTAATCTTCTTAGTCTCGTGGTTAGCATAGACTTCTACATTACCTTCATATAATTTACCCATAATTACCTCCTTGTTATGTTAATTCATAGGTTGTTAATAAAACCGACATCAAGAAACTCAAAAAATTTCCTGCCGATTTTGTAAAGTTATCACAAAAATTTTGTGTTGTAAAGTTTGGGCGAGTTCACAATTTAAGTAAGACAGTTTAACTTTATCTATCTTACAAGGTGTTATATGTGTAATGTTAGGTGTTAGATAATTTAATTAACTAGTTACAACCCCTGTTAAAACAACAGGTTACAACTTACTATCTAAACTATCTAGGTGAAATTAAGTAATGTTATGTTACTCTCGCTATTGATATATCGTTAGTATTATCTTGCAGACAAAGGGTATATGTTAATTTAATAGATAATTTAGATAGTTTAGATAGTATTTCGCTTACCATATTGCTATAACCCAGAGAAAACAACGCTGTATGGTAGCCACAATGTAAACTTTGAGTATCTAAAACACAACATATTGTGTCAAGTTATAACTAGATAGCTAGATACTTTGTAACTTTACATAGTAACGCTGACATTATTCCCTTTTGTAACGCAACGATAACCCCCCGAGCTATGGGATATATATAAAATTTAAAAAATAAAAAAAAGAAAAGGGCCGAAGCCCTAATCTTTATCTGCTGTTATACTTATGGTCTAGATATATCATGTATGCACCAAGTGCCATAGCTAATAATGATATACTTAATAAGAATACGAATGTATTTAAATCATTAGCATACTCCATACAATGTCCGTCACAATCTCCAGCTGATCCGCTTGCACCAATCAAGCCTAAGAGAATAAGTATTGTTCCAATTGTTTTCATCATAGTTAAATCCTTTATGGTTGTGAGAGGAGCCGAAGCTCCTCTCGGTTAGTAGTTAGCAAATCCAATCGTATGATTCAGCTTTGCTATAAGATTTTGCTTGTGGTAAGCAAAGTCTAAGTGAAGGCTTACCGAAATGGTCAGCCTGCAACACGGCAGTAAACTTGCCATCAGCAACTAACTTAGCGTCAGATTGCTTGATAACACGCTTCTCAGATGGCACATAAAAACTCCAACTGTAAAGCGGTAGCTTTGTAGCTTTATTAGCTTCCAAAGCCTTAGTTAAAATCATCAATGCATTTTCAGCATTGAAACTACCGTCAGCGAATTCCTTAAGGCGAATCGCTACTGTGCCATCTTTAGCCTTAACCGGCTTGATGCCCACATTACCTTTATAAAGTTTAGACATAGTCTATCCTTTCCGACTCAATGCGAGTCAATGTACGCAGTGACTAATTGCGTGTAAGTCAGTCAGCGATTTTGCTGATGTTATAAAGCTATCAAAACTTTACGCGTTTGTCAAGTTAGGCAGAAAACTAGGCTTTCTGGAGTACGATAACCAAAGCACCAAACAAGGCAACAAATAAGGCAAAAGGGGGGGCACTTGGACTGCGTACGCGAGCCACCCCCCCATATAAGTAAACCTCATATAACAAGACCCAAAAAACAAAGGTGTAAAGTTTACTGCTTGACATAGCTTTAGTTTTGCGTATGATGATTTTATGGATACGCTACCATTGAAACATACTAAGTGGTCTAACCGTTTAGCTTTTGATGTTGCTCTTATGTTAGAGGGCAGCGGTGAATCTTTAGATGAAGTTATTGAAAGACACAAAATCAAAGCGGAGGATATAATCACTTATAATAAGGATCAGGTTTTTTTAAAGAAGGTTGAGTCTTACAGGAATGAAATCCGTGATAAGGGAATGACATTCAAAGTTAAGGCCCGGGCACAGGCAGAAGAACTTCTGACAACTTCTTGGACTTTAATACATAGTCCTGATGTATCAGCTGCAGTAAAGGCAGACCTTATTAAATCAACAGTTAAGTGGGGTGGACTTGAACCAAAGAATGATGTCTTAACGGAAGGAGGATCAGGTGGAGTTAAAATTACAATTAACCTCGGAGACCAAGAACACCGAGCAACTATCATTGACGCAGAACCCGACAACGAAAAAACCGCCATTAGTAATTCTTAATAAGTTCAATACGTTTTACGAAGGTACAAAAGCATGCAAGCTAACTGATATAGCAGAGCATGATATAATAACAACAGAACTTGCCAGATTAGAAATACCATACAAAACAAAAATTTTAAGAAAACCATTCACAATGTACTACATACTACTTGTGGATAACTTGAGGACAGATTACGGAAACTGCGACAGATGCGGTGCTAAGCTTGTGGATATTTCTTGGTGTAAACATTGTGGAGATATGGGTTGGGTTGATGAATCAAGCTATCAAGGATTTTGGGGGTAAGATGAAAATATATGAAATAACAATAAAATTAGAAGCTAATCGTAAACCTAGTTTAGATGAGCTACATGATTTTTTCTTTTGCAGAATACGAGATAAAGATTTAAAATACTCAATAAAGAAAAAGAAGAAAAAAGAAACATAATGGAACTTATTATAGCATATACAATTATACAGACTATTATAGGTTTGCATAACGCAGGTATTATATAAATGGATATAGATTACACACCATCTCAAACTTGTAAGAACTTTATGATGTCAAATGCAAAGATGCGTGTGCTTATGGGGCCAGTTGGTTCTGGTAAATCAGTAGCTAGTTGTTTTGAAGTTATTAGACGAGCATCAACTCAGAAACCAAATAAACAAGGTATCCGCAAATCGCGAGTAGCTATTGTTCGTGAAACTGCTAGACAGTTACAGGATACAACGATTAAAACTTTTCACGATTGGTTTCCACCTGGAATATGTGGAGACTATATGCGTACTACTAAAACTTATTTTTTTAAAGTCGGAGATGTAGAGTGTGAGATTATGTTTCGTGCTCTTGATGACTCTGACGATGTAGCAAACTTAAACTCATTAGAATTAACGTTTGCATGGTTCAACGAGTGTAGGGATATTAATCCTGATATTGTTGACGCTATGTCAAAACGTATAGGGCGATTCCCATCATCTAAAGATGGTGGCCCTTCATGGTTTGGAATGTGGGGGGATACTAACCCTCCTACAATGGATACATGGTGGTACTACCAAATGGAAGGTTTAGACATTTCAGATGGTGTAAGTCTTAATGATAATGGATGGGATGTATTCAAACAACCTTCGGGTAGAAGCTCCTTGGCAGAAAACGTAGATAACCTACCCGAAGGTTATTATGATACGCAAGGTAGGTCAGACGAATATATTCGTGTATATATAGATGGCGAATATGGAATGAGTTCTGCAGGTCAGCCTGTATATAAATACTTTAGACCAGACTATCATATGGCTAATGAAAAATTAAAACCTATTATAAATGGAGTACGACCAGTTGTAGTTGGGATAGACTTAGGTTTAACACCAGCTGCTGTTATAGGACAACAAGACCCTCGCGGGCGAGTCTTAATTCTTGACGAAGCTGTTAGCTTTGATATGGGAATACAAAGATTTATCCGCACCATTCTGCGCCCGTTGCTGACCGAAAGGTTCGCGGGCGCACCAGTTTTAATTGTTACTGATCCAGCAGGAGTGCAAAGAGCACAGACTGATGAAAGGTCTGCAGTAGATATAATTAAAGCAGAAGGTTTTAAAGTGCTTCCTGCTAAAACTAACAATGTATCTGCAAGACTGTCTGCTGTAGATGACTTTCTTATGAGACAAGTTGACGGTGATTCAGCTTTTTTAGTTGACCCTAGATGTACACAGCTTAAAGCAGCAATGATGGGAGGATATAGATTTCATTATAAAAATGGTAATGTTGATAAAAACAAACATTCTCATGTAGCAGAAGCATTACAATATTTTATGTTACACGTTGGTATTGCAGGTGAAGGAGGATTTGTTGTACAAAGGCGTGAAATAAAAAAGGTTGCAGCAGGAGGCTGGACTTGATACAATTGTTTTATAGTTACCTACGAACTATGTTACCTCTAAACCCATCTGCTCTTCTCCATTCGGCAGGTGGGTTTTCCTTGCAATTTAAAAACTTGCACATATACTTGTTTGTATGTATATTTAATTGTAAACTTTTAGGAGGGTGCTAATGAAAGGTAAGTGTGGACACAAAAAATCTATTATATATTCAGACAATCCAAAAATGGATACAAGCGGAATGTCTAATGAAATGACTATACAAATGATGGAAGAAGGTGGAGAAATTGAAGTAAAAGATATGGGCGCAGTTGTTAAGTATGGTAAAGGTGGTAAGGTTTATACAGATAAAAATGACAAAGATACAGAAATGAGTATGAAGGATTTGGACACTTAATATGGTATTAAAAGTCATAGGCAATGAAGATTTAGTAAAGCAAGAAGAAGCTGCTATAAAAAAAGATATTGCTGAAAGACAAAATGATCCTCTTATTATTGGCTTAGCTTCTCACTTACGAACATGTTGGGATGCTGCAAGAATGGCAAAGAAACCTATTGAAAACATTATGTTAAAAGGACTTCGCCAAAGAAACGGAGAATATGAAGCAGATAAATTAGCACAGATTAATCAACAAGGTGGGTCTGATGTTTATATGATGATTACAGAAGTAAAATGTCGTGCAGCTGAAAGTTGGCTACGAGATATTTTACTTGACCAAGGTTCACCTCCGTGGGGTTTAGAACCTACACCTATTCCAGATTTATCACCACAACAAACTGCAGAGATAGAAAATTCGTTTGCTGAACAAGTTGTAAAAGTTGTTGAGATGAACGGACAAGCACCAACTCAAGAAGAAATGATTGAGTTAAAAGAAATGGTAACACAAGATTATCGTTTTAAATTATTACAAGCTGCAGATAATCGTGCACAAAAAATGGATATTAAGATTCGAGATCAGTTTACACAAGGTGGCTGGGGCGAATCCTTTAATGATTTTATAACAGATTTGGTTACTTACCCCTGTGGTTTTGTCAAAGGTCCTGTGGTTCGTAGACAAAGAAAACTTGGTTGGAAATATGAAAATGGTAGAACTACTGTAGAAGCAGCTGAAGTTATTGCTCCAGAGTTTGAAAGGGTCGATCCATTTAGAATATATCCTGAACCGGGTATAACTAATCTTAATGAAGGTTATTTATTTCAACATCATCCTTTGAGCCGTTCGGAATTATCAGACTTAGTTGGTGTTCCAGGTTACGATGATGATGCTATTAAAGAAGTCCTTGACATTGGCAATGGTACATCTTGGTTTAGTGAAGACGTAGAACTTACTAAAGAAAATGAAGAAAGAAAGTTTCATACACATAACAAACCTACTACAACTTATGACGCTTTAGAGTTTTGGGGTAAAGTAAGTGGTAAGATGTTAAAAGAGTGGGGGCTTACTGAAGAAGAAGTACCCGATGAATCAAAAGAATATGATGCTAATGTTTGGGCTGTAGGTAATTATATCATTAAAGCAGTTTTAAACTATGACCCTTTAGGAGAAAAACCTTATGCGAAAAGTTCGTTTATTAAATGCCCCGGTGCGTTTTGGGGTAAAGGTATACCAGAAATTATTGAAGATTTACAAAATGTGTGTAACGCGGCTGCGAGAGCTTTGGTCAACAATATGGGCATTTCGTCAGGCCCCCAAGTCGAAGTCAACCTCGAAAGAATCCCGCCGAACGAAGACATCACGCAACTCCACCCGTGGAAAATCTGGCAAGTAACAAATGACCCATTGGGTTCTAGTTCACCTGCTGTTAGATTTACACAACCAGATGACAATGCAAATACATTGTTAGGTGTTTATGATAAATTCTCCAAGCTAGCCGATGACCATTCAGGTATACCAGCATATGTGTATGGTGACCTGGATGTCAAAGGCGCTGGCAGAACATCTTCTGGATTATCTATGTTAATGGGTGCAGCTGGTAAAGGTATACGACAAGTAGTTATGCACATAGATAACGAGATTATTAAACCAATAGTACACAGACAGTTTGTGTATAATATGCGTTATGATGAAGATGAATCAATTAAAGGCGATGTTAACATTGTACCAAAAGGTGCAGTTAACCTTGCAGTTAAAGAAACTGTAAATGTTCGCCGTTTAGAATTTCTTAATGCAACCGCCAACGAAACCGATATGGCAATCGTTGGTAAGGATGGCCGTGCAGCGATTCTTCGTGAAGTGGCTAAGAGTTTGCAAATGCCTGTAGATGACATTATTCCATCTAGAGAGAAAGAAAAGTTTGAGGACAAAGTGAAAGCACAAATGCAAGCTATGCAAGAAAAAACACAGCAAGCACAGCCTACACCTACTCAACCTGATGGTTCTCCTAAAGGAGGAATGGATGGTAATACAGTGAGCAACCGCGACACTGGAGGTGCTGGATGATTAATCCAAAACCAGAGGTTGTTCAATCTATAGCAGTAGTGTGTCGTCAATATCCTGAAGTCTTAGAATGGCTAAAGGAATGGCGTGATCACGAGCTACAGACGCTACCAAGTGTCTTGCAAAACACAGCACTTGCACAGGGGCGGTGCCAAGTTTTGTCAGAAATTACTAGATTAATAGAACAGTCCCCTGAAACGTTTTCAGCAAAGTCAAAATGACAGCTGTTAATTACGCATACCGATAGGAGCGATTATGTCAATACCAAAGCAAGTTCAAAAACAATCAGAGGAAGTACAAGAGTTGTATAAACAAATTAACCCAGAACCAGAAGAAGCACAGGCAAAAGCCGAGGCTACTACTGAGCCTGTTGTTAATAATGTGGAAGAACCTACACCTTCCGACAGTGTGGAAGAACAAGCACCTCAGTCTGAACCGCAAGAGCAAACGGAGTCAGGCGACCAAGAACCGAAAGATAACTGGCAACAGAAATATAAGTCTTTGCAAGGGATGTACAATTCTGATGTTCCGCGTTTAAACTCGCAGAACAGAGACCTTACTTCCCGTGTGTCTCAACTAGAACAACTGCTAAGTACAGTAAAGAATGAACCTACTCAACAAACACCAGTTCAAACTGCTAAATTAATTACAGATGACGATGTTAAAGAGTACGGTGACTCAATTACTGTTATGAAGAAAGCAGCTCGTGAGGAAGTTTCTCAAGAGATTGCACAGTTGAAACAACAACTAGGACAGCTTCAAGGTGTTTTACCTCAAGTACAGCAGGTACAAGCACAACAGAAGAAATCCGGTGAGCAAACATTTTGGACTACTATTTCTAATGAAGTACCAAATTGGAATGAAATTAATAATGACGAAGCATTTAAGTCTTGGTTATTAGAAATTGATCCTTTAACTGGTATTAGCCGACAAACGTATTTAGAAGATGCACAAAAGCAGCTAGATGCAAATAGGGTTATTCAGTTCTTTAGAACTTGGGAAGGGGCAACTGGTAAGACAAATACTGCTCAGGTTGACCGTAGTGCTCAACAGTCTCAGTTACAGAAACAAGTTTCTCCAGGTAAAAGTAGAAACAATGGAGTAAAAGCTTCTGGACAAACCAAAACATATACCCAGAATGATATTAAAGAATTTTTTGCTAATGTCAGGAAAGGTAAATATAAAGGGAGAGATGAAGAGCGAGGTCGTATTGAACGTGACATTTTTGCCGCACAGCAAGAAGGTCGCATTGTCGTTGCTTAATTAACAAATAAAGGAGGTCATATATGGCTTATGCAACATCATCAGGGAATCCCCAGTATACAGGAAATTTTATTCCTGAAATATGGTCGGGGAAACTCATCGAGAATTTCTACGATGCCACAGTGCTCGCAGCAATCTCAAACACTGACTATGAAGGTGAAATTAGAAACATGGGTGATACGGTTAATATCCGAACCACTCCTGAGATTACCATTCAAACCTATGTTAAGGGACAAACTCTATCAGTAGAGAACCCTGACAAAGCTAAACTACAACTCATAATTGATAAAGGTGAATATTTTGCTTGCGTTGAAGATGACGTTGACCAAGTACAAACAGACATGAACTTAATGGACATGTGGTCTAAAGACGCTTCCGAGCGTATGAAGATTAAAATTGACCAAAGAGTTTTGGCTGATATTTTACCTGGTGTATCCGCAAACAACAAAGGTCAAACAGCTGGAGCAATCTCTGGTAACATTGACCTTGGTGTAGCAGGTACTCCTGAAGCTCTTGACGCAACTAATGTCATTGGTAAAATTATAGATATGGGTACAGTCCTTGACGAAGCTAACTGTCCTGAGCAGAATCGTTTTCTTGTGATTCCTGCTAAGATGGCTGGTCTAATCAAACAATCAGACCTTAAAGATGCATCTATCACTGGTGACGGAAGTACACCATTGAGAAATGGTAGACTTGGTATGATTGACCGTTTCACTGTTTTTGTTTCTCACAACCTTGTAAAAAGTGGTTCTGAGTTCAGTGTTATTGGTGGACATACAATGGGATTCACATTTGCATCACAGATGACAAATATGGAAACTATTCGTTCTGAAACAACTTTTGGTAACATCATTCGTGGTCTTCAAGTTTACGGTTATAAAGTCGTTAAACCTGAAGCTCTTGCCACAATGATTGTAACAGTATAAGGAGGGCGAAATGGCTACATACAATGATGGAAAAGGTTATAAACTTGGTACTGCTGGGGCACATGTTGCTAAAGGCATAAACAAAGTTTCAACCATAAGCGTGGATTTAAACTTCGCGACTATTACTACTGAGAGGGCAGCAGCTAGTCTGACTGCACTTACAAGTGCTGATATTCTTGAAGTAATAAGAGTTCCCGCTAATACTTTAGTTACTAATGTTGCTTTAAATGTAACAACCGCTGAAGGTGGTACATTAACAATTGACGTTGGTGACGGTGATAATCCAGACGGCTATCTTGACGGAGTAAATGGTAATGCTACAGCAGCTTACCTTACTGTTGCCGGAACGGATGCTTTTGAAGCCGGTAAGTTTTACACAGCAGCAGATACTATTGATGTTAAAATAAACAACGCAGCTGATGCAGCAGTTATGACTTTAACTGCCGTAATGGTTGATTGTTCAGAGTAAAACTAACTAGGGGGGCTTCGGCCCCCCGCTTACAAAGGAGTAAGTATGGGTAAAGGTATGAAACATTATTTCCGTGATGGAACTGAACACAAAGGCGGAACACATAAAATGCCAAATGGTCAGTTACATTCTGGAAAAACACATACTAAAACTAGTAAACGTTTATTTCATTTTAAAGAGTTAAGTGCTACAGCTCAAAAAAAGGCTAGAGGATAATGGCACCAAAAATTAACAAAGCTAAAATGGCATGTAACAAACCAAGACGTCAGATTTCTGGCGGTAAAAAGTTTGTTGTAAAAGCATGTGCAAATGGCAAAGAAAAAATTATTAGATTTGGAGATGCTAATATGAAAATTAAAAAAGACCAACCAGGCAGACGTAAAAGTTTTAGAGCGAGACATAAATGTGATACGTCTCCTCCAAGTAAATTAACAGCACGATATTGGTCGTGCAAAAAATGGTAGTATTATGGGAGCACCAAAAGTAAAATCTAAAAAAGATGCTTGTTACCATAAGGTAAAAGCTCGTTATTCAGTTTGGCCTAGTGCATATGCATCAGGTGCTTTGGCTAAATGTAGAAAAGTTGGCGCAGCTAACTGGGGTAATAAGAGCAAAAAGAAAAAGAAAGCGTAGTATGGGAGCAGTAAGAAAAACTAAAAAAGGTACATCACTTCGCAAATGGTTTTCTCAGAATAAAGGTAAAGGATGGGTAGACTGTAAAACAGGTAAATCTTGTGGGCGAAGCGGGTCAAAAAAAGATAGTAAAAGAGGGTATCCTGCTTGTCGACCTACTATGGCGCAGTGTAAAACTGCAGCAGCAAGAACAGCAATGAGAAAGAAAAATTCATCCAGTCGTGTAAACTGGAAATCATAAAGGAGAAAAAGATGGTAGAGAAAAAAAGATGGTTAAGAAATATTAAAGATGGTGAGATTTACGGATGGAATGAAATTCTAGCTGAGAATCCAATAACTGAAGAAGTTACTGAAGAAGAAGCATTTCCTGAAAAGTTTATGCCAAAAAAACAACGTGGTAGACCACCTAAAGTAAATTTGGAAACAGAAAATATACCTAATCCAAAAGGTGAGACTCCACCAGAATTAGCTGAAGAAGCTAGCAAAGGTTTGGAAAATGATATTAAATGATGTAATAACAGAAGCAAGACGAATATTACAAGATACTGTATCACCACAAAGATATAGTGATAGTGTAATGTTAGGTTTTGCAAACCAAGCGTTAAAACGCATTGCTGTTTTGCGACCTGATTTGTTTGCGATTATTGCAGATATACCTACTACAGAAAATGCTGTAGTGCAGTCAATGCCTGCTGATTCAATTCGTTTATTAGAAATTTATTCTGTAAAAAATGGTGATGGTATTATTGAAACTAACAGAGAAATATTAGACCAATCGTTACCAACTTGGATGAATACTACGGCAGGCCCTGCTATTAATTTTATGCGTCATGTTAGAAATGCAAACAAATTTTTTATATATCCAAAAGCTCCTGCTAATCAAACATTAATAGGTGAGTATGCACAAACTCCTCCTGTTTATGCTGGAGATGCAACTGTAGCTTTACTACCTGATGGTTATTTTCCTGTTGTTATAGATGCAACTATATTTATAGCAGAGTCAGTAGATAACGAACATGTTAATTCTAATAGAGCACAATTATTCCAAACTTCGTTTACCCAAGCTCTAGGGGTAGCTGCACAAAGCAGAGCTATTACTGATACAGAACGAGGCGGATTAGATGAGGAGGATGTTGCGTAATGCCCACATATACAACCAGAACTTTTCTCGATATTGTTAATAGGCTTTCTCCTAGTGTGCCCGGATGTCCTACTCCTGTTATAGAGCAGTACGTTCGTGATGCTGCTATAGAGGCATGTGAACGTACTTTAGCTTGGCGTTATGAACAACCTAGAATAAGGTTAGTTCCCGGTGCACATGACTATGCATATGAAGCACCAGATGATTCCGAGGTACATGCGTTTCTAACTGCTACAGTAAATGGTAATTCATTAAAACCACTTACTATAGAACAACTATATGATATATATCCAAAATGGCCTAATCAAGATGCTAATGAAAGAGCTGAGCCAAGATATATAACACAGTTAGACCCTGATAATTTTTCTGTTGCTCCTATTCCAGATGATAGTAAAACATATGATATAAGAATGATTGTATGTTTAAAACCATTACGAACAGCAACAAAAATGGATAAAAAGTTTTTAGATGAATTAGAAAATGTTATAATGCATGGAGCGTTACAACATCTTTTAGTGTTGCCTGATAGAACATGGAGTGATAGAGAACTAGCTTCATACCACGCTAAACAGTTTGCATTTAAGTTATCTGAGCGTAGAGCCAGAACAAACTTAGGTGCAGCAAAAGCGTCTATGAGGGTACAAGCACAGAAATTTGCGTGAGGTGATTTATGGCTGATATTATTAGATTAGTAAAAGGAGACGAACTTCCAAATATTATTGTTACACTTACAGATGATGTTGCTAATACAGTTTTAAATGTATCTGCTGGCACAACAACAGTAAAAGTAAAATTTAAAGCAGTAGGAGGAACTTCTACTTTAAACACTATAACATGTACTAATTTAACTGATGGTACAGATGGTAAAGTTCAATTTAATTTTTCTGGTAATGTACTTAATGTAGACCCTGGTGAATACGAAGGAGAAATTGTTGTAGACTTTAATGGACAGTTACAAACAGTATATGATGTATTAAGATTTAGAGTTAGAGAAAATTTTTCTGATACTACTCCTAGCACTACTACTTACACTGTAACAGTTGCTAGTGGTAATTTATATGGTGGTGGAACAGGTAATGTATTTTATTTAAATGGTTCTAGTAATCCAGTATTAAATTTTGTTAGGGGTAATACCTACATATTTGATCAAAGTGACGGAACTAATTCCGGTCACCCATTGCATTTTAAAGATTCGTCAGGTAGTCAATATACAACTGGTGTTACAGTAACTGGAACTGCAGGACAAGCTGGAGCTAAAGTAACAATAGTTGTACCTGCAACTGGAACTTTACCTACTCAATATTATTGTACTGCTCATGGTAATGGTATGGGGAATGTAATAAGCTAATGGCTAATATAAAATTTACATATGCTGCAGTAACTTTATTATCTCTTACTACTGTAGCAAACAATATATCGGCTTCTAATACATTTACTAATTTAAAATATGCTGCAGCTCCTGCTATAAGTATTAGTTTTACAACTGAAATTGTACCTACAAGTTCATTAGCAAGTGAATCAGTATCTATGACTGATTCTAGTTTTGTTTTAGAAATAACTAAAGTACCTGGTGATTCAATAACTGTTTCTGATTCACCTGTTATGGCTGTTGATCTTGTTAAAACTGATTCAGTTAATATAACAGATACACCAAATAAAATTGTAAATTCTAGTATAGACTTTGATTTATCTGATTCTGATGTTGATCCTGACCCTATTAATGTTTCTGATGCACCTGCAATGACTGTAACACCAGCAGGTAAAACTGATTCTGTAACTACTTCTGATTCTCAATTAATAGTACCAAATAAAGGTTTTTCAAATAGTATTACTATGGCTGATTCATTTGGGCCATTTAGTATAGGGCTAAATCCAACAGATAGTGTTAGTGTTACAGACCTTATTAACGAAGCAAACACAGGTAATAACAAAACTAGTTCTGTGGCTGCAAGTGATACACCTGCAATGACTGTAACACCAGCAGGTAAAACTGATTCTGTAACTGCTTCTGATTCTCCAGTATTACAACCAAATAAAATTTCTTCAGATAGTCTTACTATGGCTGATTCGTTTGGGCCATTTACTATAGGATTAAACCCTACAGATACTGTTAGTGCTGTAGAAAGTATAGCTACAACATTAACATTAGGGTCTACAGAAAGATTGTTTAATAGAGTTTCTGTATTTGATGGGGCAGAAACAGGTAAAGTTAGAGGGTTTCATATAGGAAATAGTAACGAAGTATCTAAAGTAGCAGATTTATCATTTTTAATTAATGAGGGTTTTAGTGCAGTTAACGAAAAGTTTTTAGGTGGTGCTTCAGAT
>VMHT01184950.1_pt1 | contig 19468 bp, 22 predicted proteins | sample 4693611 | NCBI WGS metagenome assembly VMHT01 (sample SAMN12280063, study PRJNA550983) | marine metagenome | isolation source: seawater sampled from same location over 5 years 0.02-0.2 micron viral filtrate | place: USA: collected off the coast of southern California halfway between the port... ...
CCATATTAACTTCTCATTTTTTTTCATTTTTTATTAAAGTACTCGTTCTATGATTAAAAATGTTGCATCTCCACCACTCGACCCCTTTAAATTTACATCACCGAGTGACCCACCTTCTGTTGCAATACCAAAATCCATTCTAATTGTATCATCCTCCTGAATCTCTAAAATACTCGTTGCGTTGACCGTAGCACGTTTTAAAGTGTCCGATGCGTTAGTGCCGAAAAAATTTTCACTTCTTAATATAACAGAACCGCCAGGGGGAACCTGAGGAACAGCATTCTTTCTTAAAAATCCCAACGCAAACGAAATATTATCACTTGTAGACTCAAACTCAACCTGCAATGTTATTCTATAAATCCCAGTTTGGGGGCAAGTCCATTCATCAGCTGTTGCTGACCAATCACCCGTAGCACCACCAAAGGGAGCACTCCACACAGTTTCTGTCATACCTTCCAGATGAGGTCCGCTGTCTCCGTCTATATCATCGACTAGTAATGCTTTCATAAAATAAGGTCTATTCCAACTAACTGCAGCACTCGGACCATTAGAAGTTAATACTCCGCCTGCTGTTCCTACATCTTGAGTTTCACCTACTCCTAGCGTTCCACTTATATTTAAATTATTTAAATCTACTTCTTCTAAATCTCTTATATCTACAATATCATCATGTTCATAAGGTATTCCCATTTATATATTATCATTATTATTTTTATTCATAATAAATAATGATATTACTGATGCTTTTTGAGAAGTGTAGAGAGAAAGATTGTTATTTATTAAGCTAATCCACCTAAACTATTTACCATATCAGGATCAAAAAAACCAGCGATAGGAAGTATTGGGCAATCAAATTTACGATCATGTTGAATAGCTAGACCTTCCACTTGATGACGTGCATAACCTTGATTTGCTTGTATTCCTCCTGTTAAACTACTTTCATGTTTTCCTAAAATTAAACATTCTTTTTCTGGTTTTCCACTTAAAACACGGTCTGTTGGATCACGTCCTAATATGTCATTTAAATCTCTAGGCATTTTACTGATTGGTTTTAAAATGTCAATAGCAACGTTTCTAACATTATTATTTGAAATATTATCATATTGATTCATAGGGGGCGATAAATCTGTATAGTTTAAAGGCATCATTCCCGCAATTTGAGTCATACCTGCATACATTCCTGTCTTATCAAGCATTATAATATTTAAATATATTTTATTTTATTACAAAATATATTTAATTAAAAATAAATCATTTACGAGTTTGTCAATTAATTTACCACTTCTAAATTTCTTTGACCGCCAACCCGTAATTCAGCTGTTGTTTCTGCGAAAATAGTTAAAGCACATTCTGTTAAATTTTGAGTTTCAACTGTTCCCATTGCCGATGTTGAGCGAACATCAAGACCAGAAGCAAGACGGTTAAAGTCACTTCCTTCTAAACAGAAACGATAGCATTGAACAAAAGCACTATCTTTATATTGGTCTAATGTTAATTTATGGTTTTTATCATACATGTCAATAGAGTTCATTGTGACAGCATACGCCTCTGGTAAATTCATTTTGTAAGCGGGAACGGTCGCACCATTAATTTGTAAGCTGTAAGTGGTGTTAGCATCTGTTCCATTTGTGAAACGGAAATATTCAGGAACGTATTTTTCAGTATTTGTTCCCATTACGCCCCCAATATCATATTGAGGAACTCCAATATCTACGGCTGGCGAACCGCCGGTTGTTGCCGAAACAAAAGCACCTGATTTTTTATATCCTTTTACAGAGTGAGGGCGACCAGCACCAGTAAAACCAGTGTCTCTGTAGCATAACCAGAGACGATCCCATGAAGCACTATTGACATTGAAACGTGTGTTTCCGTTGTGTGTTGATTGGAAAGAATAGTAATTTTTAAATGGAAGCGATAAATAACCAACAGACGCAATACGCTGTTCTACAATAGTATCTAAAACTGACGATGAAAAACCCATTACTTCACACTGAAGTGAAAGATTAGTTAATGAATAAGTAACAGTTGAAGAAGTTGGTGCTACATCAAAACCAGTATCTGAAGTTCCAGCGAGAGAAGAACCTTTAGATGTTGTGCATACATTATTATCAGCAAGAGTAATTTCTATTGTAATTTGTGGTAATAATCCAGTGTCAATAATGCTTGGTTCAATAGAACCTAGAAGTCCCTCCCAATTATCAATACATAACTGAACGTCTTGCGAGGTATATGTTTCTGGGTCTGTTGAAGAAATTGCGACACCAGAATGGTAAGAATGCTCACGAACCATCTCGGGATGACCAAGAACGGAATTACATTTAGAACCACAAAGCGACTCTTTAGCTTTTACTAATGTGTTATATCCGTTGAAATTATTTTGTACTAAAACACCACCTGCATAAACGGCAACACGCTCTACTAACGATGAAATATTTGGCGGGAGGCGTGCGCATGTTCCACTGGTTGCTGCATTAAAGAAAAAACGTAATTTTTGCATATTAACATAAGCATTTGAAGGTAATTCAAATCTAATAATTTTACCAGCAGAGGCGTTGTCACTTGATTGAGGAAATATTTTAAAGTGACTTGTGGAGACACCTTGAAGGCGTTGCATGAAAAACGAGAGATTAGACGGAAGACTAGCCATTTTATAATATAAATATATATTTTTTTTTATAAACTAATTTGTAATTAATTTTAATTTAAAATTATTAAAATTAACTAAATTGCCTAAAGTTTTTTAACAAAGCCCGAAAGGTGTAGTATTTGGTTTTCCATAATCTGCCCAAGTTAAAACTGATTGCGATTGACGAGCTGGTTTCGGTGCTTGTAATTTTGAACTTTCTAATTTAACAGGGTTAGAAACTCTAATTATATCTATTCTTAATACACAAGTAAAAAAAAGATTTCCTAATGTGTTTTGGAAATTTGATAAAAACCCCTGTCCTGAATTTTCAAATCCTGAAATTGCTCCAGTTGTGCCTAAACTTATAAGATCCCGACCAGATGCTGTATTCGTGCTATCTCTATTAACTGATATTCTTCCTAATTTTCTACCTTTGCTATCTGTTAAAAATAATCTTAAATTAGTTAGTTTTTTCTGTTGTAAATTAACAAAGTATTCTAAACCAGTCCCAGCTGTGAAAGATACAAATTCTCCATGTCTATGCATTTTTGCTAATATATCACTATTAATAACATCACTATTTTGTCGCCCCGCATGGTCTGTTTGTAATACAGACATTTCTAAACTATTGCCTCCATTAGAACATCTTAAATACACATAAGGGTCACTCATTCTTTGCATTGGATAAAGTCCTGTAATTACTATTGTATTTGTTGTTATGCTTATACTCAACGAGTTAAAAGCTGTATCAGTTGGATCATCTTGTCTATTAGCTCCTAATATTTGATATAAATCTCCTAAACTTTCTTTGCATTGGATTTTTATATCTGTTAAATTATGTGCTACAGTAGCACCAGAATGTTTTGATGTTAATGTTATTGATAATAGTCTATCGTCTGTTGATGTCATGGATACAGTAGAGGGTTTCACTGTTGTTTTTTCAAAAGATGTTGCACTAGAACCATTTGCTACTGCTTTAGGAAGTAAATATGCTATAAGTCTATCTGTTAAATTTTCAGCAATATCTTTTAAATTACCATAATTTTTTTGAGTTAAAAATAATACATCATTATATGCTACAGAACCGGTACCTGTTCCTCTTAATTCAAACCGGCAATTTGTCCCATTAATCATATAAATATTATTAAACATAGTAAAATCTTGTAATCCTAAACGTATCATTTCACCATCTTTTGCTTCTACAGTATTTCCTTCAAAATGAATATGGGTGTCATCTCCTTTGCTTTGCTCATGCCCTACTAGGTTAGCTTTTTCTGTATCAACAAAAACATTAAAAGAATTGACAACATCTTGTTTTTCAAATCGCGATGATATTATTGACATTTATAATAGAAAAATATTTTATTTTTATTTATTGATCTAATATTTCTAAAGTATAAGATGAACCCCCTTCACCAGAATATTTTGCGGGTGTGTTATCAACTTGCTGTTTTAATTTTTCTATTTCTTCGTCAGTTTTATTAACACATAAATCATAAACAAGCTCTGCGTAATACTCTGGAACATCTGGGTATAACCTTTTCATGTCTAATAGTGCTAACTTTTTTTTATCTAATTGTTCTTCTGTATAATTATATGGGTTGTCTTTTTTACGGCGATTTAATCCTTTTACAGATAATGACATTTTATATATATATATATTGTATATATAAAATATTTATATTTATTCTTCATTAGTTTCTCTTTCTTGTTCTTGTTCTTCTGTTTCTCTTTCTGGTTCTTCTTCTACAGCTTCCATTTCAGGAAATAATTTTTTACCAGCGATACCAGATGAGGCATCGTATGCTCTCTGTATAATACCAGTTTGTTCTGGCTCGTTTCTATACAATCTATTTAAGTTCTCTAAAATATCATAATCTGTATATTTGTTATTTTTAATAAAACCAGATGGAAATAAAGAACTCATTAAACTCCCTAAATCTTCAGGTTCACTTATATTAGCTAATGTTGCTTTCATTCGTCTACTAAAAGAATTAGAGTAAGCTGGTGCATGAGTATCAAATATTTTTGATCCTTCAAATTTACTAAACCCAAACATTTGGAGTGTTGAGCTAGTCTGGGTAGACATCTCATTGTATATTTCTACTTCCTGTTTAGTAGGAGCGTCATATTTTGGAACGTGCTGACCCGCTGTAATTCTTTTTCCGTAGGCAGTTTCTAAATTACCGTCAAAATTGGAACTACCTACTTGTTTGCGATAATTCATTATGGCATTAAATTTTGCTCGTTCTTTCATTTGTGGAGCAGTGAATGTGGCAAAATTATTTAAATCATTCATCATATATCTGGGGGTAATACCTTTCTTAATCTTTATTTTCGTACCTTTTAAGTGGTGGTGGTGTAAATTTGCGGGCTGTGTGTCGCTTGTTGTTCCCAAATCTAATGGAAAAAATTCTGGTCGGGAGGCTTTAATAGCTAAATCACTAAGTGGGCCAAATCTCATTTATATATTATATTATTTTATTATTTCTAATTCTGTAGGAATTATAAATTCATCTAATTTTCTACGGAACATTGATGGGTGTTCCTTTTTCTTATGTAAATCAATAAATAAAAAATCATATGGTTCTATTATCGCTGTATCATACACTTTTGTAAATAATTCTTCATTTATCTCTCCACTTACACTTTCAGCTACATCTTTCATTTCTTGTTTATCTTTTGTTTTGAATAAACACATGCTTGTGCATTGATTTCTTATAACTTTATTTAATCCTCCAGTTTGGCATTTAAATGATTGAATCATAAAAAAAAGAGATACACCAATAGCTCCTCCATCTTTAAGTTGCCCTATATGTCTAGAGTATGTTGATAATCCATTTAATTTCCTTGGTTTAGAATAAATACCAGAGCCTAACATATCATCAAATATAACAGCAATTCGTGGCTTCTCTCCATTCCATCTATGTTCAGGTTTTTGAAAATAATTATCATCTCCAAAATATTGTAATAGTATATCATCATCTAACCTTTTACCATCTTTTAAATCTTTTATTATTTTATTATAGGTTTTTAATTCTTCTTTATATCGCTCTAAATCTTCTGCCTCGTTTTTTACTATATCTTTTATTTTATCTATAACAGTAATGTCATCTACATCTTCAAATGTATGTTCAATTTTCAATCGTTCCATTAGTTCTTTATTTGAGTTCATAGTAGGGCTAACCGCTATACAATAGTCAAATTTTAATCGTTCTATTAAATTTACTATTGCTGTGGATTTACCACTTGCTCGCTTACCAACTGCTATACATACCTGATGCATTTTTGGCATATACGTGTCTGTTTGATAAGAACCAGATTCACTTTTTGGAGGTATTATATGTAAATTCTTTACTTTTGCTGTTTTCATATTAATATATAAAAATATTTTATTTATTTAATATCTTCTTGGTAATCCATTGTTTTTAAGGAAACCCCCGCTAAACATATTATTATATGTATCACGCATCATCATTTGGTGGGCAGATAACATTTTTGGCTCACGTGGTGGTGGGGCTGGTGGTTCAGGTGGCGGTTCTTCATATGATTGTTGCGGAGGAGGTGGCGGTGGTTGTTCTTTCTTTTTTCTAGATACTCTTTTAACAAAAACAACGTTATCATTTGGTTCAAACTCGTCACTGTCTTCACTACTTTGTTCTATAATAATTTTTGTCTTTTTTTTACTTTTTGCTTTTTCTTTTGGTTTTGGTTTTTCTTTTGGTTTTTCTTCTTCATATTCAAATACTTCTGGTTCAGGTTGTGGTTCTGGTTCTGGTTCAGGTGTTTTTTCAGGCATAACTAAATTATGTTCTTTTTTTATTTTTTGGGCTTTATCTTCCAATTTTTTTACAACCATTTTCTTTCTTACTTCGTTAGATTTCTCTCGGGCTCGTGCTAGCTTTTCTAAATGCTCGGGTGATAATTGTTTGCGAGGTTTTCCGTTCTTATTTAATGTTGTGGGTTTAACATTTTCAGTTGATAAGTGGTCTTCAATTGATTTAGGTTCATTTATTTCAAGCTCTTGCTCCTCTTCACTCATTTATATTATATAAATATTTTATTTTTAAATATTTAGAAAAATAGAAATCTAAATATTTTTTCTAAATGTAATATATAAAAAAATGTATAAGACAAAGAGAGAATTATATGATCAGGCGAAAGAGTATGGTCTTAAAAATATTTCTCGTTTAAATAAACGACAGCTAGAAGATGCTTTATTAATTCATTTAGCAAATAGCTTTTTTAATGATATAGCAGGTAATAAAATAACTGTAATAGATGGAACTATTGACGTAGGACCACTTGATATAGAAGTAATTGATGCAGAACAACTTGATATGGAAGTAATTGATATTAGTAATAATTAAAAAAATAATTATTATATATATGCCTACTAACAGAGAAGAATATTTTAAACGACATAAAATTACAAAAGATACTTTAAGTAAAACTGAAATATCAAAAATATCCAACATACCAATTAAAATACTTAATGAAGTGGAAAAGCGTGGTGAGGGTGCTTATTCCAATAATCCTCAATCGGTTAGAACTAAATCGGGTAAGAAAGATCCAAAAGCTTCTTTAAGTAAGAAAATGTCCATGCAACAATGGGCTATGGCTCGTGTGTATTCGTTTGTTAATAAACTAGAAGGTAAGAAAAAATTAAATCATGATACTGATTTAGCAGAAAAAATTAAAAAATAAAAATATAATTAAATAATATAAATGGGACTTACCGAAAAACAACAAAAGCTTCCTGAAGGGTTAAAGAAGGCAATTCTAGCCAAACAAGAAAAAGATAAAAAAAATAAAGATAAAAAACCAAAAGAAAAAGTTACTGCTAAACCAAAGGCTAAACCTATGCCTAAAAAATATTAAATACTATTCTCTCTACTTACTTCAATAAATTTATAATTTTTCTTCATATCATTTATAAATTTATTATTTTTTATAACTTTATAAATACGTTTCCTTAAACGAGGTATAAATGTGAATATATGATCTATTATCTCGTAAGGTAATTCAAAGAAATAATTTTTAGTTTTTTTCATTTAATAAGAGAGAATATTATAATTGTTCTTTAAGTATTTAAATTAAATATATTCAATTAATATATATGTCGTTAAGTTCTCCTTTATGTAGAACAGGTCGTAAAAAACCATTACAGAGTAAAATTAAAGCATTAGCACCAAAAGATTTTAAAAAATATGTTGAACCATTTGTGGGTTCAGGTGATGTATATTTTTATTTAAATATAAACCCCGACACTCCATCGGTAATTAATGATTTAGATAAAGAGATTGTAACTGCTTTTAAAATATTAAAGAGTAATCCAAGCATAGATAATATTGACAGATTTAAAGGTAAATCTTTGGAACAAGTTAGGGCGTTTATGAAACAAAGTCATACTTCCCCCGTTGATAAACTTGCGAAAATTATTTATGATTTATGTGGAACTTTTGCTGGTTCTAAATCTGGGTCTAAAATATATAAAAATCCTAACCTAGAACCAAAACTGAGAAAAATACCGAAGTATGCCGAATATATGAAAAACACGAAAGTATTAAATCAAGATTATAAAAGCGTGATAAGAAGTAATGACTCAAAAGATACATTCTTTTATTTAGACCCCCCTTATGAATCATCAAAAGGACTATATGATAAATCTGATATGAACTTTAATGAACTTGCTAATGTTTTATCCAAGGTAAAAGGTAAGTTTATTTTATCACTAAACGACAGTGCTAATATTCGTGATATATTTAAACAGTTTAACATACAGGGTGTTTTGGCGGGTGGCAGCGGTAATGTCGGGGTTGGGACTGGTACTCGCAAAGAAGTAATAATTAAAAATTATTAAATATTTGTAGTTTTTAATTGTTCTTTAAGTATTTAAATTAAATATATTAAAAATTAATATAAAGAATATTATATTTTGTAGTTCCTGTTTGTGCATACAAAAGGGTTCTACAAGTAGGGGGTTTTTCTATGTTTTTATTCTTTTTTTTAATGTCTATATTTCTATTAATTTTTCTATTTTTCTATATTTGGTATTTAAAAGGGGGGAGTGGGGGGGGGTGAGGGTAGTTCTTTCACTTCCTTATATATATAATTTTATAATTTTCATATTTTATATTTTCAATATTTTAAATTTCATAAATACCCTCTCTACCCTCCCTACTCTCCCTATTTATAAATAAATAAATAAATAAATAATATATATATATACATAATAGGTAAGGATATATATAAAAAAACAAAAAAAATAGATAGGGAGAGGTATAACTTACCCCCTCCCTTTTAGGTGGGGGTTGAATAAATAGAATTAAATTAATAATTTATAAGTCATTATACCAGAACTTTTCACATAACCAACCTTACAATCATAACTTTTAATGCGAGTTCCAAATTTAGTAAGTGAGGGTTTAGAATTCATATTATTACCACACATTTCATAGTATTTAATAAACTCTTTATATAAATCCATACCTTTCATTCTACTTTTAATCATCGCATTAACATCAACATCATCAGCTTCTTGTTTCCAATAATTAATAAATTCTAAAACAACATCAACATTATGCTCTTTCATAATATCCATAATCTTATTGTTCTGTCTATCTCTTGATGGATTAAAATTAGATAATTTACGATTCACTAATTCTTCATAAAAATTTCTCATAATAACATCATCATCAAGAACAGAAGCTAATTTATTAAAATATTCAACGTCACCTTTCATTTTACTACTTGTGTTAAAAACCATAAATCGCCTATCACCTTCTTCTAATTTTATACAATTAAGATTATTAGTAGTAATAATATAATTTAAATAATCACTAATTTGTATTGAATCAATCCCTTTCTTTTCCATTTCAATAGTCTTACCTGTAATAGATTCTTTAATGACTTCATTTAATTCAAAAGTTTCTTTACCTGAAGCCTCATTTAAAACACATAATAATTTACCTTGTGTATTAGTGAATTTACCAAATACTTTATCTGTTCTACATGTAATAATCATTTTTCTAATACCAATAATCTTTTTAAGGAATTCTTCAGCGATCATACTTTTACCAGTACCAAATTGTTTATCATAAAGAACAACGGCTACTTCTGTTTTTTTATGAGGAAACTGAACAATATGTGCTAACCAATTTAAAAACCATTCAATATCTATTTCATCTTCATTTAATAAAGTTTTAAGATGTAAATGTAATAAAGAAGTATCAGCATCATTATCAAGTGGAATATTTTTAATAGGAAAATCATTCCATAAATTAAATGTATTTTTAGGACACATATTCATTGTAGGGTAATAATCCACATTATTATAAAATCTAATATTTTCATCTAACAACCATCTAAGTACAAAAGGTGTTTTTATACTTTTACCAGTTTTCTCATCAAATTCACAATAATGTAAATGTTGGAAAGCAACGCCAAAATCACTCCTTTTATATAAAACATAATCATTCTTTTTAGTTTCTACAAACATGGTAGGGGATAAAATTTTTGCAAAATATTTTTCAAAATAATGTTTTTTATAATCATAAGACTGGCATAAATTAAATGTTTTAATATCAAAATCATCAGTATCAAGTAAAACCAAATCTTTAGTATCAATAGCATTCTTAAATGGTTTAATAATAAATTTAATATTTTCAAAACTGATAAAAACTTTCTCATTATGACTTAAAGAGAATTCAGTTTCATTAATAGTATTAACTAACTCATCAGCACCATCTTGTTTTAGTATTTGGAAACCATCATAATTATATGAAGTAATAGTAAAATTATTATTTTTAACAATTTCAAAACATTTCATAATAATTAATGTTTCATATTCTTGTAGTATAATAGATAGGAGTTTAGAAGGTTTAACAGTAAATTTTTGTTTATCAAATGATTTAGCGTATTTCTTCTTTGCTTTTTCTAATCTTCTTTGTGTTTCATAATCAATAATATCTTTGAACCTTTTATCTTTCATAATTAAATTTGTATTAATTTGTATTTCTTCAATAAATTTAATAATAAATTCAGGTAATTCATAATCAATATTAAATTCTTTTTTCCACGATTCAATAGAACCACCATAAAGCACTCTAGTAATAAGGTTTTTGACAATATCTTTTTTATCATAATTAGATTTATTATTTTTATTATATTCGTTAATTAAATTTTCATCAATTTCAAATAAATTAATAACTTCATCTCTGTTCTCACAATAATATTTTAAATTATCAATATCATAAAAATCATTTGTTTTACATATATCTAATAATATATTACTATGACAATTAACAATATCAATATCGCATTCAGTATCTTGAAATAAAGCACTTCTCACAGCATTCCACATAATTGTAGAACTTCTAACTTTATGGTTTTTAACAAAGAACCGACCATATTTATAATATTTAATATATTTAATATCAATACCAGATTCTTTATATAAATCACAATAATTTCTAACTTCTTCTCTTTGTGTAGTCCATATATCAGGGTGTGTCCATATATTTTTAATTAAAGATTGATTAGGGAATTCTTTTAGTATGAAGGTGTTTGGCGACATTTTATATATACTAAAGATAATAATTTTTTAAATCAATTATTAATTAAATAATATAATTATTTTTTCCCTAAATAATAGAAAAAAAATAATTAGTTCCAATAGTTCCATTAAACATTATTTATGTTATATGAGGTCAAAAGCGTTTTTAAATCTGTACCCCGATTAACACTAATTTCTCTTAATTTATCAACATCATTTCTAAAATGATTAACTATAATTTTTAGATATTTAGCTTCTCCAATTTGTTTATATGTGCTTTTCATTAAATGATAAGAAATAGCTGATTTAGTAGGAATAAAAACACCACAATCTAATCCTGATTTTTGACAACCTAAAACTCTTCTTATAGCAACCATAAATTTTTTATCAGTAATATTATTAACTTTTTGACCATAACCATGATCGCTACCGTCTGGAGCAATAATTTTAGCTGTTTTATATACATTACGAATAAATGTAACTTTGGCTTTAGAATTTTGTAACCACATATAATTTTTAGTAGTATCAGTAGCATCTTTCTTTCTAGAAACAATTGTAAAATCTAAATCCTGATTTCTAACTTGTAAATTAATTAATAAATAATTAATTATATAATCAGTCCATTCATTTTTATCATATAAATAATTCATATATTCAACAATATCATCATACGATGGTAAGTTTTCTTTTAAATTAACATTTTTCTCTTTAACAGATTCAATTAAATTTTTTTTATCTTGTTTTCTTTTTTTCTCTAATTGTGTAACAGCTAAACCTTCCATTTTTCTAATTAAGAAAGCAATATTTAAAAGTGCTTGAGAGTTATTTTTATTTTCAATTTCATCTAATATTTCTAATATTTTTTTTTCACTAGTTTCTCCAATAGGCTTACCAGTTAATTTAAATAATTTATTATATTGAAGTCTGTATTGTTTTTTAGTAGAATCGCTTTTGTTTTCTACTGTAGCCATAAATTTATCGTATTCGCTCATTTTATATTATATGTATATATTTTATTTTTTTTAAATCAATTTTTTTTTAAATAATTAATTATTTATTTTTCCTAAATATTTATAGTTTTCTCTCTCTAAAATAAATAAATATATATATAAATGAATAAAAATCTTGAAAGAGTAACTGTAACAGTAGGTTATAATAATTATAAATATTATCAAAATAACAAAGATAGGGCAAAAGCCTATTATTTAGAAAAGAAAAGAAAAGATGCATTACATGAAATGCATAAAGACTATTATAAAGATTACTGGACTTTAGCATTATGGAAAGATGAGAACATGAGAGAATATAAAAAAAATAAAATAAATAATAATATTAATAATGAAACTTTTATCAATCAAACCAAGTGATAGAAAAGAAAAAAGATATGTTGCTGAATTTTGTAAATGTAATGGAGAGAGTAAATGTAAAAGTGAAGAGAGAAAACGAACTCATTTTGGTTATAAAGGTGGCTCTACTTATATAGACCATAAAGATGATAAGAAAAAAGATGCTTATATAGCAAGACATAAAGTTAATGAAAACTGGAATGACCCAACAAGTGCTGGCGCTTTGGCGCGATTTATACTATGGAATAAAAAAACATTGAATGCAAGCATTGCCGATTTTAAGAAAAGATTTAAATGTTAAAAAAATATTTAATCTTTAGATATAGTAAATGAAACGTCATAAAGTAAAATTTGATGAAGATGGAAAGGTTTGTCCAAAAGATCCAAGAATATTAAAACTAAATCCAATGTGTGCTAATTATATACAATATGATAAAATACCTTTTAATCCAGTAAATCCACACCCAGCTTTACCATTAAGAAAATTAGGAAAAATACCTGAAAAATTAGACATTCCAGCGGGCGATCCTAATAAATTTAATAAATTAAAAAAGATAGGTGATAGCGGTTATAATTATGAAACATTACCACAAGATTATACTAATCAAAGAATTCCTTTACATGGTAGAAAAATATTAGAAACAACTGCTGAAAATCAATTTCAAAGAATTCCAACATTAAACCAATATGATATGGATTTTATAAATATTTATGAACCACCTAGAAATCTAATATTTGATAAAGTAAATCCAAATCCTAATCCATATAAAGAAGAAATTAGAAATATAGGCGAAGTAGAATTACAGGAGTTTCCTTCTGTATTAAGAAGCGAAAGATTACCTCCATTAGAACAAAAAGAATTACTAACAGATGAAGATTTATTAGAACAACAAACGAGACAGCTTCAAGGTGAGATAGAGTTACAAGATTTAACAGAACCACCACCATCTCCACCAAGTTTAGATACAGAACAAGAAATATTAAATGAAGCGTTGAATAAAATAACAGAAGGACGAGACCAATTAACGTTAAAAGAATTTAATTCTGTAGTAAAAACTTTAAGAGGAAAAGGTTTTCAATTAGATGAGATATATTGGACATTAACAAGTGCTGATTTAGTTAATTTAGAATTAGAACAGCAAATAGAAGGATTACCAAAAAAGGAAATATCAAATATTAGAAATATAAGAAAATCATTACAAGAATTTACAGCTAAACAAACGCAACAGTTAGATATGCCATTATTAAGAAGGCAAATAACACCTTTACAAGAGGAAATAGAATTACAAGAAATAACACCTCTAACAGAAAGAACCTCTGTAGAGTCTAGAAGTTTTCCAGCTCGTATGATTCAAAAACGAGCTACTCGTTTAAAGTTACCTGCTGAAGTAGGCAAAAAATTAGCAGAAATTACAGATGTTTTTAAAGGGAAAATAACAGAACCACCTAAACAATTTGAAACCGATATTGAATTTCAACCTGAATTTAGAGATGTTGAAATAAGCAGACCAAAATTAAAATTTACTGAAAGAGTTGGGGAAATAAGTTCTTTTAAAAGAAATTTAGGATCTGGAGTAGCAGAGCTTGGATTGGGTTTAGGATTAGGTATAGGAGCATCAAAAGCATTAGACCAGATGGGGCTACATAATGTTTATTTAAATGGTGGGTTGAGTGGTGTTGCAGCCGGTGGCGGTACTAAAATAATAACATTAGGAGCATCAAGTGCTTTAAAAAAAGCGGGTGTATTAAGTGGTGAGCAAATAGCTTTAAAAGAAGGTTTGCAAAGTATTGGGAAAATGAGTGTTGTTGGGGGTGCGTTAGCTTTAATTTCTATCCCAGTAGATATTGGAGTAACACAATTATTAGAACATTATAGCAATTTAAACCATGCATCAATTGGAGCAATTTCAGGAGCAACTGGGGGAGTTGTGGCAACTGCAGCAAGTGTATCGTATTCAATCGCAACAGCGAGTGCAGCGTTATCTTTTGAAACATTTGGATTAAGTTTATTAATTGGTGCGTTAGCAACTGGCGTGGCGACTGGTATAGGTATAGCTTCTGGTGCGGAACAAGATAAAGCCGAGCGTAAAAATAGAGAAGCAAAAGCAAAATTATTAACAAAAATAAGAAATAGAAGTGCTTTTGTTAATAGTCTAGAAGCGTATGATTATGACTTTGATAAAGCATTAGCCAATTTTACAAAAAATGAAAAATCCAGAACAAATTTAGGCGTTGATGATGATGACTGGAAAGATTTTAGTAATCAAGTTAAAAATTTATTTAATGGTAAAGATATAGGGCAATCAGGAGATATTTCTCAACCTACAGATAAGAAAGAAAAAAAATTATCAAATCTATTTAATAAATATATACAAAATAGAATAGCGGATAGTGATTTAGGTAATGCTGAATTATTAAAAAAATATCCTGCTCTAACTGGTGAAGAAATAAAATATTTAAGTGAAAATACAGGAAATACTTGGGAAGAAACAGCAAATTTACAATTAAATTTAACATTCTCACATCAGAAAATGATTAGAGATAAAGTAACCAACGCTCAAAAAGAGATTTATAGAAAATGGAATGAAGATAGTATAGTAGTTAAAAAGGATTCTCAATTATATAAAGATGCTAGTATTGATAGTAACTTTGAATCTGTTTATTTATTAAATTTACAGAGAGATGCTCAGGAGAAAGTAATGGATGCTTTTTATAAAGACCAAACTAGAATAGAACAAATGAAACCTGAAATAATTAGAATGGCAAATAAAGATCCTCATTTTGATCAGTCTATCCATGAGTTTTACAAGAGTATGAGTAATACAGCAGCTAGAATGGGTGTGAGTGTAGATCAATTAATTGATATTCAAACAGCACCAGAAAAAGATAGAGATTCAGTTTTTAAACAAATCTCATTAGAAAACATGGGTAAGAGCCAGGAAGATGTTGAGACAGCACAGAAGATAATAGATAATCAAAATAAAGCTAAACGAGCCGGTGCCTATGATGTAGATGAATATCTTTTAGAAAGTGACCCGACTTTATTAGGAGTATGGAAGCCAACCAATTCTCAAATATTACAAGCTCATTCAGCAGGCATGACGCTAGAGGAGTATTTACAGTTCATGTCAGAATTATCACAGGGTAAAACAGATAAATTACCAGAATATTCTCAAGAGCATATTAGATTAACGGGCGATATAGATTTTCAGCATTTCCAAGATGAACTAGAGCTTGGTGGATTTAATCGTGAGATGTATAATTATGATCCAGCTACTTTACAAATAACATTAAACCCTAATTACAATGAATTACCTGTAAATACAGATGTGGAACAATTTGTAGAGCGTTATGCTCCAAGAAAACTACAGCAACAAAGACAGGAATATATGGAACATATAATTGGTATGAATCAAGAGAGACAGGAATACGTTGATAATTATAATAATAATTTATTAAAAGAATTATCTGTATATGGTAACAACTATGATAGAATTGTAGCACAGGTAAATGACGATAGAATGTATGCTGGGAGAACAGATTTGCTACATGTAGATACTCATTCAATATATCAACAGCAAAAATTAGAATTTAAACCATCAACTAATAAATTTGGGATAGGTCATATACAAAGTCATGATGAGGCTATAAAAGCAACGTTGAATAAAGAGGCTGCAGCGAAATATGATGTTAATGTAAAGGAATATCACGAAATAAAGAACAGAACTCAAGAGATATTAAAACAAACAAATAAACCAATCACTCAGGAGGTTGTTCAACAGGTAAAACAAGAGATTGAAGACTCTTCTTAATTTTTTTTTAATTTTAATTTTAATTTAGGTAAGCATCTATCAGGGAACAAATATGGATCTGTTTGACAAATATCTTCAATATTTTTTTTAATTTCAATCTCTTCTCTCTTTTCTTCTTTTTTTAAAGGTTGAGAGATATTAATAATTTCTTGCTCTTTAGATAATGGCAACATATCTAGACTAGGTAAAAAATTCGTAAGGTTATGAGAACCCAACCAACTAGAACGGTCATCTGTTTGTGGTATAATTCTTATATCGTTATAGTCCTTATATGCATGTGATGAAATAGATACAAGGTCAAAAGTGTCAGTTCTATAAAGTCTAGTTTTATTTTCACCTGTATAATTAAAACCCAATGGCGTTTCACCTGGGTTAAAAATAACAGCTTTTTCATTATTACTTCTAGCTATATAATTAGCCCAAGTTCCCCCACGTGAATGGCCTGTTAAATCTACGTTATCATATTTAGATTTAACTAAATCATAATGGTGTTGAGCTTGAACGAAACTAGGGGCTGGTATAGCAGATCTACCTGTTCCCAATACAATTCCTGCATCTACAACTAAATCTATAGGATTAGTAGGTCTTGTGCCTCTGTATGCTAAAATAGCACTTCCATCAGGCCTTACTATAGTTGAAGCATCGTTATAAGAATTCTCAGCATCAAAAGTATATCCTTCTAAATATGTATCTAATATTTCTTGAGTTTTTTGAGCGTCGTTATTGTTATCATAATAGTCATATGAAATTTGACTAGCAATAGAATATTCTAAATCCTCTTCGGGCATGCTTTCATAAATATTATCTTCACTCATTTATAATAATATAATATTATTTATTTATGCAACGTCATTAACATTAACATCATGTATATTTACAGTATTAACTGTTTCAGTAGGGGGGACACGATCACAAGAGATACAACCAATACTAATCTTACTACACCTACTTTTTAAAAAGTAAGACATAACAACTCCAAGACAAGCACTTAATGATCCAACTAGAGTTAAAGTAAAAGTTGAATGCTTTGTAAGCCAGTCATCGCTATCAAAGGTTAAACACTCTACAGGGCAGGTAATTTCAGACATTTATATATAATAAAAATATTATTTAATTATATATGGGAAATTTATTAATTAAATTTTGTGATAATCAAACTGACCTAAACAATAATGGAGTACCAGATAGGGACGAACTTATTAAAGTTATAGAAGAACAACTAAATAATAAAAAAGCTAAACAAAATAAAAAAATATTAAAAAAGATTATAAAATAGTTTAGGTGGATTAGCTTAATAAATAATAATCTTTCTCTCTACACTTCTCAAAAAAAGCATCAGTAATATCATTATTTATTATGAATAAAAATAATAATGATAATATATAAATGGGAATACCATATACAGATAGTGTAGTGCCTGATATAAGAGATTTACCAAATGTAGTTTTACATAATACAAAGGTTAATGCTTTAGAAACCAATAATGATATTGAAGCAGGTGGTTTAAAAATAACAGGCGTAGCAGATGTAGGTAGTTTAACAACAACAGGAACAATAACAGCAGGAGCAACAACAACAGGAACAATAACAGCAGGAGCAACAACAACAGGAACAATAACAGCAGGAGCAACAACAGTTGATAGTTTAACAACAACAGGCGATATAGAAATTAAACATGATTTTGGATCAACTGCCACATCATACGGTGCTCCCGTAGGAATACAAACAACAGCAAAAATAGAACCAAAATTAGGAGGAACTAACGGAAATGGTGGGGAAATAGCATTTTACACAAAAGCAGACAATGGACCACTTAATGAAAGGTTAAAAATCTATGATACAGGGACAAGTAGTAGTTACGCAGACTTTAACAATAAAGCAGTTCTAGAAATGGACGGATCAATTTTAATGGGAAATAACGATAGGCGAACATCTATATTTAATAGAGCATTAGGAACCGCAAACGATGAAGACCTAATAATTTCTGCTAACAGTAACACGAAAGATATGGGAATTAGTTTTGACACAAACGGAGATACAAAGATGCGAATAAAAAAGAATGGAGACGTAGGTATAGGAATATCACCTACTGCTAAATTAGATGTTAATGGGTCAATAAAAGGAGGAGCAACAACTGTCTCCAGTTTAACAACTAACGCAATTAATTCAGAGGGAAACCAAACAATACAAGTTAATGCGAATATACAGTGTAATTCATCATTCACAACTGGAAAAATTGGTGCTAGAACGGGAACAGGGATATTCGTTGATGCTGGATTAGATGTTAATGGGTCAATAAAAGCAGGAGCAACAACAGTAAGTCAATTAGAGATAACAACAAGTTCTTATGGTAAAACGTCGTTTAATGATGCTGGCAATGGCAACAATTATATTAGTGGAGCAACTACACGTTGCGAATCAAATTTTAGAATGCAAGAAGACAAAGTTATAGAGTTTGGAGACTTACAATGGTGGTTTTTACAATCAGGTGTAATATGGTTTAATTTATTATACGCTTACACCCACAACGGTAGTCAGCAGGTTCAAAATGAATTAAACTTTGGATTTAATAAACCAATATCCAATGGGTCGTGGGCAAAATTATTTACTATTACAGGTGATAAAATACATTACAGAAGACCGCTACAAAATTCAAGTGATGACCGCCTTAAACACAATGAAACAAACATTGTAAAAGGATTAAATATTATTAGACAATTACAACCAGAAAAATATCAAAAAACCGTAGAAATGTATGAAGCAGACTATAAAGGTGTTATTGATGAACCATCAGTATGGGAGGCAGGACTCATAGCACAAAAAGTATTACAAATACCAGAACTAACTGATTATGTAGCAGGTGGTGATAAAATCGGTGAATCGGGTGAAAAAATAGAGAACGCATATTCATTAGATTACAACAGTATTTCTATGTATAGTTTAGCTGCAATAAAAGAATTAGACGCCATAGTTCAAGCTCAACAGAGTAAAATAGATAGTTTAGAAGCAAGACTAGCATTCTTGGAAAAATGAGAAGTTAATATGGGGGGGTATATGAGAAAAAGAAATAATTAGTTATTTTATAATTAATTATTTATAAAAGATAATGAGATGGAGATGGTAATAA
>VMHT01187442.1_pt1 | contig 19462 bp, 26 predicted proteins | sample 4693611 | NCBI WGS metagenome assembly VMHT01 (sample SAMN12280063, study PRJNA550983) | marine metagenome | isolation source: seawater sampled from same location over 5 years 0.02-0.2 micron viral filtrate | place: USA: collected off the coast of southern California halfway between the port... ...
GTCTGCAACAACGCCTGATACAAATCCATTCTTGGCTGGCATTGGTGCTTACACTGCGCTGCAAGGCATATCGCCTAGCGGCGGCGGTGCCGCAGCTAACGTGTAGGTTAGGAGATATAGATGGCTCTTGATATTCAGGAAATTCAAAAGCGTTTAGGTCTTATGTTTGGAAGTAAGCCTATGCCAAATCTGCCCAGAAGTGGCAGAGATATGGATTTCGCAAGACAACTATATCCGCAACCGGGAATTTCTGATGCCATAAGCGGCTCTGGTCTTGGGGCTTATATTAGCGGAGAAAAGGGATACCCAAAACCAAGGCCGATGACGAGCCAGCCTGATACTATTGCAGGTGAAATAGGCAAGGGAATTTATAACATTGGCATAGGTCCGGGGCTTGAAGCTCTCAGATTAATCACGGCGGCACCAAACGAAATTCCTGCTCTTGGAAGTGCTATCGGGCGTTCTTTAGCATTGCCTAGTAGGGGAGCTTATAATCAAGAATTAACAGGTATAGCCAAGGCATTGGAATCTCAAAGAGGGCAAGATGTGGGCGGTAGAAGCAGGGCGCTAGCCATGCAAAGGGCTACTTTAGCTGGTGCAGATCCTAGTTCTGGTATAATTGCAGGAGGCCCAACATACCAACAGATTCCTACGTCTGCTGAAGCAGATGCTGGTTTAAATGCTGAAATAGAAAGATTGCAAAGTCTATCTCAAGTTGCTGAAGATCAGGACATGGGGTTAAGTGTTGGCAGTAATACTGATGTCGCTCTTGGTAAGGCAGGTTTGATCCCTTCAGATCCCACTACAGGCGATGGATATACGGAATTACCCTCTGAAAGTTTCTTAGGAACAGAGCAAGATGTTCAGTTTGTAGAAGGCGATGATCAACTCAATAACAGAATAAAAGACATCATTTCTAATGATGCTACAGTGAGTAGTGTCGGCACTAAAGAGGGTGATGATACTGTTTTATCTGATGATAGTGTAGATCCTGCTACTGAAGCTGTCGCTGGAGATGACCAACTTTCAGAAATGGTTGGACAAAAAAGCGATGCTCAACAAGAAGATTTAAGTTCATCTGAACAAGCGTTTAAATCTGGGTACGATGCGTATCTAGAAGCTCTTGGAGAGTCTTCTAAAATAGGTACAATTGATGATTATAAAAAAGAATTTGCTGATGCTACTGGTATCGACATATCAGGCAAAGTTGATAATAAAGCAGCATTGATGGCTTTTGGCTTAGCCCTCATGCAGAACAAAGCTGGCAAAGGTTTTAATGTTGGCAATATTTTATCTTCTGTAGGCGAGGCTGGAGAGGCGGCTCTGCCATTAATGGCGCAGGCCAAGAAAGAGGCTCGTGCAGCGAAGCTTGCGGGCGGCAAATATGCGCTGGAGCAGCGTCAGGCTGCTAAGGCTAATCGTCAGGCACTACTAGAAGCGGAGCGCGATCGTCTTAATGAGCTTCAAAAAGCGGACCTTGAATATCAACAAAAGTTGGCGTTAAAAAAATATCAGCACAATTTGGATGTGGATTTAAAAAGGCTGGAGCATGAGCAAACTCTGTTTCAGTCCGAGTTTGAGGGCGTTGATCTTTATCTCAACTCAACAGAGGAGGTTCCTCTGTTTGAGGGTGCCGGAAAAGCATTGACCGTAAATGCTTTTAAGCAAAACCCCAATCTTCCCAAGAGGTATAAAGACAAAGACATTCCTCTGAAGCTTACAACTTCAGCAAGAACACTTCGTCCAATTTTTGATTCCGCTGAAAAAGATTTGAACAGGCTAGAAGATGATTTGGCTGGCATTGCGGAGATTGCATTACAAGACGGCATTACAGTGCAGCAACAGGTTGCGGCTGGAGTGCGTAGTCTTGGAAGGGCATTTGGAATTAACGTAGATGCAGATTTAAGTCCTCTTGAACAAGCAAAGCAAACTTTGAAGAGGATCGAAGTTCGCAGAACGGCAGAAATTCTAGGTGAGGCTGGCAAAACTATTTCTGATGCAGACCGCGCACTTGTTACGCAGATTGTTGGAGAAATTGGTGGCTTGACGCTAACTGATCTGACAGGTGCGGATGCCAAGAGATTGGTCAACAGACTTAGCGAATTGCATGAAATTATTGTTGTTAAGGGCCGTAACAATCTTGATACAGCGCGTCAAAGGCTGACAGGAACCGATTATGATGTTGGTGCGTCTGGTGGTGGTCAACAGTCTACCAGCATGGAAGTTGGCGATGAGCGAGACATGGGCGGCGTAATGGTCAAAAGGACAGGTTGATGGCTACTTACGAAATTAATGGCGGTACATATGAACTGCCTGACGACATTACGCCAGAACAGCTTGAAAATGTTGTAGGCCAAATTACTGGTCGTACAACAAAAGGATCCAATTTGCGCCGTGGATCTTTTGAAGATTTGGTTTCTGGATTGAAACGGGCTGGTGAAGATGAAGGTTTTGATTATGAAACTGGTGCTGGCTCTGGTATTCGTGCGCTTGTTTCTTTCGGTGAAACACCAGAAGAACAAGCAGCCATTCTTGCTACTCGCGTAGGGCAAGACGGATTTGTTCGTGACTCACGAGGCAATCTCGCATTGACGCCAATCGGTCAAAGGCGTCTGGGCATGGATGTTTCTGACAAGAACATTGTTTTAGAGGACAAAGGCTTTTCGTTTGGTGACGTTGCTGATTTAGCTGGCATTGCGCCAGAAACTATCGGCGCGATAACTGGTGGCATTCTTGCCTCTCCCGGCGTTATCACAAGTGCAGGTGGTGCAGCGGCGGGTGCTGCATTAGGTCAATCCATCGAAGAGAGCATTGAAACCCTTCTTGGCGTTCAACGCCAAACGCTTGGCGAAGTGGCAGGTGATGTAGCCACGGAAGCAGCGATTGCTGGTACAATTGATCTTGTTGCACTTGGCACAGCAAAGGCCGTTAGAGGAGTTATAGGTGGCGCTGGTAGGCTGGTTGGTAGGCCGTTGCAAGAGGCTGGTCAAGAGGGTGCGGAGCGTGGCTTGCGTATTATTGATGAAGGTGGCGCACCAAGTCTTGAACGTCTTGGCGCACCTGCTGCAATCGCCTATGCACAAAAACTTGGTGAGGGCGCAACGAAAGACGCCGGAAGGGTTATTGCTAATACTGAATTTGCTCTTACCAAAACACAAAAACTTCGTGAAGAAATAGCCGCAGCGGCTGGTCGAGAGGGTGGCAGGCTTGCTGATTTGGATGATGCGGCAGGTGCTTTTGCTGATGTAACTGGTGCTAAGTTCAAAACATTGCAGCAAACACAAAAAGAAGCCTCTGACGCGGCTCTAAGGTCCACAAAAGAAAGTATTGACTTAATAGAAAGATCCTTAGATGAAGGCTTCGACATCAATAATGAAACCCTGCAATCTATTGTGGCCTCTTTCCAAAACTTTAGTCGTGTAAGCGGAAACGAATTTCGCATTATGGATGAAATGCTTTCTAAGCTTGAGTTTGACGATACTATCGCAGGTGTTGTTAGAGAAGGTGGTAAGGCTCGTATTATCGACACGGGGATTATTGAAGGCGCTGTAAAAGACTTGGAAGAAGTTGTAGGCGCACGATCTGTTCTTCCCGCTCCAGTACAGCAAGCCATGCGCGGCATTGAAGAGCTTTCAGCAAAGGGTGGGAAAGCATCTTTTGAACAAATCGCCAATCAACGCAAACTCATCAATGATGCAATTTTTGACAATGAAATTGGATCCGCAGCAACCGAACAATTGTTCAAGATTCGTGATGCTTTTGACAACACTTTAAGTTCCGTCAATTTACGCAGCATTAAAGGTTTGCGCCGAGGTCAGAATCAACAGCTTAATGCTATTGCAAAGCAGCGCGAAAAAGCTTTTGCTAGTTATCGTGATGGCATGAAAGTGTTCGATGATCTGCAAAAGTTTGGAGTTATTCGCAACCTAAAGGCAGCGTCTAAAGATCCTCGCTTCAATGTTGATCAGTTCTTCAACAAGATTATTAGACCTAATTCCCCAGAGCGTTTGAAAGGTGTTTTTGCGGCTGTGGATGATGCCGAGATGGTGCGGTCTAGATTAGCCCGTGCGTATCTTGATGACGCTATGCAACGAACTGGTGTTGACCTGATGGACCCAACTCAGTTTAACGGCTTACGGTTCAAGTCACAAATTGATCGACTTGGTACGACAGGCAAAGAATTGTTCGGAGACAACTGGGGAGAAATTCAAAAGCTCTCTAACGCTATCGCTCAGTCTGGTCCGACAAGAATTAGCAAGGATGCGGTAGATCGTATTGTTGCTTTGAACACAGATCTGCCTCTTACAAAATCTTTGCAAGATTTACTAGACGCAAAGACACAGCTTGATGACGCCTTGAAGCTGCAAGTTGTTCGTGATTTTGACTCTGGCACTTTGAGCGCGGAAGACGCGGCACGTTACATTGTGAACCCAAAGCGCAGTGTAACAGAGATTAATAGAATCAAAAACTTCTTCAAAGATGATCCAGATGCCCTTCAAAAAATTCGTGAGTATGCTGCCGAGGACATTCTTAGCTCCGTGGGAGATGATGTATTTGCAGATACAAGCAAGGCTTTAGAGCTTGATAGGCTTGTCAACAAAACTTACAAAGAGGGTGCGCTGGATGCGCTGCTGGGCAAAGAAACAGCAGAAGGTGTACGTCAACTTGCTGCTGACATTGCCTACCTTGGCGATGTTGGGAAAGAGGGAGCTATTGTCGCTGCTCAATATGCCGCGCATCCAATTTCCAAAGCTGGCGATAGATTTAGGATGAAAGCTACATCTAAGATCTTTGCTAATCCTACAATAATGAAAAAGTTTGCACAAAGAAGTGCAGGAGCGCCAGATGGTCAAGCGACAGCAGGCAAGATAACAGGCGCTTTAGATGCGGCTGTCGCTGGCACAAGCGCAGTGTTGCGTCCTGTTAGGCAAGCTGGCGCAAGGGCTATTGGTATTAATCCACAATTGCAGACACCCGGCCCCATCAGAGAGCCAGAAAACGAACAAATGTTCGGGCAACAGATAGGGTCAGTAGCGCAACCATCTACAGCATCTAGTATTGGTCAAGTTGACCCTACGCAACCGTTAAACCCTAGCGTAGCTGCCGCTGGCAATACATCAAGTATCAGACAACAAGCGGCGCAAAATCCTGCCGTAGCGCAAGCATTAGGTATTAACCCTGCGACTGCTACCTTGTTGAGAACAGGACCATAATGAACAAAGAACAATTGCGTGAAGAAATAGCCGAAGACGAGGGCTGTAAGTTTGAGGTGTATTTAGATCATCTTGGACTGCCCACTTTCGGAATAGGGGCTTTGATTAAGGAGGGCGACCCTGAATGTGGTCAGCCTGTCGGAACCCCCGTAAATGAAGAGCGTGTACGTCAACGGTTCAATTTAGACATTGCAGTGACCATAGATGATTGTAGAGCTTTGTATGACGACTTTGACGATCTGCCCGAAGAGTGTCAGCACATTATAGCTAACATGATGTTCAATATGGGTAGGCCCAGACTTAGCAAGTTCAAGGGCATGAAAGCTGGTGTTGATGCTCGTGATTGGAACAAGGCAGCAGATGAGATGGTAGACAGCCGTTGGTATGATCAGGTAACTAACCGTGCCAAGCGTTTAGTGGCTCGTATGAGGGCATTGTCCTAGAATTATGCTTACACAGCATCCTTCAGCTTAACCGCAGACCCAATACCTTTATCAGAATACTTGCTGTCAAATGCGTCAGCCGTTAGCTTGCTAATTTGTTGACGCACATTCCTATGATCATCTTCAGCCAACTTACACAGCTTTTGATATGTTGGTAAATCCACTGCAACAGACTTGTATCTTTTTGTATCAGTCATTATAATTTCCCATGACGACCCATTAATAAAGGCATATTATCATGTATACCTATAAACGCAAGAGCAAGTATGGCGCACAAAAAACCACGTTCATGGGAATTACTTTTGACTCCAAATGGGAGGCAGAAAGATGGGGTGAACTGACTGCAATGGAACGTGCTGGGTACATTGTAAATTTGGAACGCCAGATACCTTATGACATCTTAGTGAACGGTATGAAGATATGTAAGTACGTTGCAGATTTTAGATATAGTCAAGTAGATGACTACGGAAACGAAACTCAAATAGTCGAGGACGCAAAAGGCGTAGAGACACCTGAATTTAAATTAAAGAAGAAGCTGATGAAGGCCGTTTTTGAAATAGATATTTACCTTTCTAAAAAAAATAAAAATAATTTTTTAAAAATACCGTTGACATAGAACTATCAAAGCCTTACTTTCTCCAAATGGTTTTAGCGAACTGCGAGGAGAAAGCTGATGAACGCTATGAACAACACTAATGATCTGTCCGCTCTTTACAACAAGCGCGAAGAGATCAAATCTAAAATCCAAGACCTTCAGGGAGAACTGAAGATCTTGAGCAACTCCCTAAAAGATATGTTTGAAGATACTGCCCAAATGCAGCTTGCCCAACAGGGTAAGGATTTTGGTCAGACCAGTATGACTAGTGGTGATTACAAGGTCACTCTTGATTACCGCAAGCGTGTCGAGTGGGATCAAGACGAACTGGTAAATGCTCTTAATGACATGGACCCAGACACAGCAAGGCACTTTGCTACTGTTAAATACAGTGTTGCAGAGGCTAAGTTTCAGAACGCTCCACCAGAAATCAAGGCGTCTTTATCAGAGGCTCGCACTGTATCTCTGCAAGGCGTTACTGTGGATATTAAGAAAGTGGAGGGCAACTAATGTTAAAGATTATTTCCGCAGAACAACGGCTGGCAGAAAAACGCGGTCACAAAATTGTGATCGCGGGTCAGTCTGGTGTGGGAAAAACATCACTGGTGCGTACACTAGACATGAGCAAAACATTGTTCATGGACCTAGAAGCTGGTGATGCCGCCATTGAAGGATGTGAAGTCGATGTCATTAGACCACGCACTTGGCAAGAGTGTAGAGACTTTGCATGCTTCCTTGGCGGGGCTAATCCTGCGTTGAATGAGGACTCTCCGTATAGCATGTCACACTATGAATATGTGTGTCAGACCTACGGTGATCCTGAAGCTGTACTAGCTAAATACGATACTATATTTATTGATAGTATTACTGTTGCTGGGCGGCTTTGTTTTACACACAATCAAAATCAACCAGATGCTAGATCAGACCGTACAGGCAAGTTAGACACTCGTGCAGTGTATGGGGCGCAGGGTCGTGAGATGATGGCATGGTTAACTCACCTTCAACATATTCGTGAAAAGAATGTTATCTTTGTTGGTATTCTTGATGAGAAGACTGATGAGTATGGACGGCTTAGTTACGACTTGCAGATTGAAGGCGCAAAGACAGGGCGTGAGTTGCCCGGAATTGTCGATGAGTTGATTACTATGACGACAATCCCAGCAGACGATGGAACTATGTTCAGGGCTTTCGTATGCACAACTTTGAATAGGTGGGGATACCCTGCTAAAGACAGAAGCGGTAGACTTGAAGAGATTGAAGAGCCGCATCTTGGCAAACTGTTTACAAAAATGTCTGGCCCAAGACCAGAAGGAATGCAGTTTGTAAATCCAAAAACGATCAATAATACAGAAGAGGAATCCTAGAATGCTTGATCTAAATAACGTACCACCAATGGAAGGCTCTGGCGGTGGAGATTTTGAATTAATGCCTGATGGAACTATTGTTCGTGCAATCGTATCACTACAAGGTGGTGATATTGAAATGCCGGAATATGGTGGGGGTACTTTCTTCAAAGAGTCACAAACAACTACAGCTAAATGGCTGCCTATTGAGTTGACCATTGTTGGTGGTCCATTTGATAAACGCAAAGTATGGCAGAATATCTTTGTTGATGGTGATGCTCGTGATGACAACGGCATGTCGAAAGCCAAGAAGATTGGTCTGAACACCATTAAACAGATGGTCGATAGTGGGTTTGGCATTTCACCTAAAGATGAAAGCGAGGACGCTAGGGCTAAACGTGCATCTATCCAAGGCATCAACATGATTAACAACATGGAGATTTGTTTTGTGATTGGTGTTGATCCGGGGAATAACGGCTACCCAGCTAAGAACAAGATGAAGACTGTCTTGACCCCAGACTCCCAGAAGTATATCTCTGGTGGCAATGTTGTCACTGGTTCTGCTACACTTGCACCACCAGCACAACCAGTACAGGCTCCTGTCGCTCCCGCAACACCACAACAGGGAGTGACACCATCATGGGCGCGATAGCATCATTGTGGCAATTTATTAGCGGCAAACCTTCGCAGGTCGCTAAACTCGGTACGGAGGACGCCGGGGCCGTAAAGTCCTCCATTACTACTGATGCTCCTTTTGAACAAGATGTTCCATTCTTTTGCTCTAAGACATTGCGTCTTATGTCACGCAAGAAAGGTGTTACTGTTGCGGAAGCAGCAGAAGCTACTGGCAAGAGCAAGGGTTCTATCTATCAAGAGATAACTCTTATCAGAAAAGCTGGATATAAAGTCTACAAACACTATGAGAAGGCATCGCGTTCTCACAGGTATACGTTGGGCTAGACAATGATCTTGCGAGAGTATCAGGAGATTGCAGTCAATGACGCTTCTGATGCACTTGATAAGCACGGTAACACTTTAGTCGTTGCGCCAACTGGAGCCGGAAAGACAATCATGCTTTCTGCTCTGGTTGGCAAACGCTATAAGAGTTCACAAAATGTGCTTATCTTGCAGCATCGTGACGAATTGGTTTCACAAAATTCCAACAAATTTCATCGTGTCAATCCATCCTTGAGCAGCAGTGAAGTGAACGCTGCTCAAAAGGATTGGTCTGGTGACGCTGTATTTGCAATGGTTCAGACGCTATCTCGTGAACAGAACTTGGACAATATGCCCAAGCTTGATCTGATCGTGGTGGATGAGGCGCATCACACTATTGCGGATACATATCAACGTATCATTAAGGCCGCTAAGAAGGCCAATGAGGGGGTGCAAATTGTTGGCTTTACCGCTACCCCCAACAGAGGTGACAAAAAAGGTTTACGAGACGTTTTTACGAACTGTAGTCATCAGATAGATATTTCTACATTGATACGCGAAGGCTTTCTCGTACCACCTAAAACATATGTGATTGATGTCGGGGTGCAGGACGAATTGCGTCAAGTACGCAAGTCCGCATCTGATTTTGACATGGCAGATGTTGAGAAGATCATGAATCACCGTGCAATCAATCAACGTGTGGTCGAAGAATGGGATGCAAAATCTGGTGATCGTCAGACAATCGTGTTCTGCTCTACCATTAAGCATGCCGAAGATTTATGCAAAGAATTTATTAGCTATGGTATTGACGCGGCAATGGTTACAGGCAAAACGCCTAAAGATGAACGTGCGGAAATACTTGCAGATTTGAGCAATGGCGATATTCAAGTCGTTGTTAACGTAGCTGTTCTTACAGAGGGGTTTGATTCACCTCCTGTATCTTGCATTGTTCTTACTCGCCCCTGCTCATACAAGGCCACTATGGTGCAGATGATTGGTCGGGGTTTACGCACAGTAGATCAAGATGAATTTCCGGGCGTGATAAAATCAGATTGCATTGTTATGGACTTTGGTACGTCTGTGCTGACGCACGGCTCACTTGATGATGCTGTGGATCTTGACGGTAAAGAAGCAAGTGGCAGTGGCGAGCCTCCTATTAAGATTTGTTCTAATTGTAAGGCAGAGATACCGCTTGGCGTTAAAGAATGCCCCATTTGTGGCCATGAAAGTGAAAGACCAGAGCCGGAAATCTTGGAGAATTTTATTCTTACTGAGGTCGATCTTATGAACAGATCTCCATTTCGTTGGATAGACTTGTTCGGTACAGGTTCATGTTTGGCTGCGGCAGGGTTTAATGGATTTTCTCTTATCGCCGAAGTTGATGGACTTTGCATGGCTATTGTAAAGAAGAACAAAGGCAAAACCAGAGTGATTAGCATCGGCACTAAACGTCAAGTTATGGCGGCGGCTGATGACTTCATGAGACAGAACGAATCTGGTGATACTGCAAACAAAACAAAGCGCTGGCTAAATGATTCTCCTAGTCAAAAGCAAAGAGATTTGTTGGCACAGAACGGTGTAAAAGTAAGTCCATTAGATTTTTCTTGGACCAAGTACAGGGCCGCTTGTATGCTTAATTATGTTTGGAATAAGAGATTTGTAGACAATATTGTTTACAATATAGTTGCAGAGAAGCAGAGCGCATGAACCGTGGTGAAGTAAAATTTAGTGTTTTGTTCAAGGAAAACATTTGCATGGAGGCATCGTACTTCATGATGTGTGGTGATCCAGAGAACCTAGATGAATTGCAAGAAGCAATAACAAAACTGTTGTGCAAAATAATAACAGGTAGAGAGGATGAGTTTGTTCGGGCTGAAGCCGTTGTGGACATACAAGACCACCCTAATTACTACTGCGCGACATTTGCAGATTTAGAAGGGCCAGACGGATGGGCGAGCAAGACGGTGCATTAAAACAAGTAGGAAAATTGTTCGGCAAAATTGGGTGGGATAAACGACTTCAAGACTTGTCGATGGACGAAGTAGTGGGAATTGTTCTGGTTATCCAGAAGGTAGAAGGGATTGATGATGTTTACACAGAAGAACACCTTGCAGACCTTTTTAACAAGTACGGAAGAGAACCAGAACAATTCGATTACGACATCCCCTTCTGAAGACATTATCGCTGAGTTGAATCGGGCTATCATTGAAAAAGAATATAAGCAGCCAGAACGTAAATATCTTGGCGCTTCATCTCTTGGTGACTCATGTTCTCGTAAACTTCAATATAGATACATAGGTCAACAAAAAGATTCTGATAAAGGGTTTCCTGCCAATACATTAAGAACATTTGCTCTGGGTCATACCATCGAAGATATGATGATTATGTACTTCCGTGACGCTGGCTTTGATCTCCGTACAGACAAACAAGGCGAACAATTTGGTTTTGAGACTGCCAATGGTGAAGTCCGTGGACATATTGACGGTGTAATATGTAGCGGTCCAGTACACCTCTCATACCCTATGTTATGGGAATGTAAGTCTGCATCTGACAAGAAGTTCAAAGAGTTCGTGCGTAAGGGTATGGCAGAAGCTAACCCAGTGTATGCAGCACAGGTTGCCTTGTATCAAGCCTACATGAACCTGTCAGACAATCCCTGCTGCTTTACTGTTTTGAATAAGAATACAAGCGAGATATACATAGAGCTTGTTCCGTTTAATCCGAATCTGGCACAAGCTACAAGCGATAAAGCGGTAAACATTATAAAGGCTACACAGGCACAAGAGATGCTGCCTCGTGTGGCGCAAAACGATGACTACTTTGCATGTAAGTGGTGTGAGTTCCGCAACACTTGCTGGGAAAAAGAAGGGGTGGCGTGAACCACCCCATAGGAAAAAACAATGCTTGATGAGGTACAATATAATGAGTGTGGTAAGGTTTGGCAATACTACATCTGGTAGGTCGGCACATGATTTAGTCGAAGAAATTTCTCGCAAGGTTCCAAGAACAGAACAAATTCGGATCTTGCAAGACACGTTTCCTGCTGGTCGCATCCATGGAAAAACATTTTACATCGGGTCACTGCTTGGTGATCCGGGGCAATCATTGAAGATCGACATTGATCCACAGTCCGCACACTTTATGCGAGGTCAAGATTTTAATGGCGGTGTTGGTGTCGGGGGTATCGTCAAGATATTGATGGAGGCCCGTGGCATGAAGATGCCAGAGATCAAGAACATGTTCTCTGATTATCTGGACAATGTGGAGCCGCAAATTGTTCGGGATAATGCGCCAATAGAAAATCCCATAAAGCCACAGTATAACGTGAACACTCCATATGATGCTGAGTATACATACACAACTGCTGACGGCGAGGTGTTGGTTTCTGTTAGGCGGTATAACGTCAAAGACATCGCTGGCAACCCAATGCTCAACACGAAGGGTAAGCCAAAGAAAGAGTTCAGACCTTTTGTTGAGGGGGCTGCGTACTCTAAGTTTCCTGACATCAGGCCGCTTTATAACATCCCAAACATTATGGCATCTGACCGTGTTGTATGGGTAGAGGGCGAGAAATGTGCAGATGCTCTAAACCATGCAGGATACACGGCAACATGTACAATTGGTGGTGCAGGGGCGCTCACAAAGAAAACAGCACCACAGTTTGACTTCTCCCCATTGCAAGGCAAGGAGCTAATCCTATGGCCTGACAATGACACAGGTGGCAAGAGGCTGGCTGATCTTATTCAGGACTTGGCTTTGGCTGCTAGCGCAAAGTCGGTAACAATGCTGACCCCACCTATGGGTAAGCCGGAGGGCTGGGATGCTGCTGACGCTTTGGCTGAAGGTTTCAACATTGAAAGCTTTGTCAACACCAAGGCAAAGATCACCAAGACAAATATCAACCTGCTGGATGATTCGTTTTTGGTCAGTCGTTTTGAGGGCCACGCACCAGAACAAAAGTTCTTGATTGAAGGCACGTTTCCGTTAGGTGTACCCATTTTGTTTGCTGCTGCTGGTGACGCAGGTAAGGGCATGATGACGTTGGACATGGGCATGAAGATCGCATCGGGCAAACCCATGACTACTGCTTTCGGGGGGTTGGTCAAAGAGTTCGGTAACGTGGTGATCTTTACTGCGGAGGATGATGAGGCTGAAATGCACAGAAGGGTCGAAAGACTTGACCCGTTTGAAGAGCGAAGAGGCTACACCAATGATCTGAAGATTGTGTCATTACCCAATGTGGGCGGTGTGTTCGCTATCTTGAATGAGGTCGGGGGCGAGTTCGGGACAACCGAAGAGTTTGAGAAGATATACGAACAAATCATACAGATGAATAATCTGAAGCTGATTATCTTTGATCCGCTCGCATCTTTTGTACACGCTGATGTAAATGCTGACCCTGCTGCGGGCGCTGCCCTTACGGGTCTGCTGGCTAGGATAGCCACAGAAACAGGTGCATCTGTACTGGTTTGTCATCACATGACGAAGATCAAGGATGATGCAGTGGTCAAGACACCAGAACAAGCTCGTAACTTGATTCGGGGTACAACGGCTCTGGTTGACGGTGTGAGGTCATCATTTGCCATGTGGCAGGTAGATACAACCCGTGGCAAGAAAACATGTGAACGTCTGGGTCTACCATATCAACGCAATAGCTGCTTTGACGGGGCAGTGGTCAAGTCTAATGGTCCTGCTTCTCGTGACATCAGGCATTTTGTTCGGGATAGCATGACGGGCTTGCTGAAAGATCGCACCGAAGAAATCAAGGCTCTTAGCACTGGGTCCGCACTTGAGATGAAGCTGGACGCAATGGCTGACTGGATTATTCATTGTGAGCGCGAGGGTGTTGCTCTAACGCATATGAGCGGCAACAACGGGGTGCATAAAAGATCTGAGGACGCTGATGCTCCTGAAATATTGCAGGGCATCGGGAAACAAACTTTGGAGAAATATGTTCGGGATCTACAACAAGCTAATCGTATTGATAAGTTCCAACTTACTGCGGCAGGAGGTAAGGTATGGCTAGGGGCAGTTAATGGTCCAATGAGTCGGGGTGAATATGAGCCTGTAACAGCAAGAGATAATATATAGGGAGAATTGTATGTCAAAATTACCAAATCGTAGACCGTGTGTAACTGAGGATGTGGGAATGGGTCTGTCTGTTACAGTTAGTTACCATCCAGAAACAGGTGAGTCTTGCGAAGTATTTATGTCGGGTCGGGGTAAGGCATCGGACAATCCCATGCAAGAAGCCCTGTACAACCTCGGAGTCAAAGCATCGAAGTTGATGCAGCACAAACCTTTAGCTGCTGAAGAAGAAGAGCAGCAGGCGTCTAACAAGTAGAATTGTTCTTGTTATGCAGCACCCACCACAAATTTTAATTCACCCGTACCCGGATCATGTCTTGATTACGATTGACGGAGTTCAGTATCGTAAACCAATGAAACCAGAACAAATGATCTGGTTATCTAAGCTGCTGCTAAAAGCGGTGTTGGAAACATACAGGGAGAACAAAGATGGCGAAAGCGAGGCACCACCGCAACTTGTATGAAGGCAAGAACGCAGGAGCTTCATCTATACATGGTATGGACCAAGTTCATGAACGAGAAAAAGAAGCGAACAGATTGGCCTCTCAAAAGGCCAGTGACATGTTGCCCCCTAACGCTTTTGCCGATGATATAGAGGATGACGATACAAAGCCATATCGTCCCAGTATAACGTGGATCCCAAGCAAGTCTGCAATAGACATGTAAAATTAATGCTTGACATATAGCAATCATTGCTATATACTACTCATATCGTTAATCCTCTAACCGGGGCCGTGGCCCTAGAAAGGTGGTCGATATGACCAATACAAAACCTAACCTTATGTGGCTGGAGATTGAATACACAGCCGACACTGAATTGCTGAAAGAGAGAATTGATAAATTAAATCAATTCGCATCCAGCGCTGGTTTGTTATTTGAGGGACAGGAGTTCTTCTTATATGAGCATAAGGGGCAAAAATATTTTGGCTTCCAAACTGGCTCATCCGGTACGTTTACTCATAGCTTAGATTGGGGGCATTGGTTTGATCTTGATTATCATGCTGCGAAGAATGCTCCGACATTAGAGGAGTTAGTACACGGTTAATATTATGCCCGCTAATTAAGTCGAATTAACGGGCATGTATTTTTTTGCTTGACACTATGCAAACACTACATGTATAAGCTATACATAACTATCAAACGAGAGGTAAAGACATGGATAACGATCAGATCAATGAGTTGAGGAAGATGAGCCGTGTAGACGTTGTTTACATATATGAGGAGGTTCACGATCTCTTAAACAGCAAGGATTGGGCAGAGCAGTCATACAAAGCTTCAAGGTTGTTGGGCATGCTGGCTCACAATTTTCATGCAGACACAGGCCACAAGATTGGCACTGTAGCGGAGTTGTAAGATGAAACGTAGCATTACAATTTATCGCACACCCACAGATGAGTGGTGGGCAAAGACGCTAGAGAATTTGTGGGTCACAGTTCTTGAGGGCGGCAGTAACTATTGGGTAGACAAGATTGACTACGACATGCCTGAAGGCATGTTGTTCAAGGACGATCTGCCAAGTTTGAAGAGCGGCGCACATCTCGCAGAAAATTTTGAGGTGAAGATCCATCATGGCTCCGATGGTTGGGAGCCGGATGATCAAGGTGAAGTAGAAACAGTAAAGACATTTGACGTTATGTATCAGGGTATCAATCGTCTGCCTGATAAGTTGAAACTCGTTATTGCTGATGATGGCGATTGGGATGCTAATGACGCTGATCATATCTTTCAGCTAGGTGTGTTTGGAGAGGTTCGTTATGGATAATTACGAGGTTATAGTGATCAAGCATTGGTCAGGTAAAACATATAATGTGAATTTGGCTTCTTTTGACAAGAAGGGCTATGGCGTGAGTTACGGCAAAGCATTCAATGTTTCAAAGAAAGAAGCTGATAAGGAGGCGAAACGTGTCGCCGATTTGTATGGTGTAAAAGAAATTATTTATACTTAGTCATTTTTTTTATTGACAAGTATGCAATGACTTCTTATGTTGACTATACAAGACTATCAACCAAAATGTTAGAGAGGTAAAAACAATGGTTGCGAAAAAAACAAATGACACTATTGAGATCCACAGTGTAAAGCGTGGAAACATTACTTTGCGTATGATTGGTCAGACGCCGCTGTACTTCAACAGCATGTCTGCAAAAGCCATGCGTGATCTGCTTGTTGGAGGTGGCAGAAAAACTGCCGCTGAAAAAAAGGAGATCAAACACAATCCTGAACAGGAGTTTCGTGAGAGCGTGTATACAAAGTCTGATGGCGATACTTATCTTTGCTTCCCTGCGCCGGGTGTAAAGAGTGCCATGGCTACGGCAGCGCTAGAGACTGCTGGCATCAACAAAACAAATGTTAATCGTGGCATCTTTGTGCCGGGTGATCACATTCAGATTTGGGGCAAGCCTTACCTGAAGATGGACATCGTAAGATCGGCTGATATGAACAAGACGCCGGATGTTCGTACTCGTGCGTTCCTGCCTGATTGGGTTGCTGAGATCAACATCAAGTACGTTGTGCCTACTTTCAGCGCTCACTCTATTATGTCTCTTTTAAACAATGCAGGCGCAATGGTGGGCATTGGTGACTTCCGTCAGGAAAAGGGGCGTGGTTCTTATGGCACTTTTGCAGTTGCTGGCTCTGAAGATATGGGTGAGTATCAGGAGTTGTGGGACAGCATTACACAGGAAAGTCGTGAGGTCCAAAAACTTGCGATGGAAAACCCTGAGTGCGCGGATGAAAAGACTGCTGAGTTGATGCAGTTCTTACAAGAGGAAAGGCTGCGTAGAGCAGCCTAAGAGAAGAGGGGCGGCGACTAATGTGGTGGTATTGATCAGTACCGCCTGCCGCCCCTCTGTTTTTTTATGTATAGGGTCGCGGTTAGATATGGTTAGGTCTGGTATGGCGAGGCCGCTTTTGGCGGTTCTGTTTAGGTAAGGCGGGGTAGGTTCCGGCACGGCACGGCTAGTCGCGGCAAAGCGGTTATGGCAGGGCCAAGCGAGTTGAGGTTAGGTATGACAGGGTCGGGCATGGCGGTCTCGGTATGGTCAGGTCTGTTAGGGCTACATGGGTTTAGGCATGGCGGTTTAGGTGCGTTTAGGTCTGGAACGGTCAGATCCGGTGAGTTACGGCGCGGCTTGGAGAGGCGGTTCTGGTGCGGTGGGTCACGGCATGTTTAGTTCCGGTTAGGTCTGGTGAGGCGGTTGAGGTGTGGAAAGTTGCGATAAGGACGGTTTGGTCTGGCAAGTTTAGTCGGTTCTGGTAGGTCAGGTCTGATAGGTTTAGGCTGGTGGGTCAAGGCGGTTCTGGTAGGGCAAGTTGCGTCCGGTTAAGTTGAGGCCTGTCCCGGCGGGGCGGTCAAACCAGTAAAATTGTTCGTGTGAAAAAAAGGAGGGCAAAATGGCCTATTTTTCAAAGAAGACTAAACAGAGGATCATTGATGATTATCTGAATGTAACAGGGAACAACATGTTCGTTCCCGATGAGTTCGTAGTTTGGCTCGCTGATCATCCAGAGCATGAAGCATATAATGCTTTTCATGGGCGTGACGAAGAGTTGCTACATGCAGCAAAGCTGGATCTGGCGCGAAGGTTCGCATCTGGACTACGCATCGTTGCCAAGACTGAGGTGATCGAAAGCGAAGTTCGCCACATCAAGGTTACTGAGTACCCGGCGTACATCTCTCCGGTCACAACAAGGCGTCAGGGCGGGGGCTATGAGCCTTTTGACCCCGATAGTGAGGAATCACAGGCCGAATTGCGACATCAGGCTGGTGTGCAGCTTGCAGCGTGGCTTAACCGCTACCGTGGTGCCGCTGAACACATTGGGCTGGACATGACACCAATTGAACGCATGGCAGAAACGCTGCGCGATGATCAAGTGGAGGCCGCTGAGTAGAACAAGGGGCGTGGTATACCTTTCTGGGCGAGGAGCATTAGGTTTGTCCTCGTCCTAGCCTCCCGATGGCGGAACACAACGCCGTGGATCCCTAAATTGAATGCTACCCTAGTTAATTCATTGAGCAGCAATCATGGGCAAAGACAGGCCGCGCATAATAAACAAACTGTCTAATCCACGGAACACCTAAATTATGCCAGTTCTGGATTTGTTCTGGTTTTGGTTTGCAGGTTTAAAAAACCAAAGTTGGTACCCCAAAGTTGATAAAGTTGTTTGTTATCAAGGGGTTAAGAGGTTTTGGTTTGGGTTTGCAATGATAGCAAAAACAAAGTAAAATAGGGGTCGTAAGTCATTGAAAAGGTTCAAACTTTGTGGTTTGGTTTTTTCACCCTATTACATAGGGGTATAGGTATATAAACCTATACCCTGTAGCATGGTGGTCAGCGCCGCAAAAATGGAGGTAAATGTGGACCAGAGTAATTGTTCTTATTGTGGGGAGCGTAAAGGCTATATCGTACTGTCTGGTAAGCAGTGGTGCGAAGTGTGTTGGGAAGATGCACAGAACAATTTCAATCAAAACTATGAAGAGTTGCTAGAGCGTAGGTATCTGATCAAAGGCATGCAAGATGCAGGTTGGCATATCACCAAGAACGGCAACATGTATTATCCAGATGATGAACACAGCAATGTGTTCCATATAAGCTACTAGGAGGGCAGTATGCCAAAGGTCGGAGAGGATCTGCCAAAGGAACAGCGAGAAGCTGGCCTGAAGCGCCTGAAGCCACAACAACAACAGTTTCTGGATTACTATCTACACAAGGATATGACGCAGACAGAAGCAGCGCGACAAGCGAAGTACAAAAACCCAACGGTGCAAGCCGTGAGGCTGTTGCGTAATCCAGTGGTGCAAGAACGCCTGCAAGAGATGAGGCTGGAGGCGCAAGCAAGGTTCGGGGTGACGGTAGACAAGTCAGTTCGGGATCTTAAAAAGCTGCGGGATCAAGCGTGGGAGATGGGCAAATTTAGCGAAGCTATTCGGGCTGAAGAGCTGCGCTTGAAGGCTGCGGGACTACTTATCAACAAGCAGCACGTTCTCAAAGAGGACATCACAGCGTCCACAAAAGAAGAAATCACGCAGAAACTGGAGGATTTTAAGCGGCTTGCAGAGGGCCGTATGCGTAACGTAACACCAGATGTGGAAGCAATAGAACATGATCCACAAGATATAGTGTCGGATAACTGAGAGTTCGTTAACTCCCCTCGTGCGCCTTGGGCGGGGGGAGGAGGCGGAGTCTGGGGGTTCCAGTAGAATTGTTCGGGTTCGGGATGGTCTTCGGGGTTCGGGCTTCGGGTTCGGGCTTGACTCGGCCTTCGGGGTCGGGCCATGATCGGGCTTCCTCCCTAGAGAACCTGCCCCGGTGGCTATGCTGCCGGGGATTTTTTTGTTCGGGGTCTTCGGGCTTCGGGAAAACCCGTACAATTGTTCGGGTCCAACCCCGGTGTTATGTGTGCCAGTTGTGTTAGTCGCCAATGCTTTGTCCAACTGCTGTGTTATTACTACCAGTTGTAACCAACTGCTGTGTTTTGTGTGCCAGTGGCAAAACCAGTACAATTGTTCGTCTTGCGTATAGACAGCAGAGGCAATCTCGGCGTTGGGGAAACAAGAAGAAGCTGTTGAGGATAATCTGTATGATAAAAAAAATATTATTTTCTTGTTGACCAACCTGGCAATGATTGCTATATATAATAGGTAAGTTAAACAAAGAAGGGTAAAAACAATGGAAAAGAGAATCGAACAAGATATTGTAAAAGGCATGAGTGTAGACGCAATTATTGGCAAGTATGCCAACAAGAGACTTACGAATACGGACAACATTCGCACAATCATCAAGCGCATTAAGTGGAGGCGTAGAAATGACTAAGGGAGATTTGGTGATCGGACTTGGCTTCGTCCT
>VMHT01064698.1_pt1 | contig 19461 bp, 48 predicted proteins | sample 4693611 | NCBI WGS metagenome assembly VMHT01 (sample SAMN12280063, study PRJNA550983) | marine metagenome | isolation source: seawater sampled from same location over 5 years 0.02-0.2 micron viral filtrate | place: USA: collected off the coast of southern California halfway between the port... ...
GTCACCATCATTAATCATATAACCCCAATGTAATAAAGATTGCTGTATCCTTATACTCACATCCCAATCACCTGTCTCATATAATCTACTATATATTCTTTTTCTCCACCTACCATTAACTCCACAAAAGTCTTGCCAACGTCTAATCTGTCTATCATCATCTGGATGTCTTCTACCCATACTGTATTTACAGTACCATTCAAACCAACCGTAAGGATCATCTTCATGCATCCATCCCATCTCTTTCCAATACTCATAATCCATTCCGGATCTAATCTTAAACTTATTAACTTTAGGTTTGTATGTCTCTCCTAAGTATAAGCTTGTATCTAAGCCATCGAAATGGTAATCAAATAACTCTTGATACTCGTAATTGGTATACTCTTCAATAGGAAGACCAAAGTACGAACCTCCGAAAGCTCCTTCATCAATCATCTCTCTTGGAGATAACATTGGATAAAAATCTAATTTACTCATAAACAATTTTTACGGTACAAGTATATATCATCTATAATATAATCTGAGTACTTAAGAGCTAAATCGTATTCCTCTCGAATAATTAACTCTTTAACTTCATTTACTCTTTTGATAATATCTTCTCCGCTCATAGCCAGTTTATTATTATATTAATTGCTATTAGTACATTAGTTATTATCGCCTGAAGTATTATTAAAGTTCTAATAAATGCTACTCTATCAGCTCTTTTATTATCCTCTCCTACCTTCTCTCCTAAAGCTCTAGCCCAAAGACGCCACATAACAAATAAATTATTCCTATAATTAAGCCTCCAACAAAAGTCCATTCTATAGCTTTATAACTATTCTCTACTTGCTGAGGACTTCTTCCTTGATTTGATCTGTACTGACGTATCTTCTTTTCTTTCTTTAGATACTCTTTGCCATTATTCATAAAGTGATTCATAATTTATGCTTCTTTTTATATTTTTTGATAAAATCTTTTCCTACTCCTAGATCAATTATTTCTGATCCTTCCGGAAGTAATTTACTCCGGCTAGAAATTATTTTATCAGGACAAGGAAGATCGTTAAACACTTTTAACATAACTTTTTTACCCCATTTTCTTTTATATGCTACTACTATCGTCGGTCTTTCTGCCATCTAATTCACTTATAACTCTCCAGCTCTTTAAGAACCTATTTCTACTATACTGTTCCATTGACCATTCTAACCTATCAGTCTCTAGCTGAAGTATATTAACTTTTGTATCGTCAGAACCATCTGAGTGGTATTCGATAACTTCTATATTATATATTTTAGACTTCATCGTTAGCTATTTTCCATTTGTTTACTCTAATAGCTTTCTGCTTCTTTTTTCTTCTAGCTTGAGAAGGTTTTTCAAAGTATTGATTCTCTCTAACCTGTTTAATTAGTTTGGTACTTCTTACTTTTTGCTTAAACTTTTTAAGCGCTTTGTTGATGTTATCACCTTTTTTTATTTTTACTATAAGCATATATTTAATTTAATTTTTTCTTCTGTTCTTTTAAAGCTATCTGGAGCGTATCGTATTGATGAGCTACGCTTTCAGTTGCCAATAGAGTTCCTTTTTTATTTTTACAGAACAACTCTATAAACCGTTCTGTATACTTCTTAGCTACTTCTAAATGATATATATTTTTACAACTTTGAATTACTCGGAGGCCCTTCCAGAAGGCCTCGTTCTGTAATTCTTTACTATATCTATTATCAGTTTTTTTATTCATTAGAATAAACTAAGTTGTACTTGCTCTACTTCAGGTGTAATCTTAAATACAGACTGTACCTTCCTAGTAGGTCTAAATTCTTCACCAATATTATCAATCAACTGACCGTCTTTAATCGTAAAAGCGTGTTTACTGACCCCTACGATAAATGTTCCTTTAGGATTATCTTTGATAAAAGACTTAACTGTCTTCTTTCTCTTTACGATTTCTCCATAAAGTTTATACTTGTTAGTAATCTTTTCAGTAGGAAGTACTTTAACTTTGAAATCTTTACCACTGATGTTCATACCTTTCTCTTCTAAGTTCATCATATGTAAAGATACTAACTCAGTACCTTTGCCTTCTTCTCTTCCGAAGTTTTCTTTTACATAACTATGAGCAGCGTCATAATGAGAACCAGTAGCAGCAGCTACCGCTCTTACAAAGCAGTCATTCTTTTCGTTTTTTGCTATCTCAGAAGTTTGATAGCCTTTAATTTCATTACTTGCGTAACTATAAGATAAAATTGAATTGTTCATAACCTTTATTGTTTTTATTAATATATTATAAATATAAGAAAAATACTGCAGAATTCCAACTGACTAACTAAATATTTTCCAATTCTTTTCTTCACCGTAAGCAGCAACCTCATAAGGATGATTGTCATATCTATACCCCATATCATAATATCTCTTCATCCAGCTAGGAGATTGCAAGTAGTGCTGATATTCATGAACTAATGTTTCAATGATATGTTTTCTACTTTTCATATTAGGCCAGTAAACAACTATACTGTTATCCAACCTATCGTACTCAGCATGACATCCATCCTCTTCTCCTTGAGCTTCAGGCTCTCCGCTATGACGAGCATAAATATTGTAATGAGTTTCTACATAAGGAGTACATTCAGGAGTAAATTTAGAATACCCATAATGAGCTTCTATCTTAGGATAAACCTCTTCGATAACTTTTTTAACTTCTTGTAATGTCATAACCTTTATTATTTAATACTTAAATATAAGAAAAATATTCCGGAAAAGCAACTGTTTCCTAAAGTATTTTGTTTATTCTATCTGTAAGTTTATTTAATCTTTTATGGATTAGATCTGCTTCTTTAAAATTCTCTTCTTCAAGAGCTTCACAAAACTTATCGTTCCAATGAACGTACTCATCCATTAATTTCTCTAGCAACATCTTTTATATGTTTACATTTTCTATGGGCAATATAGCCCCAACAATCACAGCTTAACTGACCATGTTTATTGTACTTCACAGTATAAGTTTTATCCGAAGAACTACTTTTGAAAGACCAAGTCTTTGGCTCAACAAATAACTCTTCAAAAGGTTTCTTTTCTACTTCTATATCATCATGAGTAGTTTCTGGGTGAACCTCGATCCAAGAAGGAGTATGTATTTTCTTACCATCTTTAATTATAAATCCTCCTTTACCTACATTACTAAATGGTACTTTATAGGTATGTCGCTTAACCCAAAGGTTGGATGGAGGATTGCTAATCGAAAGTGCTCCCTCCGAATAAACAATCTCTCCATTTACTTCCCATAATGCCATATTATTCAGTTACGTAAGTCCCCATCCAACCGATACGATTAGGAGTACTAAGGTTAAACATTCTAACTGACATATCTCCACCTCTTCGGTTCTTAGAGAAGAAGAAAGTTCTATCACCTTCTTTAGTCCATTTCATATGAGCCATTCCAGTCATCATATGCTTGAATCGATTACTACCGGCAAACTCACCACCTTTAGTAACTTGCTGAATAACTAGGAAAGCAGTATTGATATTATTATCATTCTCCCCCATATTATGCTTTTCAAATAAGTTAAGCAATTCAGTCTCAGCTTTCTTACCAGACATCCATCCTTTAGTAGTATCAACAATAGCATTTTGAATCTCTGCCATTGAATCGATAAGTACAGTATCCCATCCTTCTGATAGAATAGTCTTAACAACGTCTAAAGCATTATCCTCGCAGTAGTCCCCCATAAACAAAATAGGAAGCTGACCAAACTTAGGGTAACGTTTTACGTATCCAACCATATCAATTTGATTCATCTCACCTGAGATAAATAAAACCTTTTGACCTTTAGACTGTAAGTCAGCAAGCATATCAAGCATTACTGTAGTCTTACCAATCCCAGGGTCACCTACGATTGCATAGTTAGTACCTTTCATTAAACCTCCTTCAGAAGAGAAGTGAGAGTCGATAACACGTCCAGATTTCATTGGACGGAATAATTGCGGATCAAAAGAAAGATCCGACATTTTTACTGTTTTTAAATTCATAACCTTATTCATAATATAACCTTTAACCTTTATACCTAAATATAAGAAATATTTAGTTCCTAGGCAACTTTTTTAACAATTATTTCCGGAAAAGTTTTAAAACGGAAGCGGGGCGTCTTTCGACTTATCACTAGGTTTACTATGATCTTCCAGCTTTCTGTAATTCATAGAAGCAAAGGGTTGCTCACCTATTTCAGTTACATCAGCATCGATTTTACCAGCTAACCTATGAGCTCTTTTACGAGCCATATAATCATTTTCTGCGTAAACGTACATATCCATTTGTACTACGTATCTATTTTCTTTTGCCATAATTTATGCTACATAATTATATTTAAACTCAATTCTTAAATGCTCCCTCATAAACTCATCGAAGTTAGCTTCAGGATCCCCTAATTCATTCCAGGAGAATAAAAACGACTCAGCTATCTCTTCAATGCAAGTTCCGTCCAATACCGGTACTTTCTCATTATTTAATTGCATAAGTGAAATCGTATTAAGTATCTCACTAACTACATAATCTTTAGATAAGTACCTCATAATGAATAAACTTTATCGTTACCATCAGCTAAAACCAAACAGTTATCCGAATCGATAACATACTGATTCATACCTCTATATTCAATAAGAGTACATTTAGTTTTTACAGGATTATTATCAGGGAAGCTGAGCCCATCCATGTAAAATTCATCGCCAACTTTCATATCACTTAATACCATAACCTTTATTATTTAATACTTAAATATAAGAAAAATACTGCAGAAAAGCAACTACTTACTAAATTATTTTGTAGTAAAAGTATGCAAGCTAAATAAAATTAGAGCCGAGAATAATACTCCCATTATTGCTCTATCGTTTTGAGTTACTTGGGTTCTATCTTTTCTTTCCCAAGATGGTTTTGAAGTACCACAACTAAGTACTAAGGCACTTATTAATCCTAATACTATCATTTTCTTTTTCATATGATTAAATTTTTGGTTTTCCCATCATTACTTTACGATGCTTCTCTCCTCCAATTACTCTATCATATGAACCATCTCCATGCCAAACAATCTCTTTTCCTTTAAGAGCTTTTTTAACTGTCTCCTCATCATTCACTATTGCTACTCCTTTTGCTTTTAGAATATCCAGTATCTTTCCGGAAACTTCAATATAATAACCATTCTGATTTAATGTACTAACTGTTTTTGCTACTGCTGCTGATCTAGCTGGTTTAGAACCATCATGCCCCATACCAACTAACTTAGTTCCTCCAGCTCTATTCTTAGTCATAATAGTAGCATCATCTTCAGGATCATCATCTAAATCTATTACTAAGTAACCTTGTGCTGCTGATTTAATATCATTAGCATTTCTAACGTTTGGATGACCTCCTAATGGAGCGTAGGCAGTATCTATCATTTTGAATAACTCCTCTTTATCATTTTCTACTTCAGCAGAAGTAAGAGGTCTCCATTCACTTTCTAATAATATTCTAGTTAGTTTCATTAAATACTATTTTGTTATAAATAGCTTTAAAAACATTAAGATCAGTTCTATGGCCCATACCTTCGACTTCAGTCCAACTTTTAGCTAAATCTTTATGAACTCTAGTAGCTTTAGGATCAATAACATCATCCTCTGTACCAACGACGAAGTTTCTTTCCCAATTAGTTTCACCATAAGGAAGATTTATGTCAATACTTCTACTATGTAGAGCAGGATTAAATAGTAATACCTCAATATCAAAATGGCTGGCAATGGCATCTGCAAAATACCCGCCCATACTACTCCCTATAATCAGATCAGGTTTACCTTCTTTAATAATTTTTCTATATAATTCTCCGAAGAGACGATGATTAGTATAATCCATAGCAGGAGCAAAAACTTCATCAGCGACTTCTTTTAAGAAATCTACCTTAGGTCCTCCAACCGTCGATTCTAAACCATGTAAATACCAAACATTCATATCGTAACTTTATATCTAAATATAAGAAAAATAATGCAGACTAGCAACTTTTTCTTTGTGAATCAGGCAGGATTCGAACCTGCGACCGTTAGCTTAGAAGGCTAATGCTCTATCCAGCTGAGCTACTGATCCGTTGTTGTTAGAAGTTCTCTGCCAAGATCTTATTTATATCATCTCTTGACTGCCATCCTCTTACGTCTTCATCTCCTTCAACAAGGACCTCAAAGCTAGAAGCATCTTCTACTCTTTGACATTCAGCTCTATTACCATCTCTCGATGAACTATATAATCCTTCCCCACATACTATTGATATGGTTTTACCGCCTTTGTTTTTTGAACCTCTAATTTGAGTAATAATAGCTCCCTTAATATGAGGGTGATCTAAGAATAATAAATTATCAAATGTTAACATTTTTTTTAGTTTTAGGTTAGGATCAGGGGGCAGGACGCCCCCATCTCCAGGTTATGAATCTTTATGCGTTAATAACGTAATCTCTATACTGCCATTTAAGTACATCGATATTACTCATTCTTACTTTTTCGTATACTCTAGGAGCTTGTTCGTAAATACTAATCTCAATATCAGCAGATTTTCCGGAAGTAGTTTTAGAAAGAATCTTAGCAGAAGTAATACCTTTCAAAGTCCAATCCCATCTAAGATCGATAGAACCTTTTTCTTTTTTATCGAAAACTAATCCTTCTCCATTTAGTAAAGATTCAGCTTTATCTAGAAACGTTTGATTCTTTTCATCTTTTAACTTCTGAATATCACCTTCACATGACCACTTAGCATCCCTAGCAGCTTTATATTCATCAGCAAAAGAGTCTTTATAACTATTAAACTTAGCAATGATATCATCTCTGTGATCTAATAATACCTTAGCTACTTCACCAGCAGTATATAATCTCTCTAGTTCCCACTGAGAGTTATCATTAGTAGAATACATACTAGTTTCGATATCGGTAAACTCCCCAGTTTTCCAATCATCTCTAAATCTAAGAGTAATCAATTCTTTATCATAATCGTATTGAGTATGAGGACGTTTAACTACGAATGTAGTACCGTAATCATGATGAAAATAAACATCATCAAGAGTAAACTCTCCTCCGAAATATTCTTGAATAATTTCGAAGTACATAGAATCTCTTTTCTTTTCTACTTCAACGTAAGTTTTAGTAAGCTCTTTGAGCTCTTCTTTTTTCTTTTCAATAATTTGATCTAAAATCTGTGCTTTTGTCATAACCTTTATTTAACCTTTTTAATTATACTTAAATATAAGAAAAAATACGCAGGGAGGCAACTTTAATCAAAGAAATTCCCAAAGAAATCTTTAATAAGAGTATACACAAATACTCCAAAACTACATACCCAGAGAAATACATGAAAAATTCTTTCACGATTACTCCAAGGTTGATTATAAGGAGCATTCAACTCCGTAGAAGTATAATGTTCTAACCAAAGAGTCCATATACACCCTAGTACTAAATATAAGCTAATTATTTCTATTATAATCATAATTTTAATCTATTTTCTATATCAGATAATTCCTGTTGTAATTTCTGAATTTTTAATTTATTCTTCTGTGTTTTACGACCGTTTAATTTAAGATCTAAAATTTCATCAATAATTTGATCGTGTCTTCTTTCGTCGATGTAGTTTCCTAAGTTTTGCATTTTAATTAATAAGTAAATTCAATAAGTATTTCTGTTGGTCCAAAATATAACTCGTAACTGCAAAACCTATTATCCAGTTTGCAGACTTTTGTGAAGTTATAAACTTCTATTTCTTCATCTCCGTTCCATGCCATTAAAGCATTAGGTTGATAGTCTATACCAAAGCTTTTAAGTTTATTAGCAAAATACAACTCTTTTACTTTTTCTGATATACTACTAAAGGGTATTGTTATTAACATTTTAATTACTAAGTGGTGCTTTTATATACGAGTGACTTTTATAATTTACTAAGCTAGCTTTAAAATCACCATCCAAAATATTATTATACTCAAGATGAAGTTTAGGAAGTTTGTAGTGACTTCTTTTAAGTTGCTTTTCAGCTTGTTTGATATGATTTTTATATAAATGAATATCTCCAAAGTTTCCTATTAATTCTCCAGGTTCATAACCTGTCTCAGCACATAGTAATTCAAGTAACAGACCGTAACTGCTAATATTAAACGGTACTCCTAAGAATAAGTCAGCACTTCTTTGGTTCCACATGAGAGAGAGTTTACCGTCTGCTACATAACACTGAAAAGAATAATGACAAGGAGGGAGTTTCATTAGATATAATTCACTAACGTTCCAAGCTGATACTAAATGTCTTCTACTATGAGGTTCTTCTTTTATACCTTTTATCAATTCAGTTATTTGGTCAATACTACAGCGACTATCCGGTACGCTCCAATTCCTCCATTGGTGACCGTAAACTGGTCCTAAATTGCCCCAAACTTTGCTGAAGTCATCGTCTTCTAATATTTTCTGTTCGAATTCCTTTACATCGTATTCAGGATCTTCTAGTTCCCAATGATGAGTTCTCTCATAAGTTTTATAACAATCACCTGTCCATATATGACAATTATTCTCTAGTAAATATCTTAAGTCAGTTCTACCTTTAAGGAACCATTTTAACTCAGTAACCATAGTATTAAAAGCTACTTTCTTAGTAGTTAAAATAGGAAAGCCTTTTGACATATCATGTCGAATACTTTTACCAAATAAAGCTAATGTACCGGTTCCGGTTCTATCGTCTTTCTCAACTCCATTAGTTAAAATATCAGAAAGTAAGTACTGGTAATCTCTATCTAGTTTGTTTTCCATAAAACTTGAATACAAATTAAAATTACTGCTAAAATTAAACTAACTCCGGTCTTTGCTGTAATTCCTTCTTTAAAGAAATAGCTTACACAAAAAGCATAAATTATCATACCTACTCCAAATCCTATAAATCGAGCAGGCCATAAAAGTCCATCTGTTCCGGAAACTGTGTATTTGGTGCCATACATATAGAAGTAAGAGAGGATAATACCAGCTACTGCAACCCAGAATTCATTTTTTCTGAACCAATCCATTTTTAAAAACTGACCGTTAAGTTGGAAAAATGTAAGCAAGTGAGCCACTATAAATAAACCGACACCAATTAATAAATCATTTACCTTTATCATGAATAAATAGTTATAGAAGTGTTTTCATCCATACTTCTTAGTCTTCTTAAAATAGATCTTCCTTTAGGCTTTCTTACTAAGTTTTCGTAAGTATACCCGTCTACCTCTATATGATGACCTGGGTTAATAATTTCACTTATTTTAGCGTTAACTCTTACTTTTGGAAAATAATACAATTCATTCATAACTTATTGTTTTTTAGATTTAAAATATTTAATTAAGTAACTAGCTGTTCTGTAATTAGTAGCTAGTGGTATTTCATGCACATCAGCCAATCTCATTAACATAGATATATCTACATCGTGTGGGTGTTTACCTAAAGGATCTCTTAAAAATATTACTAAATCTATTTCACCTTCAGTGACCATTGCTGCTATTTGAGCATCACCTCCCAATGGTCCTGACTGTACACTAAGTACATTTTTTATACCTGCATGCTTAACGTGCTTGCCTGTCGTACCTGTTGTAACGATTGTTACATCTTCTCTATTAAAGAATGGTAATCTCTTTGATACGAAAGCAACCATATCTGCTTTCTTATTGTCGTGTGCTATTAATGCTATTTTCATCCTAATGATTTAATAAAGTGAATAGTCCATGCTATTAATCCGTTTAACTGTAATGCTACTAAATTCCATTGTTTTCTAGATGTTACTTGAACTAGTACACAAATGAATCCCATCATAAAAAGTATAGGCTCTACAGTCCATTGACCTGCAATAAGAAACCCAACGCCCATATAACCTACTCGGCTTGCCATTCTTTCTCCAGGTGTTAACTGTCTATCTCGTACCATAGTTCTAAGGTAGTATTTCCACCAGCTAAATTCACACTTCCTACAGGTTTTCTTTTTATGATTTTTAAAAAAGAAATCTGGTCTCTTTTGTTTACAGATATTACATTTTCTCATAATTAAAGTACTCCTAGTAACCAATTAGCTAACGAACCCCAAAGAATTAAAGTTATAATCCCTATAAGTATCCAAGTAGTTATTTTAGTATAGTCTTTTTTCATAATCCTAGATCTTTTCTTATATCTTCTTTTACCACTCTTAAGTATTTAATTCTTTTTTTATTAGAAATAAAAGGCACCGACCAAAATTGTTTGGTTTTTAACCATCTACTTAGTTTCCATCCAAATACAAAAGTAAATACTCCTAACACTAATCTTAGTTTAACTGAGTTAAGGTACAAAGTTCTAACAGGAAGAGAAGGAGCACCGTGAGTTATATACGTCCTAACTTTTTTATCCTTTAAAAATGGTTTTGGGTAAGCATAAAGCTTAGTTATATTAACAAATTTATAAGCAAACCCAGGGGTCAATACTTCATCAAAAAATACTTCCATTCTAGGAGTTAACCTAAACCACCATACTGGTGAAATAAAGTAAATGTGAGTTGACCAAGTTACTAAGTCTTGATACTTTTTAATTAAATCAGTTCTCGGTCTTTGGAAACTATCTCTATATAAATCAATCACTCGATATGATTGTTTATATTTTCTCATCTGTCTTGTAGCGGTTTTATAGATACCGTTCCAACAAAAGGATTTCTTATCAGGATGTCCTACTACAATTAATATTTTCTTTTTATCGCTCAACTTTACGTTTTTTAACTTTACTATAGTTTTTTCTATATTCAAATGATTGCATTCGTTTCTGCCCCATACCAGTTAGGTTAGGGTAATTTTCTTCTCGTTGTTTTCTAGCACTGTAGAAAATGTTCCATATCATTAAGTACATATATGCACCGAAGATAATAAAACCAACTACAAACATTCCTAAGCTCATCTCCTTTTATTTAAAATTACCTGATTGATAGCAATAGTAAATAAAAGTATAGTACCAGGCCAGTGAGCTGAGTATTGAGCTTCAGCAGTATTACCTGTTAAACCTAGACCTACAGAATAAAGCATACAGATAAATGCTATTACAATAGGTCCCCACATAAATAAATTTTCTTTTTTCATAACTTACATTCTTACTTTATGAAGATTACTCCCCCAACCAGTTCTTCTATCCATTGCTGCAATAGTCTTAGCTGATTCAGGATCTTTAATTACTTCAGTTTCACAATAAGTAGTCTTTCCGGAAATAATATTTCTTACATACCATCTAGAGGTACTAGAACAACTCACACAAGTCTTAGTTTCGGGTAGAGCTTTAACTCTAAGAGGATTTATCTCCTCGAGACATTTTATACATTTCATTTTCACAACCTTTTTTATGACCAAATAAGCCTCCACATTTACATTTAACATAGTAAACAGTAGAAGCAATTAACGGAGAGGATGCAAAGGCAGTCCAAATATTAGGATGCCAATGCTCTCCGCAAAAACCAAAAACATGTTTAACAACTTCTATCATTATACTAAAGCAGTAGCTAATTTAAACAACTCTTTATTAACCTTAAGATCTTTCTCAAAAGACTTAATCTTTCTAACCTTACGAACTTTAGCTCCAGTCAAAGCAGCATGAAAGTCTCCTTGAGTAATCTTCTCTTGAACTACGTTGAAAACTCTCCATAGATCGTCTCCTTCGTCTTCCTTACGTTTAGGATCTAAGATATCGATAATAGTTTCATCATCGTAGTTAAACTTTTTAGCTTTCTCAGAACCAGGTTCTATACCAGCTCTTACTAACATAGCATCTAAAGCTAACTTATTTTTCTCTTCTTGAGTAAGCACTCTTTGCTTCATCTGATTAAGAACTTCTACCTTATTAGGAAGATCAGCTACAGCTTGATTAACAACTCCTCTCAATTCATCGAAAGTATAACCTTTATGCTTAATCTTAAACTCACTAAATTGCTCATCAGCAACTACAAGTCCATTCGAACAAACTAATCTAAATATACCAACGCTAAATTTAAACGCTTGCATACCGTCGTGAGAGTTAGTCATAATAATTCTAGGGAAAGAATCGTCTCCATCTTTACCTGTAATCTTAATATCAGGATTCTGGAAAGCAACCATATGCTTACTAAAGATAGTAGATTTACCTCTGCCTTTTCTTTGAGCAGCTTGGACTGGCTTCCATCCTAACTTATCTAAATCATCTACAATCGTTTCAGTATTAACGAATAGATACTTACCACTAACATCTGGGTTAGTAGGTGCTTCTGCGAATGCCAACGGGCATACTTCTTTTAACTGATCCTTAGTCATATACTCTTGCTGACCTTGGAAATTTAACATTACGTCTGACATATTTATAACCTTTAATAATTAATATACTTAAATATACGAAAAATATCTTTGTGAGGCAACTAATTCACTAACTTTTTTAAGTTATTTCTTCCCATTCTACATCATCTACAAACCTTACCATTAGGAAATGATCTCCATGTCTCAATACGTGGTCACAGTTAAGGTAATCTCTCCAAGCTTTTAAGCCTTCCATATTACCGTTAACCTGAGTAACTGAGATAGTCCTTACTAGTTGATATAGTTTATCATTAAACCCTACTATTTCGTTTCTTGCCACTCTTTTATATTTTTAAGTAGTAAGTACGTATCTATTGCCTCATCGGCACAGCCCCATTTATGGTAATGGTCTAAACACTTTTGTACTGCCTGTTGCCATTGTGATTTAGGAAGAGTAATTTCATACGCTAAATCTTCTTCTCCAAATGTAATTGAAAACATATCAGCAGAATCTTTTTGAAACTGTACAGCATCATGTATTGATTCTACAATAGCATCTGTAATTTCTCTGCTTTCTCCTCGAAATACTTTTTCGAATTGTTCTGGGTGATCAAAATTAAAGTGTTTCATTATCTTCTACTTGCTGATGTTGCGTTAGCAGCCTCATAGTAAGGACTATTAACTATTTTCTCATTCCATTCTCTTTCTACTTCTATATTAGTACCAAACATATAAAGAGGTAAGTTATCGCAATCGACAGTTATCCATTTAATATCTGCCATATCTTTCATTCCTAAGCCTGGTTGTCGTTCCGGTTTAGTATACCGTCTATGTCCATCAAAGGATCGAAATTCTCTTGAAGTAGTTCTATACCACTTCTCTTTGATTTTAACTTCCAATACTGCTTCAGTAGGGAAGTCATATCTCATCTTCTCTAAATGACCTCTCTTTTCTGCCATGTACTATAAATTATCTCTTACTGAATTTTTAACCATCATCTGACTAGTTTGAGCAATACCAAAGCTTACCCAATTATCACTATTGTTAAACTGAGCTCGGCAATGATTCATTATACCTTCTCCATCAAGACCCCATTCTAATTGTTTCCCTGAAGCATCTGTAACAGGATGCCATTTGGTCTCCCATCCATCATGAAGGAAAGTAACCCAAGCCATTTCTTTATTTAAATCTATCATAACCTTTATTGCTTTATTAATATACCTTAATATAAGAAAAATCTAGTTAAGATCCAACTGATAACCGCTGAACTTCCTCATATAAGAAGTCATAGAAGTGCCGTATCCATCTTTAAATTCATATCCTTTCCGGAAGAATCTTTTTACGTTCCCCTGACCTGCTAAATGTGCTGCTGCTAGTATTCCAGATTCGGTTACATACACTCCATTGATAGTTTGACCGCAGTACTTTTCTATCTGTCTTTTAAGCTTCTTTCTATTATGTTCTAATAAAGCTTGCATAGCTTCTTCTTGAAGAGCAGGGTTATTTAAAAACTCTTCCTTAGATATTTTAAATCCTAACCCTTTTAAAGTCGATGCTCCGAATTGATACTTGCCCATATACCCAAAAGAATTTACTACTGAATAATTATTTCCTGATTCTTTATGACCTAAAGCTTGTAGAAAATCTACATGTCTGTTAGCAGGAATAGCTAACTCTACTATTTCTAATTTAGGAGTAACCGGAACTATTTTTGCTGGTTTTATATTTAGCGTTATTGGTTCTGCGAACTTCACAGCATTTATAGATGTAAAAGCCATAACAAGGAACATAGCTATAACTGCTAAAGTTAATCTCGATATATTTTTCATATGATTTATTTTAGTTAGAAAAGATCCAAAAACGAAGTATTGATCTTCTTATCACGTAATTTTTCATTACGTTCATGTGTCTTGACTAGATCGTCAGCCACTTTCCTCTCAAGAGGTTTCTTCTTTTTAAAAGTTGAAAATTTACTATTTTTCTTCTTTTTCATACTTATAAATAGTTTTACTGCCTGGAGATATATTCTTCCCCGGGTTTTTCATCATCATATAACCCTAATTCTTTAAGATGTTCTATATGATGCTCATCTAAGTCCCATTCAGGCTCGTCTTTCTTAGTTTTAACGTAATCTTCCATTGCCTCTGCACGTTTCTCATCTATTGGTGATGCTGCATACAGGTAGGAACAATTATAACAGAGAAACTCTAAATTATCAAGATGCCAATTTTTTTTATTTCCATCCTTAAAATTTAATATAACCGGTATTTTTTGATCAGTTATTCGTCTTTCTGAAAAGCCACAGCTAGTACAAACTTCTACTAACCTACCTTCACTAAGTAGCCTAGCTTTTATCTTTCTAGGATCAAAGTGTTCTATAGGAACTTTTCCTTCTAATAAATCCATAAGAGGAATTTCCTTATCACCAGCAACTGCAAACTTAGGAATGCCTTCACCTGCTTGATTCTTATGAGCTTCTAAAAGAGTTACGCCGTCTTCATTCTTATACATTTTAGCATACTTCTTATAATGGTTGTATGAAATATGTAAGTACCTGGCTGCTGCCATATTAGACCTAGTAACCTTTTGAGCTCTAAGGATATCTTCTTTAGTAATTATTTTAGAAGGCCTTGCCATTAATAATCTATACCTTTAATTAAGCCTTGAGTATCATCATCATTAGGATCACCATCATTAGTTACAATAGTATTTGATGTATCTTCATCTAAAGCATGAGTAACCTTTTCTTTTATAGATTGAGAAACTTCTGCTTCGTCTCTATCCATATTTAAAATTTCTATAGGGTCTGGTGCTCTTCTTCCCATAGCTTCAGCCTCTGCTTTAGCAATACTTAACGCTTTCTTTTTATCCATAATTATAATATCATTATACGTATGGTCGCCAGAACCTTCTACAGTTGTAATACCTACAACAGCATCAACATCTGAGCAATCAACACAGAAGTTATATCCGTATTGTGTTTTTCTAAGTTCTGGGAAAGGTTCTCCACATCGTGGACAAGGAATCATTTTTAATTTTTGCATATTATATAACCGTTTAATATTAAGCTTAAATATACGAACTTATATGCAAAAAAGCAACTTATTCTTTAAAAGATTGTATTACTTCCCAAACGTCTTTTGGATCTTTAAATTTAACTACTTTAGGTTCATCACCTTTCTGTAAGTCAAGTTCTATCATCCCATCCCATGATTTATCAGGACGAAGTTCATACAGGTACATTTGTATTAAGGAAAGCTGTTGCTGATTAAAATGTATCTTAAATAAATTTTCTATAACCCTATAGTACTTGTCTTCATAAGCAATCATATCCATCCCTAATTCTGTAATCATAAATTCAGAACGGTCTTGAATTTCAATCATTATTTTTAATGACTCAATAAATAAATTTTTTTGTATTTGCTCAGGCGAAGGGCTTAACGCTTTGATATTAAATCTAAGGTTAAGGGAATTTTTAAGTACTTTGTGTATATCTTTTTTATTCTTCATCTATTTCTGATTGAGGGTTTTGACCAGAAAGTGCTTTACGTACTATCTTGTCAAAGTATTCAATGTAAACAAAAAAACCAATGATAGTCTTGTCTTTAAGATTCCTATCTCTTTCTACTCTTAACTCATACTCAGCTAAACCGTTTTCGAGTCTTTGCTCTAATTCGATAGCTATGTCGTTTTGCTCTGTAGGAGTAATTCCACCAAAACTGGTTGGCAGGAATTGAATCTTAAGACCTTTCTTCTGTGGATCTTCATTAACATCTACCTTCAATAGAAATTTATGACCAGCAAAATTAATCTTTGCTGCTTCAGATATTACTTCTTTGATAAGTTGTTTTAATTTGCTCATAGGAAGTGCCTTTGTATTAATAAATAGTTAGTTTAAATTAAAAATTTTATATACGTACTAACATAACTTGGTACCCAATATGTACTTTTGCATATAAATGTTCATACATAGATAAAAATGTTTTGATTCCTAGTTCAGGTCTAGTAACGATTAAATCTTGTTGTTCTTTATCTACCCATCCAAAATCGTCAAATATTAATATACCTCCTTTTTTAAGCATCTTATGTGCATAGTAGGCATCAACGAAAGTGTCATCCCCCCTATGGGAGGCATCAATGTATATTAAATCGTACTCTTTGTTATTATTTTTTTGTATTTCTGGGAGTATATATTGAGATATTCCTTTGTGTACTTTAAAGTTAATTTTAGGAAAAAAGGAAGTATTGTGTATAAAATTATTATATATAAGGGAAGGGTTATCTTTTAATCTGTTAATAGCTTCTCCCATGCCGCTCTCTACTTCTGAGCCTTGAAATGTATCGACTACGTCGTAGTTAGCACCCTCTTTTAAGACTTTTTCGCATAAGTAAACTGTTGCTCTACCTTCATAACAACCGATTTCTAAAACATTTACAATTTCTTCATCGTATTTATCAAATAATTCATCCCAAACAGCAATGTAATGGTCAAACCAAGTCTCATTAAATCTATATTTTTTATCAAATTTCATTATAAAGTATCGTAATAATCATTTTGTTTTTCTTGTCTCTCTATACTCTTTGGGTGATTAAGGCTAAATTGTTCCTCTGCCGGTAAGTGACTAAAAGATTTAAATCCTTCTAATCTCTCATGAACTTTATTAATCCACTTTATCTCAGGTTTATTCTTCCAGATTCTCCATTGATAATCAGGCCAGTTCACCCATCCGTTATTATCTACGTTCCACCGCCATTTATTAATATGGAACTGGGTTAGTCCTTCGACTGTGTTTATTCTAGGTGTTAAAAATAACTCTACAGAAGGGTTTAGTTCTAGTATTTCCGGTAATGTTTCCACTAATTGTTGATGAGGAATTTCATCTGCATCTATTTGAAATATGTAATCTCCACTACATAGTGATGTAAGGTGATTTTTCCAATCAGCAAAATGATCTTTAAACGACTTAGGATAAGCCCTAATCCAATCCTCGTTCTGTAGTTCTACTAAATAGTTCCAAACTTGTGATGTACCAGCTTTTTTATCAAAGAGTACTACTATCTCGTCTTCTTCTCTACTATGAGCAAAAAGAGTAGATATTAATTTTTGAATCTCCTCATATTCATTACAAACTGTTATTGCGTAACTTATTTTCATAAATTTAAAATGTATTCTTTTAATCTATCTTTAGGTCTCCATCCAAGTCTAACCTGTGCATCTTTATTTTCTTGCAATGTAACTCTATAGTTACCGGGTTGGTTCTCTATATGCCATCTGTCACAGTTAAACTTCTCTTTAAACATTTCAAAGACTTCTAATATAGAGTAATTTATACCTGTGCCAAGTTCCCAAGCATCTTCATGCTTTTCATTTTTAAATCCTATCTTGTATAGACCATCTACTATATCATCAACATGAGTAAAATCTCTCCTCTGTTGACCGTCCCCGACAATAGTTAGTGCTTGATCTTTAGCTATTTGGTTTCTCCAAATACCTATTACTGCTGCCATATCGCCGTCTACTATTTCATTAGGCCCATATACGTTGTAAAATCTAGCTATTTCGATATCCATTCCATATGTCTTCTTATACATCTTACATATCTCTTCTCCCATATACTTACAACTTGCATAAGGAGATTGGTAAGGATAGTGCCACCTAGAAGAAGAACCTGCATAAATAACTTTTGCTCCGGTTCTTCTTGCTAACTCTAAAACTTGTTGAGTACCTAATGTATTTACTCTAAATGTTTCGTTAGGATTATTAAAGGAAGGCTGTATTCTTGATAAAGCTGCTAAGTGGTAAATTTTATCATATGTTCCAAACGTATTCACAGTCTCAATATCACAAGAGTAGTAATCACATCTAGGAAGTTCATTTTCTATTTTACCGGTTGAGTAGTTATCTAAACTATCTACATCATGTTCTTCTTTAATTAACTTCTTAATTAAATTACCCCCAATAAAACCTGCTCCTCCTGTGACTAGTATTTTCATTTATACTTGATAAAACCCTATGAATTCTAAAGCATCCATAAAATCTCTTTGACTAAACTGTTTTACATTTTTCATATCCATTTTATGAGTCTGGCCTTCAGGGTATTTTTCTAATTCTTCTTTTGGTATTTCAATAGCTTTAACTCCAGCCCATTTCCAATCTTCTTTAGAAGTACCGTCTACAAACACCATTCCCTTTTCCGGGATAGTAATAGTTGCGGGTGCCCATACTCTCTTTTTATCGTCAATATGAATAAGATCTTTATGTAATTCAGGAGCTGTCTCTAATAAATCAGCTACGGTTTTAGATCCTTCAGTCATTAGAGTAGATGAACTAAATCCGCTTCCGAAGCATAGCCATGTAGTTATGGTTGAGTTATCATTACCGTCTACAATCACTTGTTCATAACATGCATTACTACCAAATGGTCCTTCTACTAATTGATCTTTATTTATTTCCATAATTTACTTTTTAGGTAATTTTATTAACTCTTTTACAGGAATATTAGAAGTATACTTATCTAAAAGTTCTTTCAATCTTTCTTCCATTTTCTCTAAAGTAAAGTTTTTTAAAGTATGATTTTTTTGTTTAGCTGCTGCTTTAAGTTGTTTATTATAATTCTTAAAAAGGTATTTATAAGCTTTTGAAGCTTCAGTAGTATCAACACTAAACCATTTTGCTCCTTTTATTATCATACCTTTCATAAACGCTGAGGGATGAACATCGGTTAGCTTCCCACCTGTTAGTATATTATAATCATTATGTAAAAAATCTGTATGTCCTGACCAATTTGAAGCTATTACTGGTTTACCTGTTGTGGTAAATTCTAATAGAGGTCGACCAAATCCTTCTCCTTTAGTAAAACTCACCATAGCTTTGACCTTAGGGTGGTTATACAACTCATTAATTTCTTTATCAGATAATTCACCGTGAATGAGGTAAATATTTGGGAGATTGTTTGTTCCTACTAACTTCCTAACTTCATTAATTTTTTTAATTAAATTTTGCTGATCTAATAAACCGCTGTTAGCAGACTGAGTTTTTAATATTAAGGCTGGTTTATTACGTTGTGTTCTGAAAGTGGTTAGGAATCTTTCTATTGTTGTGCCGATATCTTTTCTATCTTGTCCAAAATCACCTTCTAACCAATGACCGACGAATAAAAAACAGAAATTTTCTTTTACAGTATCTAAAGTCTTAACTATAGT
>VMHT01172112.1_pt1 | contig 19460 bp, 17 predicted proteins | sample 4693611 | NCBI WGS metagenome assembly VMHT01 (sample SAMN12280063, study PRJNA550983) | marine metagenome | isolation source: seawater sampled from same location over 5 years 0.02-0.2 micron viral filtrate | place: USA: collected off the coast of southern California halfway between the port... ...
CATCATACAAGTCTTATGATGACTTGAAGGCACGACTTGAAGTTGTGTTAGGTCAAGCAACTGGTTCTGGTTCTACTATGAAGAATGAATCATTACAGAGAACTGCCGAGACTGTTGGGTCTAAGTCAGTTGAACCTCAAGTGATACCGTCTGCACCTCAACCGAAGGTCGCGATGGCATCTGAGGGAGATGATGATACATTATCCTACTTCGCGAAACTCGCGGCAGAGGATTAGGACTAAGGGGAGACTTTCGGGTCTCCCTTTTTTTATTATTATGGTACTTCAAATTCAGAGTCTGTTGCTTCAACTCGTTCCTGCGTGATAAACTCTTTAGCTCCATTTTCTCCTCCAGAAATACTGTTGTCAATATTTTTAGCATCGATGATAGTTGTGTCACCAGTTTGCGATTTAGAAGTATTCCTTTCAATCTTCTCTAACAGATGAAGGTCTTTGTCTGACCCGTCTGGTAAATATCTTGATGATGCAAAAGAAGTAAGATTGGAGTTCCCTTTTAAATATTCGGGGTCAAGTTGGCCCATAACTTCTGCTTGTGTGTCATAAAGACCCTTGCCAAGTGATTCCTGTAAAAATCCTTCTATATCTCTAGTGCCTTGGAATTTTCCTTTTCTACCTGTAATCTTTCCCTTTCCATCAACTTCAGTATATTTATCAAGTGCTGCTTGAGCCTCTTCCTGTGTCATACTATTAAATTTATTCCGAACTGATGTTGACAACTCTCTGTTGCGACCAGCTCCTTCTGATGAGAGTTCTATGCCATCAGCTCTCACTTTTAATAATTGTATTTCTCTCTGGTCTTTTTTAAATTGACCTTTTATTAATTCGTCCAATTTTTTAACTTCGTCTGAATCTTCTCCAAATTCCTCTACTAAATCACCTCTTGCTCGTGATAATGCCAAATCGTTAATTACATTATCTTTAGCATTACCCTGTACCTGAGAGTTAAGTGTCGGGGCGTTTAAGAGATTTTGACCAGCACCTCTAAACCCCGAAAACGCACCTTTTCCAGTAGTTAAGTAACTCGCCACGTTCAATGGTGCTGCCAGCGCTGGTACTAATGAAGCGAAGCCAGCTGTTTTCAGACCAACACCAACTGAATCCTTAGCAAATTCGGAGACATTTAAACTGGCTTGTTGAGTCGTACCAACTTGGTTTTTCTTAAATATTTTTAATTCTTCTTCAGTGAAATTTCCACTTTTTCTTGCTGCCTCTAAGTTAACAACATCTGGGTTAACACTCAACCTGTTATTCATTTCCAAATCAGTTGCCTGAGGGTCAAAGTTGCCTTTAGTAAAATCCTTTGCAGCTTGAATAGTATCCTTTATTTTATTAAAGGCAGTAACAATTCCAGAAACAGATTTTAAAAGAAGTCCTAGTATAACAACAGCAGCACCAAACACTAACACACCTTTCAATATGCCTGCCATTTTATTGTATAGTTTTGTGTTTCTTTCTTTTCTGTCTGCAGCGCGTTGTGTTTTTCTTTCATTCTTCGCTGTAATTCTTGCTAACTTTGCTTCTTTCTGAAACTTGACCATTTTTTGTAAAGGGTTTCCTTTATCAAAACGTTCTTTTTTTGCTTCTGCTCTCTTTTCTCTAATCTCAAATTTTAATTTATTGTTTTCTCTGAGTTTCATTGTTTTGCGTTCTTTTACTTGGAACGCCTTTGTCTCCTTCGCCTTTTTCAAATTCTCTAGTTTAAAAGAGTCTCTAAAACCCGCGAAACCCATTCCCATGTCTCTGTTTGAAGTGTCCAAAGTTGCCATGGTTTTTCGTATATTTTCTCGACTAAACCTGTCTAGACTTGCTTCCTTTTCATCAGCTATTCTTTTTTCCTCTGCAGCTGCTTCATCTTTTGCTGCTTTTTCAGCTGCTCTTCTATCCGCTTTATCTTCTCTCCTTTTGTCTAATTCTAACAAGTTTTGTAGGAGTAGACTTTGTTCGGGAGGACCAGAAGCACCACCTTTCGGTGCTGTAGCTTTATAAACAGATATCATCTGTGATAACATTTTGTTAGTAATGTCTGTCGCTGATTTTGTTTGAGCGTTTGACCTTTGGGCTGAAATAGCCCCTTGCGTGATTTGAGTATTCAACGCCTTGGTAACTTCTTGTAAAGATGTCACTATTTCTTTTGTTAATTCAGTCATAGTAATTCTCTTATTACATTGTTGTTTGTCATCTCTTTACCTTATTAAAGATTTGCTATACTTTCTGGACTATCTCTTCTTTGTGCCTCTAATTCTTCAACATGTTGTTCTAATAATGACAAATAAACTTCTCTTTCCCAAGGTATCATACTTTCTATATCTTGAAGAGAATAACGATAATGTTGTATCAATGCAAAATTTACTTTATAATATGTAAGTAAATTAGTATGAGAGAGGCACACTAAAAAAAATCAGATAGACCCTCCATTACTGTTCTATTTTTATGACCACACTTACACTCAAATTCTACTTCATGTCTTAATGATGGTGAGTTTTGTATAAATTCAGAAATATTATTAAATTGGTCATTAGTCATGGAGTCAATAAAATCTTTCATGTCTTCCTCACTCCAATCTGTAATTCTTTCCTCTCCAACAACTACTGCCTTTATACAAAAAGGAACCATCTCCATTCCAAAATCTACATCATTTTTATCTGAACTCCAAATACCAAGATAAGATTCGAAAGAAGGATATTTCAGTTCTATCCGTATGTTGTCCGAAAGTTCTACAATATCTTTTACATCAGTTTTCTGACCATCCTGAACCTTTACATCCATAAGATTTATCGTCAATTTTGTTTTTTCTTCACAATCCATCTTCGTACATGAAGCAATTATTTTAGAAGTTTCTCCAACAGACTTTGCTCTTATTTGTGTGAACATGTATTCAATATCATAACTAGTTAGACTACTTGGTATTACAGTATCATATATACACGCAATAACGGTGTCTAGCATTGCTCTCATCGAGACAGTCTCATCTTCTGCCTCATATGCTTGCATTAGTATTTTTTCTTCTTTCACAAAATAGGGTCTATACGTTATCTTCTTTTGAGAAGACGGTATAGTCATTTCATATCTTATCGCTTGATTTATTTTAGGTAGTGCCATAATATTTTATTTTCTCCATAGTAATATTATATTAAAAAAGTTTCTTTCCTAGATTTATGAGTCCGCCAAGTATTCCTTCATCCAATTGACTAGTCTTAAATTCCTTGAATTCATGTTCGTATTCTCTGTATGAAAATACGACGTTCATTACAGAAGGACCATTCTCACCAGTATCAGCAGCTGTTAAGGCCTGTCCACTTTCTGCATCAACACTTAACGGATATGCTTCTATTAGTTTAAATTCTTGAACAGGTTTAAATTTTGTGAGAGTGTTAAGTGTAAATTCACCTTGAGATAAATCTAATCCACCTAAACTTGGAAGTCTTGACCTTATTGAACTTGGTATCTTGCCTGGGTCAAAAAGTTTCTTTTTTACGATAGGAAAAGAAACAGGTTTCTTGAACTGAGTAATTGTAAGGTCTCTTACATACTCTTGATAATAACCCATCTCATGTGTTTCAGGGTTAAATATTTTCTTTTGCCACGATTTAAAATATCTTTGTGCTGCTAAATCTCCTAATAACAAAAACGTCATTGAGACATCAGTCTGTGCATAACCCCCAACCACAGCTGTTTTTCTTGTCCCTATTGCCCTTGGCATAAAGGTTGGGTTTCTCTGTGGTAGAGAAATTGAAGTGCATAGGACACTTAATCTTTTGTTAAGTCCTTTTGTTGATACGTCATTTGGTAGTATTACTTGGTAAAGGTTTTGATTATTTAAACCACCACTTTCGCTCACTGATGCTAGGAAATCATCCATTCCTCCACCTTTACCCACTAGATTAATTTCTTCTGCCATTTATATCATCTTTCTTGAATCTGCATATGCTTTTAGAGGATTTGGTATCTTAGCAAACTGTGCAATCGGAAGGAAGGTCGCAATTTCCCATTCAGGTGCAGGAACCTTCGCAAAACCACTTGCAACATTACTTGCAAGGTAGTGTTTAAAACAAGGTTTGTATGCACTCAGATTACTTGCCGCTTTTAGTGTACCGTATGATATTTCAAACTTTGCACTAGGTGATGTTTTACTTGTAGCGATATCCATCAAACCACCTAGTAGTTTCGCTCTTAAGAATGGAGGTAGATAGTGAAGGTTCAATCCATAGAACCCACCCTTTGCAGGACCAACCACAACAACCAAAGGAAACTTATCATAATAAGGTAGTGTGTCTTTTGTCTTTGGATTATAGAAGAACATCTGCATTGTTCCAACGACACTGCCTCCCGAAGGCAACTCACCCATCAACTCTTTACGATTAACACCACGCAATTCCTTTGCACGTTGACGAAACCACTTACGTGATTCCGCAGTACGAGGGTTCACGCCTGCACGAAACGCTTCTCTTGATAGGGTATCGAATAACTTACTCATACGTCTATTTATACTATTTTTTACGACGTTTGTAAGGTTTTATTGGTTTTAATGGTTTGGTTGACTTAGGTATAATAGACTTCAGAGGTTCGTTCTTCTCAGTCCATATCACAAACTCCCAACCCCTGTCCTTGGCATATTCTTCTGCTGCTTCCCATTTGTTCACGTTCTTGATGTAGGTCAAACTCTCAGTAAGATATCTCTTTGTCCTTCTTGCACCCTTGGGTGGTCTTGTCTGTCCGTCGGGTTTTATCTCCACAAGGAATGTCTTCCCCTGTTTAGTCGAAAGTTTCAAGTCCATAAAGTATCGGTGATACTTCCTATCTACTTCGTATAGATAAGGTATAACAACTTCTTCTGATGACCACTTTACTATATTTGGATTGTCATCACACCACTTGAAGGCATGTCTTTCCCAGAGAGAACGATACACAACCTTAGTTGGGTCACCCTCATACTTAGATGGATTTTTTACTGAATATCTTCCCGAATATGCCATAAAAACCTTATAAATAGACTTGACTATAAACTATTTAGTAGAGAAATAAAAGATGGCAGAAGCAACAACAACGAATAGTGTAACTACAGAAAATCCATCAACACCAGCTGATAGTGTTATTTCTGAAGTTAACACAGAACAACTACATACAGTAATAACAAAAACATTACAATACCCGTATGAGGGTCTTGGTGTAGAAAAAGGTTTGAAGAGTTATATAATGTTTCAACCCGTATTGGAAACTTCATTTGGTGTAAGTGCCTTTGCAGACATTCTTGAAGGTATTGGTGATAAATTGGTAAAGAGTGTTTTTGATGAGGATGATTTGAAAAAAATCACTTCCATCATAAACAAGGATAAGAAAGACGGAAAAAATCCGATAAATGTTGAGTCCCTAGATGCTGCAGGCGATTTATTTCTGGGAATGATTCCACAAATTCTATCGTCTACCATTAAATTGGGAAAAGATGCGATGAAGACACTAAATGCGATGAAACAAGCATTCCTTGATGGTAAAAAAGGAGATGCTAAGAAACAACTGCTTATAACAGACGCTAAATATACACCACCTCTACCACGAGGTGATGTTCAAATAAAATTATATATGTCTCCTGCGCAAAGTTTTTCTGACGCAGTAGAAATTGGTAAGATGAGTCTGGGTGGAATGGACCAAACTAGATTAGCAAAAATGTCAGGGAGTGATGCTGGTATTAGTGATACTCTTATCAGGGGTGCTGCTACATTAGGAGCTTTAACGAGGAGTGGTGGTTCTGAAGTTGGTAATATGTTAGGTGGACTCGCTTTACAAAACGCTGGCAAAATGGGTGCGGGTATAGGTGGGATAGTTTCTAAGACAGGCATTCCACAGGTCGCTAGTGTTGGTACTCGTACTGTTGCAACAAACCATTATAGGTTTATTTTTAAGGGAGTAAATTTTAGGACATTTGGTTTTTCTTTTGATATGAAAGCTGAAAGTATGAGAGAAGCAAAAGAAATTAAAGAAATAATAAAAAGATTCAGACAAGAGTTATATCCAATTAAACTAAGTGCGGAAATAGGGAAAAAAGCAAAAGCAAAAATTGAGATGGGATATAAGTATCCTGATAGATTTCTTATAAGTATGATGCATGACGGTGAACCCGTATTACATAAAATAAAACCTTGTTATTTGGAAAGTATGAAGACAACATATAATGGTTCTGATGATGGAATGAACGCTTTTCGTAAGGGATATAAAGATTTTGATGAAAGTGGTAAAGGAGTAGGTGAAGCAACATTTGAACCTATCACAGTCAGTTTTGAACTCAGTTTTAAAGAATCGCTTAAACTCAATCAAAAAGATATAAAGGATGGATATTAAAATGTCTACTACATATTTCAGAAATTTTAGGAGTGTATTATACAGTTTCGGTGATTTCGAAGGAATTAATTTCTTTAATGATTTGACACAAACGGTTATTCCTTTAAATGTTATTAACAATTCCACTTCTTATAATAGATACACTATTTTGTCGGGCGATAGGCCTGATGTTTTATCTTATAGACTTTACGGTACTGTTGATTACTATTGGACATTCTTTTTTTTAAATCCACATATAAAAGAGTCGGGTTGGCCTATACCGACATATGATTTACTTGATGAGACTAAGGGTAAATATCCTTATAGGACAATAGTAACTAATGACGATATATCAAAAAACTTTCCTGTTGGTCAAGTAGTAACATCAACTAATGGTACGACGGGAACAGTAATTCGTAAAATACCAGAGTTAGGTCAACTCATAGTAGATAATGGAGAAGAGGTAAACACTACTGCTTTCGGAAACATAAATCAAAGTGTGGGTTATACGGATGCTGTTGAAAATATGGAAATCACTGCAACAATATTGGCGGAGTCTGCACAATACAATTCTATTCATCATTATGAAAATTCTGATAGAGAATATGTAGACTTAACATTATTTGATTTTAATAATCCTGCCGCAAGTTTAACACCCATTACATATAGAGAACGATTAGAACTAAAAAATGAAGAACTGAAATCTATACTTGTTATAAATCCGAGTTTAATCGAAGCTGTTATTTCAGAATATAAACTTCTTATGAGACAAAGATAATATAAAAATGTCAACTTCTAATAACAATAAAGTAAATCCACAGTATGCTTTATCATCCGTCATTATGCACGCTGATAGGTTTACTATTGAAGAACGAACAAACAGTTCTGAAAGTGATTCAAGACTAGCAGATTTTGACATAACTCAACAAGTACTTGAACTTCTTATATATGAGAATATGGATAGACATTTTCTGACAGGGGAAATAACCGTTACAGATACTGATGGTCTTTTTTCTGATATACAATTTCAAGGAACCGAAAGAATTACTATTGGTCTTAGTACTACAGACAAAGACTCAACTCCTATGGTTATGAATAAGAACTTTGTAGCATATAAAATAAAGAAACAAATAAAGGATAAAAACGGAAAAGCTAGTTACTTTGTTATCTCTCTTATTGATGAACATGGATTTCTTGGACAGGTTACTAAGATAAGTAAATCCTATAACGGAAGTTTAGAAAGAATAGTAAAGAGTATATGTCAAAGTGAACTTGGGAGACAAGTTGATATATCCTACACAGGCGCTCAAACACCTAATGATGAGTTCAGTGCTCAACAAGACATAACCTGTATCATCCCTAATATGACACCTAATGAGGCACTAGAGTGGTTATGTAGAAGACTGACAACAGAAAATGGAACACCTTATTATCTTTTTGCAACACTAAATTTACCTTCTATATTAGATGGTAGTTCTAATAGTGAAGTACAAGAGGATATCAATGAAGGTAATATAATCAAACTAGCAAATTTAGATTTCATGTTACAACAAAAACCCTTCAGTAATAATTCTTACATATACAACCCCACATCCACTACTAGAAATACTGAAAATCCTATACAAGATTCATTTGTTGTTAGAGAAGTAGAATATGGTTCATCTGCAAATACATTAAAATTATTAAAGTTGGGAGCGTTCTCAAGTGATTATGCTAATACCAATCTAAGTACAGGAGAAATAACTTCTGTAAAATATAATTTGGGTGACCAACTAACTAATATGTCAAAACAAAATATTATAGAGAATGAGAATGGTGCATCACAAAATGTTTATGATGGAGAATTGATTCTATTGACTAAGAAAATAGAAGAGTTTAATGCCGTTAAGTATCACTCTATAACCTCTACAGGAACTTATGGAAATTTAAAAAGTTATCATGATGAAACTGATGAGAGTAAATTTAGAATGAAGGTATCGAGTGCTTCAATTAAAAACTTATTAAATAAAAATAATATAACAATTGTTATTGATGGTTCAACTCTTATGTTAGGGAACGCTTGTGTGGGAGATAAACTTGACCTTGTTATAACGAGTGATGATATATCTAATTCTGATATAGATAGTCCCACAGGTATGAGAGATTCAAGACACTCTGGTGAATATCTTATTTATGCAGTAAAACACCATTTCTTTGGAACATCTCATTCAGCAACATGTAAACTAGTTTCTTTGGAGTCTGCATAATGTCAGAATATTATGGTGATAACAGTAGGTGGTTTATTGCAACCGTTATAAACTCGACTCCCCCAATAGGATATGAGGGACGAGTAAAGATACGCATACACGGATTACATAATGCATCAACCGTAGATATTCCAGAAGACCATCTACCTTGGGCACAATGTGTTCTCCCCACAACAGAAGGTGGAGTATCGGGTATCGGTAAGATACCTCGTGTTTTACCAAACGCTTTGGTGTTCGGAATGTTTATGGATGGAAAGAGTTCACAGACACCTATTGTTTTAGGTTCACTTCCAAGAATAGAATTACCAACACAAATCCAGAAAGACACAAGACAATTGACAGTAGAAGAAGAGGCGGTTCTTGCGAGTACTCTTGATATAGAAAATGGAAACACAGGAACCATCACTGACAAGATAAAGAAAAACAGATTAGAGTTCTCTTTACAATTCTTCTTAAATTTAGGTTATACATATAATCAGTCTGTCGGTATTACTGAAAATCTTTCGCAGATGCTAGGTATGATGACAGGGTCAGAAGGTATAGACGAGTCCGAAGAAGAACCACCTGAAGCTCTTTTTGGAATAGCAGGTTGGACAGGCATAAGACTTGGAAATCTAAAGGCGTTCTCGCCTCGATATAGAACATTCACAACTCAACTTGAGTTTATTGCTTTTGAATTGAGAGGAACTTTAAGGTCTGTTAACTTAAGATTAATAGAGACAAAAACTATAGGAGGTGAAAAGGGGTCTTTGAACATATTTGCAAAATACTATTTGAAATTAAAACCTAATGAATTGACGGGGTTATTAAAAAGAGAAAATTTAGGAGATTATGAGTAATGGGTTTCAATTTGAAAAATAGGTTAAATAATCATTTGAAAAATGTGTCTACGCAAGCAATGCCTAAGTCAAGGTCAAGTGTTATAAAAACTTTGACAGATGCTGATGGCGCATTTGATGTAGTGGTTGATAAACTTGATATAGTTCCAAATGCTTTAGGTGATGCTGACAAATTATTTAATGAAATAAAAGATAAATTTAATATTCAAAACCAATCTATCATAGGTGATGGAACAGATGGAGATATCTTTGCGGGATTTTGTAAGTCAGTTGGTAATGATGAAGATGGTAATGGTCTTGTTGAATTTGTTGGTGATGCAGGAGTAATTGGAGCAGCTTCTGTTGTTGCGTTTTCGTCTGGGGCGCCAAAGGCAATTGAACTAGCAACCAAAGACATAACAGAGAAAACAAACGAAAAGTTAGAAAAGGCGGCAAACTTTTTAGATTCTTTACCTCAAGTTTTAGGAAAACCTGGCGGAGGTTTCTTGGGTGCAGTCCTTAAGGTTGTTGGTAGTGTGGGTGCGTTGAATCAAGTGTTAGGAGACGTGAGTCCTCTTGCAGGCATAACAGACAAAATAACCACTATAAAAGACAAAATCTTAGACAAAACAGGCATAGGAGGTCTTATTGACAAAGTTAATGGAGTTATCGATAATGCAACAACGGCGATAACCAATACATTAAACAGTGTAACAGAAAGTATTACGGGTGCTGTAGAACAAGCTCTTGATGGTATTACAGAGAGTCTTGAGGGTGCAGCAAAGAACGCTGTAAAAGATAGTGTGGGAGATGCCGCTAAAGATACCGCGAAAAAGAAGTTTAGTCTTGGAGGTCTAATCAATGACATTGCAGAAGATATCACACAGAACCTTACAAATAGGGTAAAAAATTTAGTTCCTAACATTGATGAAAATCTAGTGCCAGGCATCCTATCGGGTATAGCGGCGGGTGGATTAGAAAAAGTGAATGCATTAAAAACTGTTCTGACTGAGGAAGCTTCATTTAAATCACTTGGTGATAAAGTAGCACCTATTGATGCAATAACTAATGCTAAAACTTTTAGTGACACGATAGATGCAGTAGTTAATAATGTTACAAAGAATGGTGGTACTGCTGCAGAAACTGCAGAGTTTAAAAACAATGCAGAAAAAATAGAAAAGGAATTAAGTGATAATAACTTTAATCCTAGACTAGCAGGACTATTAGCAGCAGAAGCAAGTTCTCCTCAAGGTGAACCCTTCACACTAGACCTATCAAAAAAGTTCACATACGTTTCTTCTGTTGAAGAACTTGAACTTGAATTCTCAAGTAAACTTTTATCAGAAGCTTCGAGAAAGATTGATACCGTAGTCTTACATGCAAGTGAAACTTTCAGTAATAAGAATATTGGGGCAGAGGAAATAGAAGCGACAATTGCTAAATTAAGTCCTCTAGAAGCTGAAACTTCGATACCTTATCATTATGTCATAAGAAGGGATGGTAGATTACAGAGAGGCAAACCTGTTGAGGAAGAAGGAAGTCACTGTAATGATGGTCCAAACATAAATCCTACTTCAATAGGTGTTGTTATGATAGGTGGTATAAATCGTGCATCAACTGAACAACCTTGGGAGACATCAAGTTCATCTTTCACTCGGGCACAGTTTAATACATTAGAACAGTTCTTATCAACATATTATTTTCACTTCCCATCAGGAGAAGTTCTAGGACACAGTGATGTAGAGGAAGAAGAACTCGACCCCTACTTTGATGTTCAAGAATATATACTTTCTCTCTTTGGTAAAATAAATCAAAGTCAAATAGATGAAGAAGAAACAGAACAATTCGAAGAATTTATTGCTAATCAAAGTGGAGAAGAAGTTGTTAATTCTTTGCCTATAGAAGAAGCACAAAGTTTATTTGGTATCGCAAGGGAAGCAATCAAAAAAGGTCTGCCTGGTTTTACTACTCCACAAGAGTTGTTGAGAACTATATCTGCTGATAAACTCATAGGTGCTAAAAGTCTGACAGATAAACAGAATGTATTAAGAAGTCATATCGCTTCTATTGAGAGTGGAAACATCCCTGCTCCTACTCCTGCAAGTAATGCGTCTGCAATTGAAGACCAAGCAGGATTCTTGGACACTGCAAATAATGAAGGTCAATATGTACTTATAGGTATGCCGCAAACGGATGGTTATGATGCAGGAACAACAACACAAGCAGAGGAAGATGCATTACGTGCAAAACTTGGAGTTCCAATTGGAGGTAATCCTAACTTGCATAAGAGAGTTGATGTCAGTGAATTAACAAGTGATATGCAAAAGAAACTTCGAAGTCTTGCTAATAAAATGGAGAAGAACTTAAGAGTAAATAGTGGTTATAGAACTATAGAGGTCAATGCAAGGGTTAATGGAGTCTGGAATAGTGACCACATTGATAAGATTGCTGCAGATATTTCAACAAGAGGATTCACCATTAATGAAAAGAAAAAAATGCTTCAACTTGCTTTAGATTTAGGTTTCACAGGTATAGGAACATATAACTTCTTCATTCATTTGGATATTAAATCTCGTGATAAGGTAGTAGCTTGGTATCGTCCAACTGACGGGAGTATTAATATTCCTAGAGCGAGGAAGTTTGCGATTGATGTGATGAGAATAAATGGTGTTGGTATACCAGATTACGCGCAGGATAAATAGATACTATGACAAACAAAAAAGATAATTTTAAAGCAAGAGTAAACGCAAAGGGTTTAGGTCTTGGTGCAGAACTTTCTGTTGGGGTTCCTACAGATGGAATGCAGAATCCTTCGGGTGATTATCCGAAGAGGGATTACAACTTTGGTCCATCTATTAACAAAGCGGCATTGGGTACTAAAATAAACAAACTCTATACTGGTGGTGGAGAGATTGGTGTGCCACTGGGTATAACTGAACAGATGCCATCACAGTATCCATTTAATCAAGTTGACGAAACACCTAGTGGACATGTTATTGAGATGGACGATACGCCAGGCGGTGAACGCATTCTTATTCGTCATCGTAGAGGTGCGGGTGTAGAGTTACGTGCAGACGGAAGTGTGGTTTTATCTGCCCTTAAAAATAAGGTTGAGGTGACAGGGGGAGACCATACTGTGATTGTAGAAGGTCATGGTAATCTTGTATATAACGGCAATCTTAATCTCAAAGTAAGTGGTGATTATAATGTTGAAGTTGGTGGTAATTATAATATAGATGTTGCGGGTAATAGAAAAGAAAGAACTAAAAGAAATCTTAATTACGAAGTCTCAGGCGATACAGTAGAGAATTATCTCGGTACAAGAAGTCAAAAAGTAGTAGGAAACAATATCACAATGATGTTAAGTGATAATGCTATTGTGGTCAAAGGAGATAGTAAAATTGCAGCAGAAGGAAATCATCTAGTTTCAGCGCAAGGTGATTGTAGAATTAGTGCTACAAATGCAGAGATTACTGCCTTGGGAACAAGGATAATTGGTCAAGAAGAACTCACAATGCAAGGTACTTACGGTGTTATCGGTGGTGCGTTCATGAGGTTCACAGGACAGACTTACTCTGGTGCTCTCAAGAAAAGAGATTATGCGGGTGGTGATGATTATGTCACGGGTGCTGTAAACACTGCTGATTCAGATGGTAGCGGAACAATAACTGGTATAACAGCAGGCGTTGGTTCAACTGTTGCTGGTTCATCATCTACAAATGCTGATGGAAATGTTACAAATTTCACGGGTGGTGCTGACCCTGCATCGACAGAAGGTTATGATACTGCAATATTCCACGGAAGTCTTCATGGAGTTGCGAAAAAGGCGCAACTTGCAGACAATGCAAACAAATCAATCACAGCATTTTATTCTAGTACAACTAGTGCTGTTGTTTTAGTGCCTCCTTCTAATGCCCCTTTATTGAGTCTTGGTGATTTAGTTTCAAACTTTAACTTAGAAGCGGAATCTGGACATCAAACTGTTGAACCTGACAATGTTGCTAAGATTTATAATGGTGACCCTAATATTGATAAAACACAAATTCATTTAAAGGGTTCGCCGAAATTTGATGTTAGTGTAGATGCTGGAGATTTTATCAGAACTGAAGTAGACTACAAAACCAAATATGATGGAGTATTTATTTCAGAACCCACAACACAAGAAATCCGTTCTGCTTTTAGAAACCCCGATAATATAGAACTTGCTGGTGGACGACTTGTATTAGAAGGTAAACTTCCAGAAACTTATCTCAGTACTACTCCATATAAGATAGGTAGAGCAGTGGGTAAAGAAGCAAAAGCAAAATATGGATACATCCCTATTGGAAACTCTTTAGATAATAGAGGAAAGAGATTTAGAAAATGAAAATATTCCCCGATGTAAAATTTGACCCAGAAAATAAAAACTTTATCACTTCAAAAACAAAACTTGGAGATGGTATAACCATTGCTAAGTTCCTTGGGTCATACTCAGATAAGACTTCATTCAATCATATAAAAAATAATTCTAAACGAAGACAGATAGCGCGCAACCTAACTTTGCACGCTCGTGCTATGCAAATGATTAATGGTAACACAGAAAGATTTAATGATGTGAGACTTATCGTGAGTGAAGGAATCTATAATAGAAAAATTCCTGATATACAAGAAGGTTCAGATGGTGAACTGGTGATGTATAAGAAGGCGAACGGTCTCCTTGTATACTATCAGGTCATAGATGTCGATGGTAAAATTGATTTAGAACAAACCTTTGATGTTGCAGAATATTGGAAAGACCATATTCGTTACAATCATTTGTATCTAGATTATGATGAATATAATTGGGATGGCACACTTACAGCACAGATAGGTTTAGAAGTTCCTTTAGTCCCATCAGAATATAAAGTTAATTTTAAACAAGAGATATCAACAGTGTTCAATAACAATGTCTTTGCAAAGAATGAATTCATTGAATGTCTAGGAAGACCAACAGACCCAAGCAAAAACCAAGAAATTTAAAAAAACATAATAAAATAATATAAAAAAGATATAAATAGAACTATGACAAGAAGAGCATTCACACAAGAAAAAAGTAATTTAGGACGAGGGGAAGTATCTGTTGCCCTAAGTCGTAATCGTGAGTACTCGGATATAGACTGTACTCTTGCTGTTAAAACAGGCGGAGACATTTTTAAAAAGATTAATGCCGCGGCAGTAAAACAAGCTTTAAAAAATTTAGTTATGACAAACACTTTTGAAAAACCATTTCAACCAGAATTTGGTGCAAATCTTAGAGGACTATTGTTTGAGTTGGCAGACGAAGGAACAGATTATTTTGTGATAGAACGTTTGAAAAGAATTATAGAAACACAAGAACCAAGAGCAAAGATTCTAAATATAAAAGTATCAAATGGTCTGGGAATTCGAAATCATATAGCAATAGAAATAATATTTAAAGTAGTGAATTATCAACAAACGTTTTCTTTGTTTGCTAATCTCGAAAGGTTAAGATAAAATGGTAACAACAACAATAAGTTCAACTAACTTAGATATTGATTCTATTAAGGCAAATTTAAAATCGTCTCTGATAGAATCTGGAGAGTTTAATGATTTCGACTTTGATGCATCAGGTCTTTCAACTATACTGGATGTGCTTGCATACAACACACACTACAATGGTCTTATCGCAAACTTTGCGTTGAACGAATCATTCTTGAGTACCGCACAACTTAGAAGTTCAGTCTTATCTCTTGCAGAGGGTATTGGATATGTTGCTAACTCAAGAAATGCATCACAGGCAATAATAAACATTTCTTTGAACTTATCAGGGGTGGCAGATGTTCCAACCAAAATACAGTTAAACGAAAACTTTAAGTTCACTACACAAATTGATGAGGAAACTTATACATTTCAAACACGAGAAGACCTATCAGCAATAGGAGTGAACGGTGTTTACAATTTCTCTACTATTGATGACAACACAAACATATCAATAATAGAAGGTATTAACAAAACTAAAAACTTTATTGCTCTACAATCTACAGACAATCCAACTTATATTATACCCGATAGAAATTTAGATTTAAGTACTGTTGTTGTTAGAGTATTTGATGAACCAACATCAAGTGCATTCACTACATATTCGAATTTAGCAAATGCTGCGGTTATAAACGAGAACACTACATTGTATATACTTAGAGAAGCACCGAATGGTTTCTTTGAATTATCATTCGGTAATGGCGTTACCTTAGGAAAAGCGCCTAAGGTTGGAAGTAGAATAACACTAGAATATCTTTCAGTTAATGGTGCTGATGCGAACAGAGCAAAAGTATTCGCTCCTCTTAATACAGTAATCATAAACGGTAATAATTATCCTGTAACAATTGCAACAATATCAGACTCTGTTGGTGGTAGTTCAAAAGAGAGTTTGGCGAGTATTCGTAAGAATGCACCATTTCAATATGCATCACAAAACAGAATGGTAACTGCCTCAGATTACTCTGCATTGATACTTAAAAACTATTCGTCATTTATTGATGACATACAATCCTTTGGTGGAGAAGATGCACTCGAACCAGAATATGGTGTAGTCTTTGTATCGATACTATTTAAGAAAAAAGCAAACGGCGACGACCTTGAATTAGAAACTCAGACATCAGTAAAAGAAGATGTGCTAGAACTTGCAGAACAATTATCTGTTGCATCTTTCATTGTTAAGTTTATTGACCCAATAACTACGTTCATCGAAGTAAACACTGTATTCCAATTCAATGATAATGTCACAACACAATCTAGGAACACTATCGAAACAAATGTGAATAACGCAGTTGAAAGCTACTTTTCTGCTAACACGGGTAAATTTAATCAGTCCTTCAGAAGGTCGAACCTACTAACACTTGTTGATGAAACAAGTCCTGCAGTGTTGTCTTCACGACAAGAAATAAAAATGCAAAGAAGGTTTACTCCTACTCTCACTGCAATACAAACACACAAACTTAGATATGCTGCTGCGATAGCAGACCCCGATGATGTGTTTTACAGGATTACTTCAGAGACATTTAATTTTAGTGGTAACGATTGTCTAATTAGAAACAGACTAAATTCAAATATTCTAGAACTTTTTGATACTAGTTCAAATACTGTTATCATAGATAACTTGGGAAGTTATGCAGGGGACACAGTTACTATAGTAGGTCTTCAGGTTGATTCTATATCAGGTTCAAACACATTCGTTAAGTTAAGTGCAACTCCTGCAAACCAGAGTGCAATCTCTCCGCTCAGACAAGATGTTATAAGACTCGATGGTGACAAGTCGTTTACTAAAATAGTAGATGTTGCTGAAGGGGTTCTTAACTAATGCCTCATAATAAGGATATCACCCTAAAGGACTATAACCGAAGAGAACTCTCTCTTCGTACTAGTGCTGTGAAAGAAATCCTTCCAGAGTTTTTCCGTACTGAATATCCAAAGTTAATCACACTGCTTGATGAGTATTATCATTTCGAAAACTCAGATGCATCTCCATCTAAACTCGTTGATGAATTATTTGTCACACGAGACATTACACAGACTGACCTAGGACTTCTATCATTTATTGAAGACGAACTATTACTTGGACAAAACTTCTTTGAAGGGTTTCAGGATAAACGTGCGGCATCAAAATACTCTAGTGTATTGTTTAGGTCAAAGGGTACAAAGTATTCTATACAACAATTCTTCAGAACATTCTTTGGTATTGACCCAGACATCATATACACAAGAAAAAATATATTTAATGTAGGAGAAGACCAGATAGGACCAGAAAGTCAGAGGTTCATTACTGATAATAAGTTATTCCAAAAACATGCGATACTCATCAAGTCAGAGTTGACAGAAGATTTGTGGAAAGATGCATATAAATTATTTGTGCATCCTGCTGGAACATTCTTAGGTTCAGAGGTTCAAATAGTGAGTAGTGTTGTTGATAGAGTGACTGCACCAGAAGTAATCATTGAACCACCCCCACCATTTGCGGTTCATAGTAATGCATCATTTGGTTCGCTTGCATTCATAGACCACACGTCACTCGTAGATGATGAAGGAAATGTTGACTCAGATGGAATACTAAGTAGAATACGACCAGAACTAACGAGTATGTTCTTGAACAGTAACACTAATAATGGCATAACACTACAAGAAATCATAAATCAATATAGTAGTTTACGAGAAGCACAACTCGCAACATCACCTACGTTTGATGATGATAGTATTGACTTGTCAAACGACTTCTCGTTCGAGACTCTAGACCAAGATAGACATGTATTTTATAGTGCAGACTCTGCTGAATATTTAGATAATCTTGGACATCTGGGCCCATAGTGCGTTAAAAAGTATATAAATAGAATAAAGAATTAGGATATATTAATGACCAAACAAGTATTAAACAAAGGAAGTTCTGCGAACGATGGCACAGGCGATACACTTCGTGTAGGCGCAGATAAGATTAATGATAACTTCGACGAAATCTATGCTGTATTGGGTGCTGATAGTAGCACTAACTTTAATTTAACTAGTGCCGTCAAATTTTCTGCCACTGGAGTAGAATTTGAAGGTGATTCAGCAAATGCTCATGAAACAACTCTTGTGGCAGAAAATCCAACTGCAGATAGAACGATTACTCTCCCTAATTCTACAGGTACAGTTACTCTCAATAGTGCGACCCAAACACTTACAAATAAGACGTTAACAAGTCCTATAGTAAATAGTCCAGTATTGACAACACCACAAATAAATGATACAACTGCAGACCATCAGTATGTCTTTGCAGTATCAGAACTTGATGCTGATAGAAATGTGACACTACCTTTATTGACAGGTCACGATGAGTTTACATTTAATGCTCATGCACAAACACTAACCAACAAAACATTGACTTCACCTAAAATTGGCACGAGTATAACAGATGTGAGTGGAAATTCTCTCATAGACGTAGTGTCAACATCATCAGCGAACAATCACCTAAAACTTACAAATGCAGTCAATGGTGCTAGTCCAATTCTAGAATCAACGGGTGTTAGTGATGCGAATGTTGCTTTGAAACTTGGAAGTAAAGGAACATCAGCGGTTGAGATAACAACTCCCTTTGTTTTAGGACACGAAGCAATAGCAAATCCTAATCTAATCACACTTGGTAAAACAACAACAATATTTACTAACACAACTGGTTTATCACATTCATTGCCTGATGGTAATACAATAGGACAAATAAAGATAATGTTAAAAAGTGATACCGCAGGAACAACAACGATAAACCAAGACAGTACAAGTTCAAATTTCGCGTTCGGTTCATCAATTGCATTTGCAGCGAATCAATCAGCAACATTAATTTGGTCAGGAACCAAATGGTTCATAATATCTAACACTGGAACGGTAGCATAAAATGGCAGTCATTACAAATAAACTAAAGAAACAGGTTATAGATTCTATCAAAACCGACTTTGATAATGGAAGTAACAAATACTATATTGGTCTAGGGAAATCAGAACAATTTAATACAGGTGATACTGTGCCTGCTGCATTGAATCATGACTTCGAAGAAAGAACATTCAGAAACGCTCTTCAAGCAATAATGGAAGTTAGTGATTTTTCTTTCGTTGTTGAAAGAGTAAATTGGAGTGCGGGTTCAGAATATTCTGCATATAATGATAAACAAGTAGCAAACTCAAATCAATCTTATTATGTAATGAATGATGAGAACCAAGTATATGTTTGTGTTCAACAAGGTAAAAACAATAACGGTAATGTTGCAAAATCTACGGTTAAACCGACAGGAGAATCGAGTTCGATACTCTCTACAAGTGATGGTTATCTGTGGAAATTCTTATATTCCATATCCGCTGCATCCGCAAATAAGTTTGTGTCTGCAAATTTCCTTCCTGTAAAACTCCAAGGGTCAACTTCAGCATCTTCCCCCGCTGCAGACGTTAAACAACTTGCGATACAGACTGCTGCAGTTGCAGGACAGATAGTTGGATACGAAGTTTTGACAGGAGGTAGTGGATACTCTTCTGCTCCGACAATTACTATAATAGGTGATGGAACGAATG